>Ga0172380_10002590_pt1 | contig 27270 bp, 18 predicted proteins | sample Leawe162metaG_FD_119747 | JGI IMG/M metagenome (GOLD analysis project Ga0172380, IMG submission 119747) | Leachate microbial communities from a municipal landfill in Southern Ontario, Canada - Leachate well 162 metaG | ecosystem: Engineered > Solid waste > Landfill > Unclassified | place... | reverse complement strand
TCCTGGGCACGCGGGGTGGCCATACTGTCGGAGACGTTGAGGCGGGACAATGGCGAGGCAGCATAGACGCCGCTATCCGGGCCATCCACAAACCCTTTCCAACCTACCTGCTTTAGATAAGGATATTTGAGATAGGTCCAGGGTTCGACCCTTTCAGCAATATGGGAGGCGTAATCGCGGGGATTGTATTTAACAAGCTCAGTGCCATCCGGACCGACCACGCGCACTTTGCCGTCATAGAAGTTAGTCCTATTCTGCCCATCCACTAACCCCATATAGTATGTTTGATGAGAGTAAGTATCTGAGGTGATCAGATCAACATAAGCCGGATTCTTAAGAACAATATCATCAAAAATCTGCAAGGTTAACAGGGCAAATTCTATGTTCTGCCTGGCAATACCTATGAACTCGTCTCGCTCAGCCGCAGTAATCGGTCGGCTCCAACCGCCTGGGAGACCTGCAACCGGGTGGATGCTGCGGCCACCTACGGTTTTTATTACATGATGATTACGGGCGCGGCATTCGATTACCTGCTTGCCGATATCGAATCCTAGCTTCTTGATTACGCCAAGAATGTTCCGCTCACCAGGCGGGGCATCTGGCCCCATGATGAAATCCGGCCCGCCCAAGGCATAAAAATGGGTGGTATGGTCGGTAACATAAAAAGCGGAATACAAGAGTTCGCGCACTTTCTTGGCGGCTTGAGGCGGATCGGCGGCAAAAAGCATATCCAGCGCCTTGGTAGACGCCATATGGTGGGCTTCAGGGCAGATGCCGCAGATACGGTTGGTAATAACCGGCATATCCTCTGCCATCCGTCCGATGCAGAACTGTTCAAATCCGCGTAGCTCAGGCACCTGGAAGTAGGCATTGGCAACATCGCCTTCCTCGTTCAGGAAGATGTCAATTTTACCATGCCCTTCCAACCTGGTAATTGGATCAATGGATATGCGGCTCATTTGATTGCCCTCCCCCCGATAATTGAACCGGGCAGACTATATTTGTAGAAGGTGCCAACATAGTCTGGGATGGCATCAAGCAGGGACTCCACCCTGGCAGCGATTTCTTCCTCACTTTTTCCTTTGCTGTTGCCTATATCAAGAATCGCCCCCAGTGCGGCAACCATTTTGGCCCCTTGATCGCTGATCCCTTCTGGTGGGCCGTAACAACCGGTACAGGGCATATTGGCCTCCGGACACGGGGCACCGCACCCGTCCCTGGTAGCAATCCCCATGCAGAGGAGCCCCTGTTCAAGCAGGCATTTTTCCGGCTCCGGGATGATTTCCCAGGTTCGGTGAAAGCTCGTAATCATCTTGTCACCTTTTACCCGCTTGCACTCGTCGCAGACCGAAAGGCAACCAGCCCCAATCACACTCCCCAGCGGAGGCAGTTGAGCTCCACTGACAACAGCTTCGACCACGGCCCAGACCTGATGCGACTCCGGAGGACATCCCGGTATGATGTAATCAACCTGGGTAACTTGGGAAAGGGTCTTGACCCGGTCAAAAAAACCTGGAATGGTCAACGTACCTTCCGGAACTTCGGTGGAAGAAGCTGGAATGGTATTGTCGGGATTATCAATGGTCGGATTATCAAGATAGACCGTCTTAAGAATATCCTGCCTTGAGTGCAAATTGGCAAGTCCCGGAATACATCCCTCGTGGGCACACGACCCAAAGGCAATGAGAACTTGCGATTTTCTGCGGAGGAGATGGGCCATTTCCGCGTTTTCTTCGGTTCGGATGGCCCCGTTAAAAAGGGTGACGGCAATGCTCTTGTCGGGCATAGCCTCAATGTCTTTCTTTTTTGTGTCGATCAAACAGGGACAGAACATGAAATCAAAGGCAGCATCAACGGCGAGAATCTTTTCGTGCAAATTTAGCAAAGATATTTCACAACCGCCACACGAGGCGGCCCAGTACATGGCCAGTTTGGGTTTATCCGACATATCAGCCCTCTTGTCAGTCTGACACAACTGGGAACTGTTTCTGAAAAGCGCATCATGGGATAATATGGTAGACATATCTTCTCGTGGGTGACAGTCTATTACATAAATTCAAATTAAAAGGGCGCAACAATTTGCGCCCTTTTAATCTCATGTGATTAAACTTCTGCCGAACAATTACATCTTATCATCGTTACATAAAAGCCTATCTAACTGGTTCGAGCAGGCGAGTACGGATCACATAGGACAATAACGCCGAAATACCGAGCAGAACCAATAATATGAATAGCATTGGATATTCAACCGCAAATATTAGAGGTGTCAACGCTATCCTCGCAAAAGACCGCAATACATCGTGCTGACGAATAAAGTCAGCCATAGGCGGACTGTAAGTGTAATACAATTTGACAAAAGCAGTACCAAGCTTGGATTTAAACAACACGTTATCACGGAAGTGTCGTAAAACCATGACATGAGGATCGAGGTAACTTCCATAAGCGGCCGTGGCGATAAAGCAACCACCACCGCCGCCGCCGCCAGAGGTAGGAGCAATATTGGACCCGGTTGTACCGTCACCTGTAGGCGTCGTAGTCCCGCTAGTTTCGCTTCCAACAACAATTGGATCACGAATTACCCCAGAGCGTGAGTCACTATCAAAAGCACCATTATCAGTGATTGAAAAAGTTAGCAAATTACCGGACAGGGTGTAGTCTGTTGCATTCATCTTTGTCCATACACCATTCGTGACTTTATAAAATACAGGGGTTGCAGGCAAAGAGGCAAATTCAAGGGCAAGTGTAATGGTCCCGCCAGAAGGTACCGAATTAACAGTAATATCGAGTGCGCTGGAGATATTGAAATTCGTAGGTTTTGCTGATATTGCAAGCAATGAATTAGTCGAAGTGACATTACTTATGGATGCAATAGTGCCAGAACCGCTTGTCAATGTCGCATTGTTTAAAACGCTTGAGTTAACAACCATTATGGATAATGTAGATGTTGCCGTGATGTTATCTGCATCCTTAACAGTGACGATGATATCGTAATTACCGGCTGATGTCGGTGTTCCACTGATAATGCCGGTATTTGCATTCAGAGTCAGCCCTGTAGGTAAAGCCCCGGTAGTAACGGACCATGAATAGGGAATTCTGCCACCGGCAGCAGCAAGTGATTGAGAGTAAGCAGAGTTGATGGTTGCCAACGGTAAGGAAGATGTAGTTACAAGAAGGGCTGAATTAATCGTGACCGATAAAGCCTGCGTTACCGACTTACCAGTAGCATCAGAAACTTGAATTGTAAAACTGCTGGTACCTGATGACGACGGTACGCCTGTTATTATACCGGCTGTATTATCAAGCAATAATCCTGACGGCAAAGAACCAGTTTTTATAGACCACGCCAAAGGTGCGGTACCACCGTTGCGAGCAATTGTCTGATTATAGGTGCTACCGATACTGCCATCTGGTAAAGAGGTATTCAAAATAGCGGGAGCAGGGTTGATAGAGATTGACAAATCCTTTGTAGATGATTGATTAACACCGTCTGTGGCCTTTACAGTAAACGTATAAGTGCCAGCCTGGGTTGGAACACCACTCAAGGCACCATTCGTCGCCAAAGCGATACCAGGCGGCAGATTACCATTTGATATCGACCAGGAAAGTGCACTCCCACTGGTAGTAGTCCCTGTGAGGGCCTGAGCAACTCCGTTACTATATTCAACCCCTTGTGTCCATTGTTTCAACGATATTGTGGAAATGGTCACACTTGTGACATTTAAAGTCAGGTTAGCAGTTGCTTTTGAAGACGCTCCGTCGATAAGAGTAATTACAAAGCTATAGGTACCAGTCAAAGAAGGAGTGCCCGTAATTTGATTGCCAGATAAAGTAAGCCCAGGAGGCAATTGAGTACTTGGCAAGAGAGGCGCCCAACTCCAGGTATAAGGCGTAGACCCGCCAATACCTGTCAGGGCCTGCGTATAAGCCACACCTAGAGTGGCATCTGGAAAACTCGATGTAGATATATTAAGGGTATTGGCACCGACGCCCGCTCCTGTGAAAGAAATGGTAGCCGTACCACCGCTTGTATTGATTACAGTACTATAAAGTGTGGCATCGGCATATGAACCCGATGCCGAGGGTTCAAAATGAACCGTCATATCATAGCTGGTTCCGGGATTAATTGTATCGGGTTTTGGCGTTAAAAATGAAAACGGCGCCTGCGGTGTCGACATACTGTTGATTTTCAACGGTGAGTTGCCGTCATTTCGCAACTTGAAAGTTATATCCTTTGACTGGCCTATATTCACATTGCCGAAGTCGATGGCACCATTCAGTATTGGGTTTCCAGAACTGTCGGTAATGCTCAGTTGAGGAGCAGTAGAATATTGCATCAATTGACTATAGATATCAGCGTTTCCAGATGTTCTGCCATCCTTCCAGAGAATGAAGAAATCGGTGAAGGCGCTGTCGCCAAACGCAACGGCAGGATTGATCTGGTTACCTGAAGCAACGGTGACGATGGAGTTCCCACCGCTCAAATTCCCTTGTGGATCAACAAACTGAGAATATATATCGATATTGGAGATATTGGCGCTTTGGTTCCTGGCATCCTCCCATACGGCCATGTATCGTTCATTGACATTGTCAAATGATGTAACTGGATTAGTCTGGTCGCCAATCGCACTGGATATCTTAATTAAGGATCCGTACGATGTAAAATTAGTCAGATCTATCAATTGACCATTTATGTCTTTGTCTGTCCCGCCTTGTTCTTCCCATGCGACCAACATCTTCTTGTCGTTCTGATTTACTGCCAGTGATGGCGCAACAGCCTTGGTACCGAAGCTGAAATCAGTAAAGAGCCCTTGATTGTCACGACGAACTTTGATTTTTGTCTGCCCACCGTCATTATCAGCACCTGTAAAAGTTGGTGAACCATAACTGCAGACGTGCGTGGTTGAATCTAAAGTATAGGTAGCGCTAAGTGTAACAGTGGAATTAGTCCCAGACCATGACGTAAAATACTCACCTGTCTGGGGATTTATCCCTACCCTAGGGCTAGTTTCGTGCATCATAGCCGACCATAGTACGCTAACTGTGCTGCCAGAGTCTGTTTCAGATATGAACGCCAATTGGGACGAGTGCTTCAAAACTGGAAGAGCTACACCAGTTGGATCAATCTCCACAGTCCTAACCAGATTGTTGTCAACTATTGGCAATGGTACATAGCCAATAGGACCAAGCGAGTTGACGCAACCATTGCCGGTAAGAATTATCTGGTTCTTTACCGGTTTGTAACTGATGGTCAGGGAATGTGTGGTCCCAACAACTGAGGATCCTGTCTGTATGGTGAAGTACTTGGGGAATGCCCCAGTGCTCTTGCTGATTGGTTCGGCCGAAAGCCCGGTGGTCGTATCCAATATTGTGTTAACACTATATACACCAGCAATAGAGAATGTTATTCCTGGCGTCCAGTTCGGAACAGAGGCTGAAACGCTGGGATCAGGAGAAGGAAATCTTCTGTAATAAAGAGGTGTTCCCATACCGACTACATTCGAGTTGGCTGCGACGGTTACCTGTAATGCATTACCTACTCTGGTTGTCGTTATGCCAGTTGCTGGCAATGTAAGACCGGAATCTACAAAAAAATAGGCATAGGCCGTATTCGGTATAAAAAAAGTAGAGGCACCACTGAAACTGTTTATCGCCGGAGTAAGTGATCCGGTATCACTGTCTACTCGTGAATTATAATTATTGTAACTAATATTTATGTTTCCTGTGCTGCCAATTGCATTCGATCCGCTGTTGATCGTGACCGTTTGCGACAGGTTATCAAGTCTTGCAGAAGGCGTAACTGTATAATTGGTCAGCGGCGTGACACCATCACTAAGGGTTATGCTGTTTATCGAGTTAGCTGCAATGTTAAGGGGGGCAGCAGAAGCAGCTGAAAGTGTTATCTGATCCCCTGCTAGCCAAGTCCGGTTAACAACGACTTGCGTGTCAGCATCAGGATAATTGGGAGTATCGAAGGTGCTGGAATCCAACCAAGTTACAATGAATTTTTTTAACACCGGATTATAAACAATTTCAGGCTGGGTCGCATTTGTGTCAATATTTGCCGCGTATGTAGACACAGCAAAAGGAGCACCAGAAAGTGCACCGGCAACAGTTACATATTGACCGGTAACTTCACTGTGACCAGTTGAGTTGTCGGAAAATACTACGAGGTATTTTTGATTCACCGGATCAAAGGCAACCTTAGGTTCCATCTGATTACCGGGTGCATTGGAAACAATAAATTCTGTTCCACAACTGACATTTGAACCATCAGAAACAGTAGAACAAATAGTGCCATACAGATTTACGTTTGTACTGCCATTACGATAATCCGACCAGACGGTCAAGTATTTCTTGTTGACAGTGTCATAGGCCAATGCCGGTTGCCCCTGATCATAACTATCACCGGTTGGGTTGATCTGCAAATCATTGGTGAGAACCTTTGCTCCGACTGTTTTCCCGCTGATAGAATTTTTCGAGGTACCGGAGGATTTACCCGAGCAGGCAGTCAGGCAAACTAGACATAAAGCAAGTATAACTAGATAAACTTTATTAATGTGAAGCATAAAAACCCTCCGATAGTAGCAGGTAAAGACGGTTAATACAAAACGCATGATTTAATTGCTGTGACGACAAAGGTTGTTAATCGGCGAAGTCAGCAACCCTGACGATCATTCCAGCAGTTATAGTTCCTGTCTTACCAGTGGATATTTCGACCAAATCAAAGTAAGCCGTTACGTTATAGGAATAAACAGGGACTGCCTGACACAAAACTGAATTCCAAAAATAAGCTTTAAAATTATGCGTAGCTACCTCTACTGGCACAGAAAGGGTACCTCCAGCAGGTATTGTATATCCCGAAACATTTGAGTATTGAACCGCATACAAGGCCGGAAGTGCTGGGGTTAAAGAGTCAGCAGGAGTAAACGTCAACGTTACTTTTTGCACGGAAAGACCTGATGGCGTCCCATTGGTAATAGAAGACGTGGATGTTATAGTAAAATTAACAATATCATTTACGATAGTTGGGGAAGTCGTAGTGTCACAGGCGCTGGCAGCAGCCGTACTGGGCCACTTAGCAATATCAGCCATTAACGGGTTTTTTGTGGAATCAACCGAAACAGAGGCGTTTACAGTATTAAATGCGGCCCCCCCTCCCATGTTGCTACTACCGCAACTTGAAAGGGTAATAAGAGCAGACACCAGCAGCAGTACCTTAACAAGCTTTTGAATCATACAACCTCCCGATATTAGTTCGAATACGGTTTTTGATCCGTAATTTATCATTTAAAACTATCTCAAAACGATCAAATCGCTCTCAACTCTAAAATCGTTGAAATTAAATAGTACCTAATATCCTTGGCGTAATAAATATTAACAACTCGGTTTTGGTCTTGGTCTTATTATTCGTCTTGAACAATGAACCTATGAAGGGAATGTCCATCAAAAACGGGACACCATCGTCCGACTCGTTATCGCTGTCCACATAAATGCCACCGATAACGGTTGTTTCACCGTCACGAAGCAACATCTCGGTCGTGGCCTGCTTCTTGTTGATGGGGGGCGCGGTATCGCCCGAACTGGAGCCAGGTGAATCATTTTTTGCGTCAATCTTCATACCAATTGTGCCATTGGCATTGATATGTGGGGTAACCTCCAGCGATAAAGCCGCTTCGATAAACTTTGTTTCAATTTTGTCGGATGTTGATGATGTATATGGGATTTGCTGACCTTGTGTAATTTTTGCAGTTTTATTATTGATCGTAGCCACCTTGGGTGTGGATACGATTTTTATGAGACCGGCGCTGGCGGCCGCATTCAGACGCATGTCGAGCCGGACATTGCTGGTGAGCGTCCCGAACGAAATTCCCATCGTGCTACCAGAACTCAGGCCGGTACCCGACGTCGGCGGAGCGGATGTCAAACCACCAAAGCCGGTATCAAGCGAGTTTATGCCAGCAAAAGAAGCGGAGCCGTCCCGGTAGTGAACACCCCAGTTGACCCCCAGACTGCGGGTGAAAGTAGATGTCGCCTCTACTATGCGCGCCTCGATCATGACCTGCCTTTCAGGCACATCCAGCTGTTGAAGAAGCTTGCGCATATCGTCCAAAGCTTGAGGGATATCTTTAACAATCACCTTGTTTGTCCGACTATCCTGGGCAATTGTGCCACGTTCGCTTTTGAGTGCCGTAAACTGGGCAACAATACTGCCTATATCAGCATAATTGATGGTGAATGTTTCCGTCTTCAACTCGATAGACTTGAAAAGCTGTCTTTTAATCTCCTGTTCTTCCTCGGCCTGAGATTTGAACTTTCCTTTTCCCTTGATAATGATGATGTTGCCTTCTTCCCGCTTATCAAGCCCCTTGGCGTCCAGTATGATATCAAGCGCCTGATCCCATGGGACATTGACCAGTCTAATACTGATCGTGCCAGAGACATCATCCCCCAGAACGAAGTTCTTATTGCTGACCTCGGCCAGAAGTTGGAATATCTTGCGGACATCGGCATCGGCAAACTCAAGTGTTACCTTACGCCCCTTATACTTTTTAGCTGCAACGGATTCTGATGAAGGTGAAAGTTCATCGGAAAGCTCATTGGCTTTTGATGATGCCTTAGCTACATAGGCAGTCTGCGGGCGTGATTCCACTATCTCAGCAGGCGCCTTTTCGGCAGTAATGCCTTCGGGGTTCTTGAAATCTATAAAGAGCATGTCCCCTTCATGCTTGAATTCTGGGGTCACAACGGCTCGTAGCGCGATTCTGATCTTGGTGTCTGTTCCTTTGCTTGTTTTGACTAGGATCGGCGTGACACGCAAAACCGGCGAAATAAAACCTTTAGTTTCGAGCGATCTCTGAAGACGCTTCGGCAGCAGCGTGTTTTTTATGGTGAAGGTAACAAAGCCGGGTGTACTCACAGGCGGCTCAACAACACTATCACCAGCAACCTTTACAGAAACCCTGGAAATACCCTCTATTACCTGAAAATCGATCATTTCCACAGTTGCCGGTCCGATACGATGTTCAGCGGCTTTTACAACAGGTTTTGGAAGCGGTTGCACAATTGCGGGTTCAGTTACATTCTCTGTTTCTGCATGGTGTTCTGCTGGCTTTGCTTCCGCCGCAGGTGAGGTTTCGGTTGACTTTTGGGAACGAGCGGCAACCAAACGTGTATTTGGATTTTCTATGGCTGCTTTCACATTCAGTGCAACAGTGATACCTTTTTCGGATTTTGTCACATCCGTCTCAGGGAAAGTACCATTGACTGCGTCAAAAACCACCCTGACCTTATCCGGATAAAGACCGAGGCGCGCAGAAGCTACGCCGGCCGCATTGATCGGCACAATTCGATTAGGCAATCCGCTATTAACACCAAACAGATCAATTACCAAACGTTCCGGCTTGTTTAGACGAAATGTCTTGAATTCCCCCACACCACCAGCAATAGAGAGCTCGATTAAATTGTTACTTGCTGAAATTCCGGTAAGTAAACGGGATGGTACAACCTCCGGATTTGCTATTTTTTTGACCTCAACGTCATTAGCAGGCGAAACGGGCGCTACCGGCGCTGGGCTTGCAGACTCCGAAGGTGCAAGAGTTACTTCGGCTGGCGCCACATTTGCAGTTGAAACATCCTTTTTTACTGTTGCTGGTTCTTCCGATTCTTGAGCAGGTGGAGTGATTGCGGCAGTAGTTATCTGCGCAGGCGGTGCTGGAAATGACACCCTCAGCTCCCCTTTTTGATTGGGAGTGGATGAGATAACAGCCTCGGCATCCTTAACAAGTTCAATGTCCACCCTGGTAAGTACACCGGCACCTGTGTCGTATCTACTGACTGTTACGGTTTTGAAATTACCTTTATTTATAACTAATGGCACCGTAATCGTGCCTGGGGTGACCTGGGACAGATCAACCACCAGCCTTAGCGGTGCGGTTGTCTTGTAGCTTGTATAGGTGGCAGGAGATGAAAGCTTGATGACGAGCTCTGTCGCATCACCTTCACCATCCACGTTTATGGACTCAATAGCCGCAAGCCTGGCCTCGGACTCCTGACCTGTTGCTGGGGCTGCTTGAACCAGCCGGACTATCGAAAAATTAAAGCTTACTGTCAGGGCCAGGACAAACGCCAGAACTATCGATTGCTTTGTCGTCCACGTCATGCGGAACTCCTTAATATTTCCTGGGAAGGGTAATTCTGATATGCTCCTTGCGCACCCTGCCGTTATCATCCTTGAATTGTTCCAAAACATCAACTCCACTGTTGGTAATGGAGGTTATTTTTCCATCATTTTTGCCAATTGTCATGCCTGTCTTCAGCACATATCCTTTACCACCGGGGTCAGTGACCATAGCTCGGTTTTCCTTGCCACCGGTTATGATACCAATCAGTTTGAATTGACCAACATCATATCTGTGAATAGGAAGGACATCCTTCAATGCTTTCTGTTCGCCATATTGAGAAGTGTTAGTCTCTACCTTGAGAATAAAAAACGGTTTAAATGGGTCCTTTTTGCTACTGAAATCAAACTGATTAACTTCTGGGGGAGAGAGTCTGAGAGCCGAACTAACTTGTTTTTGCACAGGTTTCGGCGGTTGATTAACTGGTTTTACAGCAACTGGAACAGGTTTGGGAGCAACAGAAGATTCTTTCTTCTTGCACCCCGGCGCCAGGACTGCAATCACCAGCATCAACAAAGCTGCTGGTATTACGCTATTTTTTGACAGGCTTCTTCTTGTCATCCTTTATCTCTTTCTTATCCAGAAAACGGAAAGTCGTCGCCAAACAATTTACCCTGGTCATCATCCTATTATTAATGTTTTTGATATCCGCAAATGAGACATTGGTGATGTTGACGATACGGGGGAGATTGGCAACAGCGGCGAAGAAATTAGCCACACTGAAATAAGAGCCGGAAACCGAGATATCAACCGGCACCTCGGCATAAAAATCCTTGAGCACTTCACCTTTGGGGCGAAATACAAGGAAGTCAAGACCGGCATTTTTGCCAAGGGTGGTAATGCTTGTCAACAAGGAAGGAATCTCCTTGGAGTTAGGCAGTTCAGTCAACGCCAGAGCCAGTTCGCGATTCAGTTGCTCATATTCCGCCTTCAGGCGAGGCAGATTATTGGCGATTCTGGTCTTATCGTCAATTTCGGTCTGTAGCTTGCTTAAATCGGCCTTGAGCTTAGTCTCTTCGCGAAATTTTGGAATATACAGGAACCAGACCATGGCTGCTGCCTCAAGTATAACCACAGCAACAAGAATGATTATTTTTTGCTTGGTGGGCAGCTTGAGTATTTTTTCTACCTGTGGATCCATATTCAATCCGTCCTGGCTTGTGAAATACTGTTACGTGGGAGCATTTTGAGCAGGCTTTTTAAGCGGTTCTGGAGCAGTCCGCAGCTTGCAGTTAAGCTCAAAACGTTTCAGCTTGGTTCCCTTGCTCTCTATCTGTTCCGAAACAACCAACTCAACACCCGTGAAATCATTGGATGCTTCAAGACTGCGCATAAAGACTGCAATCAAGTCTTCCGTGTAGGACAAGCCGGATATCTTAATGGCATTTCCATTTTCACTATAGCCGGTCAACCACAAGCGGTCAGGGGTGATGTCGCTCAGAGTGGCCAATCGGTGAGCGGGACCGGTCTTGTTCTTACGCAATTGGGAAAGGACGTCCAACTTCTTTTTAACCTGCTCTTTGAGATTTTTCAGTTCTTCAAGTTTGCCAATCTTGGTTTTCAATTCGCTAATCTTATTGTTTGCCGTACTGATATCGTTCTTGGCAGAAGCAATCTGCATCTGTTTAACGAAGTATAACGCCAAAACGACCACAGCTACCAGTACCAGACTAACGCAGAAAATGGTTACCTGCTGTACCGCAGTTTCCTTTTTTTTGGCAGCCCGAACCGGCAATAGGTTGACTTTGATCATTTGTCTCCGACCCTCCTTATGGCAAGCCCAACAGTTACAGCCATTAGCGGGCCGATTTCATGAAGGTATTCTGGGTCGAAGTCCTTTTCATTGTATTTCAATTTGGCAAAGGGGTTGATCATTTCCACCGGTAACCCAAGCTTATCATTGATTGATTCAACAAGATTATAAACTTTCGAACAACCGCCACTCACAAAAATACGGGTAATTTTATCATCGTTTGCCGTTGAATTATAGAAATCCAGCGAACGCCTGATTTCCTGAGTAATAGCCACATTGATCTTGTCGAGCACCTCCATCAATGCACTGTTATTAGTTTCATGTGCCAGCAACTTTATCGATTCAGCCTCGATGCTGCTCAAACCAAGCTGTTTCTGTATCTCCTCTGTATACAGGTTGCCACCCATCTGTACATCACGTGTAAAGAGTGTAACCCCGGTCTTAACGATGTTGATGTTCATCACACTCGCACCGATATTTATTAACGCCAGGACTTCGTCCGGGTTTGCATCATGATTGGCTTCAAAGGCATTTTGAACTGTAAATGAATCGACATCCACCACTGACAACTGGAGTCCAGCCTCAGTGAATACAGCCACATAATCGTTTATGATATCCTTTTTACTGGCAACAAGCAGAACGTTCATCTTGGTCGGATCAATGTTGTCAGTAGAAAGTATTTGAAAATCCATGTTGACGTCATTTATGTCAAAAGGAATATATTGTTCTGCTTCCCAAGTTATCTGATCTTCGAGATCTTCCGACGGCATCGCCGGCAGGGTGATTTTCCGGATAATGACTGAGTTGCCAGATATTGAGCAGGCAACATCCTTGACCTTAATACCAAGACTGGCAACTATGTTTTTAACGGCATTGACGATGGAAGCGCTGTCCATCAAGGAATTATCGACAATTGCCTCTGGCGGTAATGGCACAATGCCAATGTTCAGGAGTTGATATACTCCCTTTAAATCCTTCAGTTGCACCAGCTTGACAGAGCTGGAACCGATATCTATGCCAATAACGTCTTTTTTCTTTTTTAGAAAAAACATATCACGTTCCTGTCAAGATCAATTCTGAAAGACCTTGTTTTTTTCGTCAAGCGAGTAGCCCAATGCCAGTATTATCTTTCGCATGGTTTCCAGACGGCAAGATTCTCCCCTCTCAATCCTATCTATAGTAAGCGGAGATATGCCTGCTTTACGGGCCAGTTCGGATTTGCTCATCAGACGGGACTCCCTGATTGCCTTAACATTGTTTTGAGCCTTCATGCGCATGTCCTATGTTATTTAATAAAACTTGCGCAACACTTACTGCTAAAGATTATCATTGTCAAGCAATTTATATTAAATTATACAACATATTAACGCCCTTAAATACAGCCCAACTAAATCGTACCATTCTATATTCCTACAATCAAATCTAGTGGAGTATAACCATCCAACCGACAAAATAAAAACAGCCAGGTCGCCTCTCTCCCTTGTTGTGAGATATTTCGGCGACCCGGCTGTCTCAATGAGACCCAATGGGCTTTCCGTCCCATCCTCGCGGATGGTTTAGTATTATCGTATATTCAGTATGTTAAGTAGCTGAGACCGGTTTCTTTATTAACGTAACGCCAATCTTAGAATAAAATTTTATATCACACCAAGGACGTAGAGCATTATTCAGGTTGCTACTTAATTAATATATGGCTTGATAACCAAATATAAGCATACTGTCAAGCACATTTCATGCCTTAAACAAGGAATACACCAAGCGCCTGATTTAACGTAAGACATGCATCCTTTCAAAACATGCAATCTTGCTATATGGCGATAAACCTACGCGAAATTACAATATAAATCTTCTATGGCCAAACTGAGCTGTTTTTCACTGATTCGAAAGTAAATTTTTGGGACGTGCCACTATTTTGTAGACCCTCCACCGGTAATTATTTATACCCTTTGCTTTAAGATCATAGATTTTGGTTAGATTTGCCTCGCCCGGATCCCCAATTTGAATGGTATCACCGGAAAAATAATCTTTATCTTTTCGACCTTCTATCGCGAGAATCAGAACTTTTATAATCTTCAATCGTTCTCGCAACAAATCGGCGTCTTTCATTGTAGATTGGATCTCGGCCATGGTGCCAACCCCACTCACGGCAGACCCATCAGCATTTGAATAAGTATCAACTCCCGACTTGATGTCCCCGCTCATATTCCAGCCAAATACGACCTGCATGTCGGCAACACAATCCAGTATGGGGATAAGGGTCACCCCGCCCCCCCCCTCACCTCCGTCACCATGATTGACATTTGCCTTGTAAAGGATGCCGATATTGGGATTGTCCCGGCAGGCGGCCGGGATCTGATTTTTGTCCGCGGGACGGGCAACGTAATAATTGGTCCTGTTGAAGGGCATTCTTAAGGCGTTATCATCGACTCCATAGACAAAATATACTTGCTCCTGGCGCTGCGGCGAAAACTTGTCAGAAAAAGCGGCGCCGGGATCCGGGTATTTCTGTGAAAAGTAGTTGGCAGCACTGGTGTCACCAGGATCGTAAATAAGCTTGGGAGCATACATCTCAAGGCCTGTTGCCGACCGGACCAGTTCCCGCCTTGTGATGATGACCCCTGAATCAACAGGGATATTGTCATTGCTCATCACATGGGGCGGCTTGGGGGTTACTTCCCCCGTGGCCCTGATGCCCGAATAATTGATATAGGTCCACCGTTGCGCAGCAACGGCACGTCCCACGGTCGTGGCCTTGATTGCCAGATAGTCGGTACCGGCCAGTATATTCGCGCCGCTCGCTGCCGGCAGATCATTACCGGCCACGATGGCCCGTGGTATCCTGGCACTGGCAGTAGTGAAGGGAGCGCCATCATTGTACACCGAATGGGGTGCCGAAGCGGCCTCTTCGTACGTCGGCAGGTCCAGGTCATCATTCATCGATACCCAGGGCAAGCCGTATCCCGCCTGTTCGAGATCATGTCGAAAGAGTTCCAGGCCGATGACTCCTTCGATGTTGCTTTCCTCTTCACGCATCAGCTTGATGGAGTTTGAGAGGATCGCATTGAAAGAACTGCCGGAAATCATGATGACCATAACCAAAACAGCGGTCACCACTATCATCTCAACCAGGGTAAAACCTTTGTCATTACAGATCGTGCGGGTCATCACCAACTCCCGGAATTTATTGCGACACAATCGACGATACCGAATGTTCATAGGATTGATTTTTGTGTTTCCAGGAAATTCTCATTGTTATTTCCTTGCTCATATCGGTCAGGGATGAAACCGTTCCGATCACCGAATAGTTCTTATAGGCAGCTCTCATGTCTCTGGGAATACTCAACGGCGTGCCTGACGATATTTGGTCGAATGCCATTGATTTGCGCAGCATGATTTGCTCGTCGCCCAGTAACACCGCCTCATTGCGCAGAATGGTAACCAGGTTGTGTGAATAGGCCAGGTTCACAGACTGCAGCAGTGCCAGCATGCCGACCATCAGGATCACGATTGCCACCAGCATCTCCAGCAAAGTAAAACCATTGATATTGTCAAAAGATGCAATCTTGGGCAGTTTCATTCCATTTTCCCTTTATGACTCTTCCCGTAGAAATCACCACACAATTGAAAGAGGCCGAACCGGCATCGGGCCCGATCACCAGGGTTGCCTGGTCCAGACAATAGCCATTCGTATCAACGTCGAGTTCCAGGCCGCTCGGCACAACAAGCGCACCCCCAGACTTGCGCCTGATACTGTAGGGTATTGCCTTGCTCAACATTACGGAGGTTGCCGCCTCGCCATCATCAGCTACGGAGGTGTATTGTTTAAACACATATGACGAAGTGTCAATGATGGCGGCATGCCTCATCTTGGTGGTCACCGCCCTCAGGCGGAGATTGCTCAGCTCAGAAGCTAATTCGGCGGTTCGCCGCTCGATCTGGGATTTCTTCTGCCAGTCGGAAAAATTCAGGGAGGCAATTGCCACCACAATACCGATCAATGCCATCACGACGATCAGCTCGACCAACGAAAACCCCTGAGCATGCGAGAAGACCGCAGCATGTTCCACCTGCTTCCCAGGTTTCTCAATAGGCATAGAGCACCGATAGTTTTGCCCTTTCCAGAGGATTCTGTGCCCGCTCACTTTGCACCTCGATCCGGAACGTATTCGGAATGGTTTCACCGGCAGCACCGCTGGCATCGGTCACGTTGTGTGCCTCTCTCAATGTAGACACATCCGCTTTATCGGTATTCCCTTTGAAGGTATCGACAATTTTGGCGTAAACCCGGAACGGCTGACTGGTGGTGGCCTGCAACATGAAAGTAATGTCCGGTTGTATATTAGCGGCAAAATTGCTGTTGCAGGCGGCAGGCCAATCAACAGTATTGTTATTGACCTTGCTGCGTATGCACGGATCAGCGGAAAAACCTGCTAAAGTAGGATATTGCTCAGCCAAGGCGCTCGACGACGAATAGCCGTCAAAAATCTTTTTGATGATGTCTTTGGAAACGATCTCTGAGGTGCCGTAAGCTGCCTGAAGTACCGTCTTATAGCGTTTGTTGGCACCTGACATGAGAATGCTCTGGGACATTACATAAAAAAGTGCTGTTATAATCGTCATGGAAATTAGCGTCAACATAAGTGATGTCACCAAAGCAATCCCTTTGTTGCCTCTAATAAAAGCACTCATAGATCGATCCTTTACAGGTGGTATACAAACTCTGCCGATATTCTGCATCAACCCTACTTCTCCATGACATGCAAGATCTTCTTAACGGGTCGGCGCGGCTTGTCATCCTGTGGCTTAGGGGCCGGGGGTTTGCCTATGCCTATCATCAATGGCTGTTGCGCATCTCCAATACCGGGCATGGCTGATGGGACTGCTGCATTTCCATCCCCACTGACATTCGGGAATGTCGGTGAAGGCAACGATGATGATGGGCAGGAATCCATCGGACAGTTATAGAGGGTTGCGAGATCGGTACTGACAATGGCGCCGGAAGACAGCTGGATGGTCAGCTTGCCACAGAGATTACTACAGCTGGGAAGACCGCCGGTGCGATAATCAACCAGTCTGAGCGCGGTATTTCCCCCAAAACTGCACACATCAGCGGAAGGAAGATACGTCGTAAAGATCACCAAACCACTGGTGCGGGCCGAAGGAGTGGTAATAACCCGCTCCGCCTTATAAGTGCTATCAGATGCATTCAGGCTGACATACCAGCCTTTGGTACTCGAACTAATTTTATTGGCATCATAATCTGCTGCTGCTTTAACAATTGTCGTTTCCTGCAAGTCCGCTTTGGTAACTGCCGTAGTGCAGCCTGGATTAATGTCTTTGGCTTTGTTGTCGGTCGCAAAACAGGGCTCACGAATGCCATAAATGGATTGGCGCTGATCGGCCGAATCAAAATCAGTATCTCGATAAAGGTAGCGCCCTGACCCGAAATACAGCCACATGACAGGTTTACGAAAAACCCTGTCCACATCGTCATTCATCTTCTCAATTGAGGCTGTAATCGGACCAGCACCGTCTATCAACGTACTGAGTTTCCAGTCGCCAGGATCCAAACTTTCATTGGTCACAAGACGCAACACGCCACCATCAGAGCCATTATCCCAGTTAGTGCTGGTTACCCCCAAAATATTTGTCGCAGTCTTGGGACGCACATAACCGATATAGACAACATCCGTACTGTAAAAGCCTGGGCTTTGCCTATTCCAATCATCTGTATCAACCCCGTTAGTCGCCATGCTTCCCGCCCATCCAGGCAACCCTTGCGGATATGTTGTTGACGGCTTCATAACGGCTGGGACATCGGCCACACGTGGGTCGGTGGTACTGGAAGTATCAAAGGTGGTAACCAATTTGCCACTTTCTATATCCACAACAAAAAGTTTTAACGGCTTGTCTGACCGGCCATAAAACTGCTGAGTCCTGGTATTGACCGGCCCGGTCGGCCCCGAGGCAAACAAGGCAAACCAACGGCCATTTTTGTTAGGGTCAGGATTTCCTGAAGAATTTTTACCGTTGATGCGTATAATTACAGGCTCCACAGTAGTCTGCCCCAAACCAGTGGTCGCAAATTCCCATTTAAGAGCGGGAGCTTCCGGGCTGGTTACATCAAGCGCAAAGTATGATGAATATCCAACATGCGAGAATCCGGTTTTTGTGGAAGGGAATGGATTGGTAATGCAATCGCCGTAGGTTTCTGTTCCTGATAGAACCGTCTGGGTATTGCAAGTGCTGCCGTTTGAACGATTGGCCCCGCCCAACCCCATACCTCCGATAACCAAAGTTCGCCAACTGGTTTTGACTAAATCGAGGCTACCGGTTATTGAACCAACTTCAGTTTTTTTATCGCAATTCCAATAATCAGCTTCCGAACATGCGGTTGGCTTATTGATGCTGGCATCAAGTAAAAGCGGTGTATTATCTACCAAGTAAAGGTGGTTATAGTCCTTGTCAGCATAATATTTGAGATATGGAAGAACGTTACGCGGTATGAATGCCCATTCCTCCGAACCGATTGCAGAACTTGTTGTTCCGCTGTTTTCTATCTTGGCCTTGATAAGTCCTGATGAAGGGGTTGTGACCTTTCCAAGCTTAATGGCATGTAGCATGCCATCGTTTGAGCCAACGTAAACCATGCCGCGGCTCACGTAATCGCTGGATTTGAGGAAGGCTTGATAGGTCACGTCTCCGTAAGCCAAGTTGTAGGAATTGATCGGGATGTTGGACTGAACCTTGGGAGTAGAGGAGATGATGTCCCCCATTTTCCAGGTCGAGGTCACTCCGTTGAAAGTGACCGTCCTGTTCCTTAACGACGCATCGTCGGTGCCGTGGGTATAACTTATATACTTGGATGCCTCGGTATCACTGGTTGCCTGGAGATACTCCCGGAACAAAGAAGCATTGCCTGTTGTGAATGGGGTAAATGACGCGGCATAAGTGCCTGCCGATTCGTCAGGTGCCGACAGGTTGGAATATATGGTTCGTGCCGTGGAACGCGTAAACAGCAGCTCCCCTGCCTTCCACAGCGCCTTGAGGCTGTCGGCATCCATCGAATCAAGCAGCGTGTAGGAACTGCCATCGAATTTGTATCGATAAGCAATAGTTTTGTTGCTAACAGTATCAAAGGTCATGCTGACATAATTATCGTCGACCAACTTCAGGAGATTGTCCTGTACTGTATCCTCACGCAAACCACTGGCCGAGAAATACGGGTCAAAATAGTACCAGAAGTTCTGCAGGTCACCGATCCACTTAATCCGTTTATTGGTTCCGAACTCGCGTAGCGGATAAAAGATGGCAGTCAGCAGATTGGCGCCGCTTTCATTACGCTTGTTTACAATTGATGCCGCAGTACCAGAAGAAGCCGCGGATGCGATTTTTGTAAATGCATCCCGCAATGAATCAAGGAGCATTTGGTAACTGACAGCACTATAGGCGCAAGCCTTTGTGCCGTCGGCGCAATTAACAGCCGTACCGCCATTTACCGCGGTTTGGTCCATTAAACGTTTTGGATGGCACTCATCTGTGGAAGTACTGGGCGAACCGCTATAAACAACATACGAAGTTATGTATTCGTTATTTTTTTGCGGTGCCGCAGTAGACCCTCCTGTCATGACAAAGTTATTGATATTTCTGTTTTTAGCCAGCCAGGCCAAGTCATCCAGGTTCTTTGATCCAGCATAAGTACTGCAACTGCCTGTGTTTGTGTCGCCATCGTTATACAGCAAGGCAAGACCATTAACGCTTGAGTTCTGATCAGCAGTTGAACCACCGTCGGAAATAATAAGGATATTGTTCAAACGGCAGGAGACATCCGATGGATTCTTAGTAGAATCAAAGTCGTCGGTCTGCAGACGCAGATCGGTCCGGTTGCCAAAATATCCGATGGCATTGTAATAGGCCTCGGCCCAAGGGGTCCAGGCTGATGCCCTGATTGAGTCAATGGAGTTAATCAGGCCACTGGCGTGATCGCTGACAGAATCATAGGAGATGTACGAGACAACCTTGCCGCCATCAAGCTTTGTATTGAGTTCACAACTCTCGCCGTTCGGGCAGTCGGCGTTGATAAAACAGGCTTTGGTGGTGGTGGCGGAGCAGTGTTTAGCACAGGTGATGTTGGTACCGCTTACGTCGCACTCCGAGGCCGAACCATCCTGATTAAACTCCATGACACCAAAGCGGATGTAATCCTTAAATTCTTGAACCAGCCCGGAAGGGGCCGTGCTCTGTTTCAGATTGGCATAGAAGGTGCCTGCTATGGAACCAAGCGCGTTTACCCCTGCATCCATAATGAACGATGGAACGCTGCTGCTTATGCCGGTAGTGACCGTTCCGGAGACACTGGGGTCGGTAACATCGGAGCTTCGCATTCCTTCGCAAAAATCAGCCATTTCCCGGTTCAGACAGGTCGCATTCCAGACATAGGAAAACTGGCCTGGCGTTACCGGGGTCAAAGTAACGCAGCGCCCCAAAAAGCCAAGATCATTGGCAACGTAATCGCTGACTGGCAGCCCTGTGTAATATGGGTGAGCTATCACACTGGAACAGACCGCTTCACCTGACAATTCGTTGGTAATTTTGGTAGGCGCCGCGCCGTCGCCGGGCCACAACTGGTCATACACATTTTCACAGTCTTTTATGAGCGTTTGGGTATTGGCAAAGTGGTGATTGTTGTAATACCAGTAACACTGGTGAACCAGATGGACATAGGTTTCTGACTTCAGAATCGATGAACTGTTGCATGACGAACCGCTACAGCCCAGGCAATCTGTCGAACTTTGCTGCACCTGCCCCAGGCTTTCCTCGGTAACGTTGGACCAATCAACAATTGCCGCGTCACAAGAGGCAAGGTTGTAGGCGGCATCATAGATTTCAATCCGGGTTGAGCCACCTTGCGTAGCGGGGTTGATATAGTCTGGCTCCATTGATGTCGGCCCGCGTACGGCAAAGGTCATGCCGGTCAAAGCCTCGGCCGACCCGCTATCGGCACGCAGCGCATCCGATACTATCCTTATAAAACGCCGCCCCATACATCCCCTGGACTCGGACAACAACGTGCCTGAAGCGGTATCATATTTGCCACCTGTCAGTATCTTCTTCTGCAAATCGAGCTTTGAGGTTGCCAGCCAATTAAGGAATTTGCCCTTTGCCACAAAATTCGAAACAGTCCGGCTTGGCTTGGCTCCAGTCATGGTGACACAATAATCATCGGCCTTGAAAGTGCAGCTGCCCGGCATGGTGGCGCCGGGTTCAAACCGCTGTGACACGCTGTTATAGCTGTATACTGCGGCCTCATCAAAATACCCTGCGTAACTTGCGGCCGTACTATAGGAAGTATCGTAACACTTACCGGTGGAATCATAGACCATGTCATACATGCTGGCCGAGTTGTCGATCATCAGTAGCAAGTTTGGCTGTATATTGGCATTAACAAAAGGCGGAATAATAGTGTACTTGAGGATATCCGAGGTTGGGACTGAACAGGTTGCCGTCAGTGTATGGTCTTCGGATACGGCTGGTATCGTGTAACTGCTGACGGACCCGACCGATGTGCCATCATAGCTAACCTGATCAATAACGGCTCCGGTTAAGGGGGTAACGGTAAAGGTTGCAGATTCACCGCTGATGACCTTGACAACCCCACCGGTCGGTTGAACGCCGTTATAGAGAATGGTGCAGTTGGCGGGCTGGGTTACGGTAACAAGGTAATAGCGCACAAACGAAGCCGTAACCGTGGTGTTGCCGGTTATTGGGCCAACGGATTGGGTGACCGCACTAAAGGTAGGTTGGGCAAGTTGATTGGAACCGCCGTTGATGCTAATGCTTTGCAAGGCATAACCAACTTCCGGGGTGGCGGTAACCGTAACAGTACCACCACTGCCAATTGTCTGGCTTGCGGGGGTGATGGCACCACCGCTGCCTGACACGGTGGCCGTAACCGTGTATGTGACAGGAAGCAATTTGAATGAAGCCGACATGGTATAGGAATCATTGTTCTTGACATAATAAGAGCATGTATTGGAACCAGCAGTACCCCCGGAACCGCAGTTTATTGAATCGAGCTGACTGCCTCCACCAGGGGAGGCAGTCAGGGTCACACCGGTATTGTTGTTCCATGAATAAGTGCTCGTACTCCCGGATGTTGAGAGAAAAACACCTGAGGGTGACCTGGTCACGGACCCACTCGCGCCTGCTGCCGAGGTAACTGTTATGGCAATTGTTCCTGATGCCTGCAAAACAGCGGGAAAAATAATCACAATGCAAGCAAACAATAAAGTTACTAATACTTTTTTCATAAAGCACCTCTCACAGGGAAAACTGAGGTTCACTTCCTACCAGGTTCCAGAAGAAGCAGATATTTACCCCGAGAGAGCCGAGGGACTATCTAAAGGGATGGCATTTGTGTGCGATAATTATTAATTCCTGATTTGTTTACACCAATTAAAGCAACAATGGTGCCACACCGCTAACTACACCAATATCCGACTGTAATCGCATGTCATTTTGACAGACTTGGACTAGGTATGCATTTTTTTCACACTACTAATTAGCTATGGTTAAGGTTTCATGCAAAATTTGCATACCAAAAGGCAGCCTTTTTAGAACCTCCTCCTTTCGCACAAAAAAAAACCGGATCGCCTCTCGAAAATAAAAATTTCGTGGCGGTCCGGCTGTCTCAGCAACCCTACAATTTTCCACCCGTTGTCGCGGATGGCTATAAATATCATGAACTCATATATCGTTTATCGTGATGGTTGGTATGGACCTCATTTCAGCGAATTGAATAGACATTCGTACATAGCCGTTGGATTACTGGACTTCATCAATTAACCATTGTTGGGTACTATCGAAACCAACTGATAATCAATACGCATAAAGGACTTCAATAGTAGCTTGAGCAGTCGGATTATTTTCACGTTGTCCTTGAATTTCAAGACGGTACACATAGGGAAAATGCTGTGGAGTGAGCACATTCTGCGATTCAGCTACGCCCGCCCCCTCCAGCTGTAATCCGCCTATATTTGAGTTACCGACAACAGTATCAACAATCTTGGAATAAACGGTAAATGGATTTCCACTTACTGCTGAAAGTTTGATATTAAAATCCGGGTTTTTTGAGGCGAATGGACTGGAATCGCAATCTATTGGCCAATCGGAAGTAGCTTTTGTCAGTTTTTTCTGAAGACAACTTTGGGTGGTATTAAGCGATAGGGAAACAGCACCAAAACCCGCTGCACCCTCGAGATCATCTTTCAGTGTTGAGCTGGAATAATTTCTCATTATAAATGGGAATATATCTTTAGTAACGACTTCACTACCACCATAAGACGCCTCCAAGGCTGTCTTGTAGCGTTTAGATTGGCCTGAAACCTTGGTACTCTGGGTAACCATATAAAGCAATGCCAAGACGATCGTCAATGAGATTAGCGTCAGCATAAGAGAAGTTACCAGGGCGATGCCGTCTTGGGAGCGCAAAATTTTCATGGTATTCCGCCTTGTCACTGGTTTGCCGGCAGATTCTTAGGCCTAGATACTATCCGGTAAACTTTCCAGCGATAATTCTGCCATCCTGCGGCGGCGACATCATAGTTTTTAGTCAAGGATATTTCGGCCGCGTCCGCATCCCCTACCAGAATCGGCGATGGGCTGGTATAACTGCTATCACGCCTCCCCTGTTGAGCCAGGATATATATCTTAACCATTTTTAGGTTGTTACGGATATTGGGATCTGTGGTAGTGGCAGAATTGTTGCTGGCATTAGCAATGGCTGCCTGCACACTTGTCGCGCTTCCCACCCCAATTGCAGTGCTTCCGTCTGCGTTTGAGTAAGTATCTATCACAGCGTCACCGTTCATATCCCATCCCAAAACAACCTGCATATCGGCGACACAGTCCAGGATGGGCACATAGTTCAATTTTCCGTTGGATTGGTTGACAGTAGTCTTGTAGAGAACACCAACATTGGGTGCACAGAATGCAGGAAGCTGCGTTTCGTCTTGGGGCCGGGCCACAAAATAATCGCTCCTGTTGAACGGCATACGTAGCGTATCCCCGTTATCAACCCCGTAGACATCATATAACGCCGAACTTGCAGAGGTAAGATGGCTAAATGCGGTCGCGCTAAATGGGATATAGAAATCCCCTGTTGTATCCGGTTCAACACTTATAGTCTGAGTAGAAGCGTTCAGATTTCTCCGCAGCAGCATTACCTTGTCATTGGTTAGCAAATTTTCGGCATTTGACCTCCACACATTTGGATACACGTCATTTGACGAATATTTGAGATAGGTCCATTTTTGAGACACTTTACTCCTGCCAACGGTGGTGCCTTTGATAACCAGATAGTCAGTCCCTTCCAGCACATTGAACTTTGCGCCGGAATCGGCAGTGTCTGTGATTGCTGCGATGTTGTTTCCGGCAACCAGGGGGCGTGGCACATTTGTCGAAGCATCGTTATAATCACTTGCAGGGGCAGAGGCTGCTTCATCATAGTCGATCGCCATCTGTTCGGTGAAGAGCCCGAATCCGGCCTGTTGAATATCGTGGCGCATAATTTCGAGTCCTACAATGCCCTCGATATTGCTTTCTTCGCTACGAAAAAGCCTCGATGCCTGTGTCAGGATTGTATTGAAAGAACTGCCGGCAATTACTATCACAACAATAAAAACCGCCATTGTCACCAGTAGTTCTACAAGCGTAAATCCGTTACGATTCAGTTTCATTGTTGCGGCCTTCTTCATTGGTTGGACTTACTAAGTACAGACGACGCATTTTGGGTGAATCGTTGCTGCTTATAACGCCAAGAGACATTAATGTTCACCTGCTTGGAATTCTGAAACAATATTCCTGTCTTGGAAACGGAATACGACTTATATGCGGATAGTATTTTCCTGCCAACCGTATAGCTGCGAAAAACCGATGTGTTGGCCGGGTCTACGCCATCGTATCCTTTGGCCAGCTCTTTGGCCATTTCCGCATCGGCTACCGCAACCGCTTCATTGCGGACTTGGTTTTGCGTATTAGTGTTGAGGGCCAAATTCACGGCCTGAAGCAACCCAAGTAGGCCGACCATCAGGATGACGATCGATACCAGAAACTCAATCAGAGTAAATCCCCTGTTATTTAGACACACATGATCCATTTTCCATCTTCCCCATGTTTGTTCTGGCAACGTCAATAATTAAACAGTCGAACATTGCTGCGGTGCCAACCGGATTCACCCGGATTGTAGGATTCTGAGATGTGAAATTTGTTCCACTTATTAGCCCGCGCATATTGAATTCAATAAATTTATCCGTAACCAAACCACCATCATCCAATGTCAACTGATAGCTCAAGTTTTTAGTGAGCAATACCGTACCAGCAGTGGAGGGCTCATTTTCGGAGCTGTAGCGTTTTAGCACATAACTTCCGGGCTGAAACGTAATCCTGTGCGTCAGTTTTCTATAGATTGACTCGGTGCGAGCGGTGTTAATATCAGTATAGAGTTCCCGCGTCTGCCTTTCTATTTGTGACTTAATCTGCCAATCATGGAAGTTAAGTGAGGCGATACTCAAAAGCAGGCCCATAATGACCATGACTATGATCAGTTCGGTGAGCGTAAAGCCACCATTCCAAGCTTTATGCTTGGATAACTCTTCATGAAGGCGTGGAACTTCCACTCACTTCTCCTTCACGTGCAGGAACTTCTTAATCGGCGGCGGATTGGTAATCAACGACAAGCCTTGAGCAGTTGGCGGTACACCGCTTATTGTATCCGGCAGCCTTCTTTCATCAGGATCAGTAGGTTTCCTCTTATTTTTTTTCAGCGGATTGCGATATCTGGGGGGGGTTTCAGTCTTACAGTTCCCTGGACAGGCCGTGCAGCAAAAGCTATCCGAGAGACTAATCTCGGCAAAGGCGCCGGTGGAGACCTGCATCAACCCCTTGCCTTGAATCGATGTACAGGGAGGGCAACTACCGTTAGCATAGTTTACTGCAAAGAGAGAGGTGTCACCTCCGAACTTGCAAATATCGGCACTTGGACTAAATGTAGTATAAAACAATGCTCCGGCCGGCGAGGCCACCGGGTCGGTTATGACTCGTTCCGCAAGATATTGACTATCGGCGCCGTATAGATTTATAAACCAGCCGGCAGCGGTAGACGCCAATGCACTAGTGGGGGTCTGAGAAGTAGTCCAGGACTGGTCCACAAGGGAACCAGCCTTGTCGCTGCAGTTCTGGTCAATGTCGTTGTCGGTACCGCCTGCTATGGGCAGCATCATCGTGCGATTGGCGGTGGAGAAACAAGGCTCCCGCACCCCAATCATTTTTTGCTGAGAAGTTGTTAAATTGTCATCGGTTTTAAAGAAGTAGCGGCCTGTGCCAAAATAGATCCACAGATTCTTGTTGGCGCGGTCCAAGAGCTTGGTAATAGAGGTAGTAACCGGACCAACACCGTCGATCAGTATGCTCGATGTCCACTGTTTGCTGGTATCGGAGCTACCCGGATCGTCGCTTTCTCGAGTGAGCACCCGTACCACGCCCCCCTTGGTCCAGGTGCCGGTTGTAGTATCCTTCTGGGTATAGCCGATGTAAATTGCATCGTCGCTGTAATAACCCTTAGAATCCATTTTTGACCTATCGCTATCGATCCAACTGGATGCCAATGAACCCGAAAAAGCATTAGTGATCCCAGTGTGAATGGTGGTGACCAGGTTTCCGGTGGCAAGATCCACCACAAAAAGCAGTAGTTCCTGACTGGACTCACCTTTAAACTCGTGCGAGAGCGTATCAATCGGGCCGCTCGGCCCGGAGCCGAATACCGCAAACCATTTACCGTTCTTGGCGTTGTCGGGATTACCATTAGTATCCTTTTTGGCTATCCTTATGATTGCGGGACCGGTCAAGGAATACCCCAGGGTTCCCGGAGTAGTGGTGTTGCCATAGAACTCCCACATTGTCTTCGGATTTTCCGGGTCGGAGACGTCCAGGGCAAAATATGAAGAATAACCTGTACCGTCTATGGGCGTTTTTACGCACGAACCACTGGCACCTTTTGTACAACTATCGGTTGAATTCTTATTTGCACCTCCAAAACCCATACCTCCAATCAGGACCGTCCGCCAAGTCGAACCATCATTTTTCTTAGTGCATGTGGAATAGTCACCGCTGCAAGCTTCGGCTGTTACTCCTATGCTGGCATCGACAATATTCGGTGTTCTGTCGATGTAATAAAGGTGGCTATAGTCAGGGTCTGTCAGGTATTTGAGATATGGTAGCGCCTGCTTGGGTATGTAGGCCCACTCCTCGCGTCCAAGATGGTCGGCAGCGTTGGCCAGGTTT
>Ga0172380_10002589_pt1 | contig 27286 bp, 22 predicted proteins | sample Leawe162metaG_FD_119747 | JGI IMG/M metagenome (GOLD analysis project Ga0172380, IMG submission 119747) | Leachate microbial communities from a municipal landfill in Southern Ontario, Canada - Leachate well 162 metaG | ecosystem: Engineered > Solid waste > Landfill > Unclassified | place... | reverse complement strand
GACTTGACCGACCCGAGCCCGGCGACCACCTTCGGCCACCTCGACGCCACCGTCGTGCTGTCGCGCGATATCGCGTCGCTTGGTATCTACCCGGCCGTCGACCCGCTCGATTCGACCTCGCGCCAGATCGATCCGAACGTCATCGGCCAGGAGCACTACGATACGGCGCGCGGCGTGCAGCAGACGCTGCAGCGCTACAAGGAACTGCGCGACATCATCGCCATTCTCGGCATGGACGAACTGGCGCCCGAGGACAAGCTGCTCGTCTATCGCGCGCGCAAGGTGCAGCGCTTCCTGTCGCAGCCCTTCTTCGTCGCCGAAGTGTTCACCGGTTCGCCCGGTAAGTATGTGCCGCTCAAGGAGACCATACGCGGCTTCAAGATGATCATCAACGGTGAGTGCGACCATCTGCCCGAACAGGCTTTTTACATGGTCGGGACCATAGACGAGGCCTTCGAGAAGGCCAAGACACTGCAATGAGCAAGGTAAGCAGCGCGGTACGCGAGGGGTGACAGCATGGCCATGACCATACACGTGGACGTCGTCAGCGCCGAGGAGTCGGTGTTCTCCGGCCTTGTCGAGTTCGTCGTTCTGCCCGGCGAAACGGGCGAGTTGGGCATCCTGCCCGGGCACACGCCGCTGATCACGCGCGTCAAACCGGGCGCGGTGCGCCTGCGCCTGCCGGACCAGGAAGCCGAGGAACTGATTTTCGTCGCCGGCGGCATGCTCGAAGTGCAGCCGAACAGGGTGACGGTGCTCGCCGATACCGCCATTCGCGGCAAGGATCTCGACGAGGCGAAGGCGCTCGACGCCAAGAAGAAGGCCGAAGAGGCGATGGCCAGCCGCAGTTCCGAAATGGATTACGCGCGAGCCCAGGCGGAACTGGTAGAAGCGATCGCGCAGTTGGAAGCCATCGAGAAGCTGCGCAAGCGCGGACATTGAGCCGGCGTGCTGACGCAAAAATGGGCAGCTGCGGCTGCCTTTTTTCTGCAGCGCTTGTCGAATGCCTCGGGTATGATCTGCGGTTTTCCGGACGCTATGCAGCTAAGGAGATTTATATGGCCCCCACGCTCACTTCGTTCGCTGCCCCCACAGGGGGCGCTACCTTCCTTCGGGCGGACGTGCGGGAGGTAGATGCATGATAACGTCACGGCGCTGGCTGTTTCTCGCACTGCTTGGCCTGTCGCTGACGGCCTGCGAGCGCTCGGCTCAACAACAGGGGTCCGCACCGCCGCCGGCTGAAGTCGATGTGGTGCTCGCGTCGCGGGCCAGCGCTACCCTTACCCAGGATCTTCCCGGTCGCCTGCAGGCATGGCGCACGGCGCAGGTGCGCGCCCGTGTCGAGGGCATCGTCGAGAAGCGGCTGTTCGAAGAGGGCAGCGACGTCAAGGAAGGCTCGCCGCTATTTCGCATCGACAGCCGCACTTACCAAACGGCCGCCGATTCGGCGCGCGCCGATCTGGCGGTGGCGCGGCGCACGGTCGATCGCTATCGGCCGCTGCTCGACATCAAGGCGGTCAGCCAGCAGGAATTCGATCTCGCCGAAGCCAAGTGGAAACAGGCGGAGGCGGCGCTGGCGAGAGCCGAACTCGATCTAGCCAATACCAGCGTGCCGGCACCGATCTCCGGTCGCGTCGGGCGCTCACAGGTGACCGAAGGGGCTCTGGTCGGGCGCGGTGACGCGACTCTGCTGGCGACCATAGAGCAGATCGATCCCATCTATGTCAACTTTACCCAGTCCAACGCCGAGCTGCTGCGGCTGCGGCAGGCGGTGCGCGCCGGCCGCCTGAAGCAGGCGAACCAGTCGCGCGTCGAGCTGGTGTTGGATGACGGCAGCGTCTACCCGCTCCCTGGCAAGCTGCTCTTCTCCGACATGGCGGTGGATCCGAGCACCGGTTCCGTCGCGCTGCGCGCCGTGTTTCCCAATCCGCAGCGCGAGCTGCTGCCGGGCCTGTTCGTCAACATCCGCTTCAATCAGGCTCAGGCCGACAATGCTATCGTGTTACCGCAACGGGCGGTGCAGATGTCCCCCCAGGGTTCCTTCGTCATGGTGGTCGACGCCAAGGGCCAGGTGACGCCACGTCCGGTGAAGACCGCCGGCATGAACGGTGCCAACTGGATCATAGCCGAGGGCTTGCAGGGCAATGAGCAGGTCATCGTCAATGGCTTGCAGAAGCTGAGGCCGGGTGCACCGGTCAAGCCCGTTCCCTGGAATCCCGCCCCAACGGCGCCAGCACAGGCACAGCGCTGAGCCATGTCGCGTTTCTTCATCGATCGGCCGATTTTCGCCTGGGTGATCGCCATCGTCATCATGCTGGCCGGCGGACTGGCTCTGCGCAAGCTGCCGGTGTCTGCCTATCCGGCGGTGGCGCCGCCGGCGCTGGCGATCGCCGTCAACTACCCCGGTGCCTCGGCCCAGGTGGTCGAGGAAACGGCGACGGCACTGATCGAACAGGAGATGAACGGCATCGAGCACCTGCTCTATATGGAGTCGGCCAGCGAACAGGGTGTGGCCAGCATCACCCTGACCTTCGAAGCCGGCACCAACCTCGACGTCGCCTCGGTGGAGACGCAGAATCGCATCAAGCGCGTCGAAGCCAGGCTGCCCGAGGATATTCGCCGCCTGGGTATCACCGTCACCAAGTCGGCGCGCAACTACCTGTTGTTCACCTCGCTCTACTCGCCGGACAAGAGCCTTGATTTGGTTGCTCTCGGCAGCTTTGCAGCCGCCAACGTGCTGGAGAGCATCCGCCGCGTACCGGGTGTGGGCGAAGCGACGATGTTCGGCCCCGAGTACTCCATGCGCCTGTGGCTGCGGCCGGACCGGCTCACGGCCTTTAACCTGACCCCGGGCGACGTGGCGCGTGCCGTGCGGGCGCAGAACACCCAACTCGCCACCGGCGAACTCGGACAACTGCCGGCGGTGCCGGGGCAGCAGTTGAACGCCGTCATCGTCACCCGTAGCCGGCTGGTGACGACCGAGGAGTTCGGCAACGTCATCGTCCGCGCCAACGCCGACGGCTCGACCGTGCGCGTCAAGGACGTCGCCCGCGTCGAGCTCGGGGCCCAGGATTATTCGATTTTGGCGCGCCTCGACGGTCAGCCGACGGCCGCCATCGCTGTGCGCCTGGCACCCGGTGCCAACGCGTTGGATACCGCCACCGCGGTCAAAGCGAAAATGGCCGAACTGTCCAAGTTCTTTCCCAAAGGCGTCGCCTGGTTGGTGCCCTACGACACCTCGCAGTTCGTCGAGATCTCCATCCGCGAGGTGGCGATCACCCTGGGCGAGGCGATGGTCCTGGTCTTCATCGTGATGTACCTGTTCCTCGGCAATCTGCGCGCCACCTTCATCCCGGCCATCGTCGTGCCCGTCGCCCTCACCGGCGCTCTGGTTGGTCTCTATGTGCTCGGGTATTCGATCAACGTGCTCACCCTGTTTGCGATGGCGCTGGCGATCGGCATCGTCGTCGACGATGCCATCGTCGTGGTCGAGAACGTCGAGCGCATCATCAGCGAAGAGGGCCTGTCGCCGCGCGACGCCACCCGCAAGGCGATGGACCAGATCGTCGGCGCCATCATCGCCATCACCCTGGTGCTCCAGGCGGTGTTCGTGCCCATGGCCTTCTTCGCCGGTTCGGTCGGGGTCATCTACCGCCAGTTCGCCGTGACCCTGGTGCTGACCATGATGTTCTCGGCCCTGATGGCGCTAACCCTGACCCCGGCGCTGTGCGCCAGCCTGCTCAAGTACAGCCCCGGCCACGAGCTGGTGCCGAAGACGGGGTTCTTCGGCTGGTTCAACCGCTTTTTCGCGCGCACCACCCGGTCATATCAGTCCCGGCTCGCCAAGATTCTCAAGAAAACTGGCTTCTACCTGCTCCTCTACGCGCTGCTGCTCGGCCTGACCGCCTGGCTGTTCGCGCGTCTTCCCGGCAGTTTCCTACCGGAAGAGGACCAGGGCTATTTCGTCGGCGTCATTCAGTTGCCACCGGGTGCGACGCAGGAGCGAACGCTGGATGTGCTGTCGCAGGCAGAACAGTTCTATCTGAAGCAGCCCGAGGTCGAGCATGTGATGGGCGTCGCCGGCTTCTCCTTCTTCGGTCGCGGCCAGAACGCCGCCATCACCTTCGTCAAGCTGAAACACTGGGATGAACGCCCGGGCACGGACAGCTCCGCCGGCGGTGTCGTACACCGCGCCAACGTGGCGCTGTCCAGCATCAAGCAGGCGATGATGTTCGCCATCAACGTGCCGCCGATACCAGAACTGGCAGCCCTCGGCGGCTTCGATTTCCGCCTGCAGGACCGCTCCGGACAGGGCCGAGACAAGCTGCTCGAGGCACGCAATATGGCGCTGGGGATCGCCGGGCAGCAGTCGGCGCTCGCCGGCGTGCGCCCGGAGGGGCAGGAAGCCAGTCCGCAACTGATGCTCGACATCGATCGCGTGAAGGCGCGCGCCCTGGGGGTGGATATCGCCGATCTCAACGAGGCCCTGCAGTCGGCCCTCGGTGTCGCCTATATCAACGACTTCGTGCGCGAAGGGCGCATCCTGCGCGTGCAGATGCAGGCCGACGCGCCGACGCGGGCGCGGCCGGAAGACCTGCTGCGCCTGTCGGTGAAGAACGGGCGCGGCGACATGATCCCCTTGGGAGAGTTGGCGACGCCGCGCTGGATCGTCGCTTCGCCCAAGCTCGATCGTTACAACGGCCTGCCGTCGATGAAGATCGCCGGCGGCACGGCACCGGGGAAGAGCTCCGGCGAGGCCCTGCTGGCCATGGAAGAGGTGGCGCGGCAGTTGCCGCCGGGCTTCGGCTTCGAGTGGTCGGGTACCTCCCTGGAAGAGCGACTTGCCGGGAGCCAGGCGCCGCTTCTCTTCGGCATTTCACTGAGCGTCGTCTTTCTCTGCCTGGCGGCGCTCTACGAGAGTTGGTCGATTCCCGTCGCCGTCATGCTTGTGGTGCCCCTGGGCGTCTTCGGGGCGCTGATGGCCGTGACGCTGCGCGGCCTGCCCAACGACGTATTCTTCAAGGTCGGACTGATCGCCATCATCGGCCTCTCTTCGAAGAACGCCATATTGATCATCGAATTCGCGCGCGATCTTCAGGAGCGCGGCATGTCCACCGTGGACGCGGTGCTCGAGGCCTGCCGTCTTCGCTTCCGGCCGATATTGATGACCTCGATCGCCTTCGTCTTCGGCGTCCTGCCGCTGGCCATCTCCACCGGAGCTGGCGCGCAGGGCAGGCACGCGATCGGTACCGGCGTCATGGGTGGCATGATCGCCGCGACGCTCCTGGCGGTCTTCCTGGTACCGGTGTTCTTTGTCGTGGTGCGGCGGTTCTTCCCCGGACACCCGCGTCATCACAAGGACGACGCAGGTGAGGAGGCCCGCCATGAGTAAGCGGTCGCTCCTGCTCGTTGCGGCGCTGGCAAGCCTCTCCGCCTGCACCCTGGGAACAGACTACCGGCGCCCGGAGGCGCCGGTGCCGCTGCAGTGGAGCGAGGGGAAAGGGACCGATGCCGCGAGTTTGCCAGAATTGCGCGTCCTGCTGCCCGAGCCCCGCTTGCGGGCTCTGATCGATCTGGCTCTGGCGCAAAACCGCGACTTGCGCATCGCCACGGCGCGCATCGCCGAGGCGCGGGCACTCTATGGTGTGCAATTGGCCGACCGACTGCCCAATATCGACCTGAGCGCCAGCCGCAACGCGGCCTATACGCCCCGCGATCTCAGCCTCAGCGGCGCGGCGGGGATGGCGCAACGCTACGACGTCAGCGCCAACTTACTCTCCTTTGAGCTGGATTTCTGGGGTCGGGTGCGTAGCCTGAACCAGGCGGCGCTGGCCAACTACCTGGCGAGCGAAGAGGCGCAACGCACCTTCCGCCTGTCGCTGATCGCCGATGTCGCCAATGCCTATTTCGGCGAGCGCGAAGCCGAAGAGAGGCTGGCACTGACACGCGCCAGTGTCGCCAGCCGCAGCGAAACTGCTCAACTCACCGATCAACGGCGCCGCTTGGGCGTGGTCAGCGATCTGGATTTCCTGCAAGCCAGCGGCGCCCTCGAAGCGGCGCGCGCCGACCTCGCCAATCTCGAACGGGCTCGTGCCGCCGCTACCGACCTGCTCAACCAACTGGTCGGCGTGGTGCCGGAGAAGTTGCCGCCTGGCCGCACCCTGGCCGACCAGGGCGTGGTGTTCGACTTCCCTGTCGGTCTGCCGGCGGACGTCTTGCTGCGTCGGCCTGACGTGTTGGCGGCTGAGCAAAGGCTGATCGCCGCACACGCCAACATCGCCGCTGCGCGCGCCGCCTTCCTGCCGCGCATCAACCTGATCGGCAGCGTCGGCACCGCCAGCCGCGCCTTGTCAGGCCTGTTCGACGCGGGTCAGGGTGCCTGGTCCTTCCAACCCTTGCTGCGCCTGCCGCTGTTCGACGCCGGACGCAACGAAGCCGGACTCGATCTTGCGCAGGCGCGCAGGGAGATCGCAGTCGCCGACTACGAACGAACCATCCAGCAGGCCTTCCGCGAAGTCAATGATCTCCTGTCGGCGCGAACCCAACTGGCCCTGCAACTTGCTGCCCAGGAAGCCGGCGAAAAGCTGCAGTCAGAACGGCTGCGTCTCACCGATGCGCGCTACAAGGCCGGTGTCTCGAGCTACCTTGAAGTCCTCGATGCGCAACGCGAGCTTTACGCCGTGCAGCAGAACGTGGTGCAGACCCGGCACATCCTGCTGGCCAGCGCTGCGCAACTCTACAAGGCTCTGGGCGGCGATCAGGCGGCGTTGGCGACGCGCTGAGCGCGCGCCCCCAGTTCCTCCACGGATTTCGCCAGTTGCGCCAGGTCGGCGCTAAAGCTGGCCAGGTCCGCCCGCTTCGCCAACAAGGGCTGCTCCTCCGTCAGGTATTCACCGACGTTCTGCGCCAGATGCTCCGCCGCCTGGCGCAGAACGTCGGCGAAGCCCCGCGCTCCTTGCACCAGGCGATGTGCGGCGATGTCGCCGATCAGCTTGGACAGGTCTTCCTCGATGTCCCAACGCAATCGCGGCAGGACGAAATTCAAGGCCTGGGCGAGCTCTGCCGAGCCGCGCAACTGCACTCCCCTGAACAGCGCGTCCTGGCCGCGCAGGGCAAGCAAGGGCGCGTCGGCGGGTAGCTCGATGTCAACATCGGCGTCGGCGAAGCTCGCCGACGCGAGCAAGCCGGTCTCGTCTATGCTGAAGTCGAACTTCCAGGCGGGTGAGCTAAGCGGCGAATCCGGCGGCGAACGGAGCGGCAGCAACACCCGGACGTTGCTGCCGGCGTGGGGCGCGAGGCGCTCGCGCGCCCAGTTCGCCTGGCGCAACAAGTGGTTAAACCCGCTTAAGACACCATTGAGCGCGCCCTGAGTCAGCATTCACGCGTACTGCTGTATGCCGGCGATGACCCAGCCCTGGCTGCCGTCGGTGGACTTGGTCAGGTGCCAGACCTCGTCGAAGGCTTCGGGTGCGGCGTTCGGGCGCTCGCGGATGCTGCCGCCAAAGCGCACGCTGGCGATTTGGCGGTCCCCTTCCGTGGAGAGGTCGAGCAGTTCGGCATTGAGCTGCACCACGTCGGTCTGCTGCGCCGCGCGGCCCCGCTCCTGATATTCAAGTTGGATTTCGGCGAACATCTCCGGGGTGGTGAAGGCGCGTATGTCCTCCATGTTGCCGGCGTCGTTGGCTGCCTGAAGGCGGACAAAGTTCAGCTTGGCCTGGCGCACGAAGCCCTCGACGTCGAAACCGGGCGGAACGCTGCCGCTCAAGAGTGCCGTCGGGCTGTTGCCGACGGGCAAGGCCACTGCCGAAACCGGCTCGGCAACGGCGTTGTAGGTGGTGCCGGCATACTGCATCGGTTGGGCCGCGGGAGCATTGCGGCGCAGGAACATGCGTACGAGGAAGAAGACCGCGCCGCCGATCAGCAGCAGCATGAGGATGTTGCCGAAGCCGCCGCCCAATCCACCCATACCGAAGTGCCCGAGCAGGGCGCCAAGGCCCGCACCCAGGGCCAGTCCACCCAACATGCCCATCCAGGGTGAACGCGCCGGGGCGATCGCCGGCGCCGCCGGGGCCGATGGCACGGCGCTCGGCGCCGGCGTTACCGGCCGGGGTGGAACGGCTTGCCTATTCATCAGGCTGCCGCTGCGACTCATACCCGAAGACATACCACCACCCAGGCGCGCGGCCTCGGCGTCGTGCACGGTGAGTCCGAAAGACAGCAGCAGGGCGAACAAAGCAGTCAAGACAGGCTTCATAAAATCTCCTTGGATTGAATCGGGTTTCGGTCAGATCTTGTAGCCGCGGTGCAAGGCGACGACGCCCGCGGTCATATTGAAGTATTCGACCCGCGACAGGCCGGCGCGTTCCATCATAGCCTTCAGGGTCTCCTGGTCGGGATGAACGCGTATGGATTCGGCCAGGTAGCGGTAGCTGTCGGCGTCTCCGGCCACCTTGTCGCCCAGCCAGGGCAGCAGCTTGAACGAGTAGGCATCGTAGGCGGCCTTGAGCGGCTGCCAGACGGTGGAGAATTCCAGAACCAGCAAGCGGCCGCCGGGGCAGATCACGCGCCGCATCTCGGCCAGGGCTAGTTCCTTGTGCGTCATGTTGCGCAGGCCGAAGGCGACGGTGACGCAATTGAAATAGTCGCCGGGGAAGGGCAACTTCTCCGCGTCGCACTGCGCGGTGGGCACATTGAAGCCGTGGTCGAGGAGGCGGTCGCGGCCGATCTCCAGCATGTCGCGATTGATGTCGGTGAGCCAGACCTGGCCACCGCGCGCAGGCTCCCCGACGCGGCGCGCGTGCGCCAGGGCGAGGTCGGCGGTGCCGCCGGCGACGTCGAGGACGCGCTCGCCGGGTCTGACCGCGGCGATCTCCAGGGCGAAGCGTTTCCACAGGCGATGCAGGCCCATCGACATGAGGTCGTTCATCACGTCGTAGTTCGCCGCCACCGAGGAAAAGACCCCGGCGACGCGCCGCGCCTTGTCCCTCTCCGCGACCGTCTCAAAGCCGAAATCGGTGTTCATTGTTTCCCGTGACAGCTCGGGCCTGTTGGCGCCTGCTTGCTGGCATCGACATCGCGGCTGGCACCCGCCTCTTCCAGCCTGGCGAGGTAGGCCTGCCACAGCTCATCGTGGTGCAGGCCCAGGTCATAGAGTACATCCCAGGAGTAGATGCCCGTACCGTGGCCGTCGGAGAAGCTCGGCTTGACGCCGTAATTGCCTACCGGTTCGAGGTTGACGATATCGACATCGCGCTTGCCCGTCTGCAGCGTCTCCTGGCCGGGACCGTGGCCGCGCACCTCGGCCGAGGGGCTGAAAACGCGCAGGAATTCATAGCTCAGACGAAACTTCCTGCCGTCGTCAAAGCTTATCTCCAGCTCGCGAGACTTCTGGTGCAGTTTGAGTTCGCTGGGAACGAGGGGATTTTGGGGATCGAGGCCGGCCATAGGAATGCTGTTCGTCGAAAGCTTACCAGCTTATCATAGCCCAGAAGCGCAGCCGGGGCTGTCATGAAACTGTCACCGATAGTCATTACACTGTCGCCGTTTCTAAAGCGTGCGTGCTTATGACGGCAAGCGTACTCGTGGTCGAAGACGAACCGGCGATTCAGGAGCTGATCGCCGTCAACCTGATCCGCGCCGGCCATGGTGTGCGCCGGGTAGCCGACGCCGAGGAGGCGCAACGCGAAATCAATCTCACCCTGCCCGACCTCATCCTGCTCGATTGGATGCTGCCGGGCATCAGCGGCATCGAGTGGGCGCGACGCCTGCGCGGCGAGGAACGCACCCGCGACCTGCCTATAATCATGCTCACCGCGCGCGGAGAGGAAGCTGACAGGATCGCTGGCCTGGATACCGGCGCCGACGACTACATCACCAAGCCGTTCTCGCCGCGCGAACTGATTGCGCGCATCAGGGCGGTCTTGCGTCGGCGCAGCCCGCACGCCACGGACGATGCGGCGATCATGGCCGGACTGCATCTCGATCCGCTGACCCACCGGGTCACCGCCGGCGGCGCGGAGGTCAAGCTCGGGCCGACGGAATTCCGCCTCCTGCATTTCCTGATGACTCACGCCGAACGGGTGCATAGCCGCGGTCAACTGCTCGACCAGGTGTGGGGCGACCATGTCTTCGTCGAGGAGCGTACCGTGGACGTGCATATCCGCCGCCTGCGCGCGGCTCTGGAGAAGACCGGGCACGACGCCCTGATCCAGACCGTGCGCGGCAACGGCTACCGCATGTCGGCGAACGTTCGGGCTACCGGGTGAACTATGCCCGCAGCTCCGTCTGGCTGGAAGCGCTGCTGGCTGCCGCGCTAATAGCGCTCGGCGGGCTGGGGAGTTGGCTGCTGTTCGGCCGCTGGCCGGGAGTCGCGGCCCTTGCAGCCGGTTGTCTCGGCCTGGTGCTGTTTCACCTCGTGCATCTCGCGCGCCTGCTGCGCTGGCTCCATGCCCCGACCGGCACCCCGGTGCCGGCGGCGATCGGTGTGTGGGAGCAGGTGTTCGCAGCGTTGCACCGGCGCACGCGGCAGACCAGCGAAGAACAGCGGCGGCTAAAAACCATCGTGGCGCGTTTTCGCAGCGCCGGCCAGGCGCTGCCCGACGGGGTGGTGGTGCTCGACAGCCAGCACATCATCGAATGGCTGAATCCCACTGCCGGACAGCACCTCGGACTGAGCTTGCAACAGGATCGCGGCTACCCCATCGTCAATCTGGTGCGCGAGCCGGAATTTGCCGCCTACCTCGAGGGCGGCCACTACAGCGAGCCCTTGCTGCTGCGCCCCGGGCGCAATCCGGCTTGCAGCCTGGCGCTGCAAATCGTGCCCTATGGCGGGACACAGCTGCTGCTCTTGTCGCGCGACATCAGCCAACTGGAGAAGCTGGAAACCCTGCGCCGGGATTTCGTCGCCAACGTCTCGCACGAGTTGAAAACACCGCTCACAGTCGTCAATGGCTTCATCGAAACCTTGCTCGATGGCTACCCCGAATTCTCACCCGGCGAGGTCGAGCGCTATCTCCAACTGGCGCGCGAGCAGGCTCAACGCATGCAGAGGTTGGTCGACGACCTGCTCACCCTGTCGGCCCTGGAGACCGGGCCGCTGGCTCAGGACGAGAACGTGCCTCTCGCCGCCCTGTTGCAGGAAGTCCTCGCCGAGACCCGAGCCCTTTCGGCGGGCGCGCACAAGATCTCCTTGGATGTGCCGGCGGCGCTGTACTTGCTCGGCAGCCGCAGCGAACTGCACAGTGCCATAGGCAATCTCGCCAGCAACGCCGTGCGCTATACCCCCTCCGGCGGCAACATAGCCATTGCCTGGGAAACGGAGGCGGGAGGTGGCGGTGCCTTGAGCGTGCGCGACGACGGCATCGGCATCGAAGCGCAGCATCTGCCGCGCCTGACCGAGCGCTTCTACCGGGTAGACCGTGGTCGTTCGCGGCAGTCGGGCGGCACGGGACTCGGCCTGGCCATCGTCAAGCACGTATTGACGCGGCATCAGGCGGTGCTCGAGATCGAGAGCCAACCCGGTGGCGGTAGCTGCTTCCGCGTGCGCTTTCCTGCTCGGCGTTGCGTTAACTCGGACGCAAGCTAAGCCTATTCCCATTCGAAGCTGGCGCGCTCGAAGTCGGTGCCGCGCTCGATCAGCCGGGTCAGGCGAATCTGGCGCAGAACGTCGCTATAGATCTCGATGATGCGCCCGGGGCGGAAGTAAGCGCTCGGCATCAGGATGCTCGCAGGCTCTTGTAGTTGCTCCATCGCCGGCAGGCGAAAGCCCTGGCAGAAGTCGTCCTTGCCCACCGCCAGGCCGGTGCAACGCAGCGCCACGGCGCTGGGCGTTCCTGCGAGCAGGCGCGCGTTTAGCTTGAGCTGGCCCTCGTCGCCGTCTATCATCAGCGAGCGCACCACGGCGAGCATGAAGCCGCGATCCCCTTGTGGGCGCAGCGCCAGAAGCTGGCCGCGAGCTATCCGCGCGCCGGCCTCTTGCAGGCTGCGGGCCAGTTGCATGTCGGCGACGCCGAGGGAGCGCGCCTGCCAGCTCTCGGTCGAGAAGCGCTGCCGGCTCTCCTCCCGGTGACGGCTGACGATGCTGCCGAAGGTGGCGATCTCTTCGTGCTCGCGCTTGCTCAGTCGGCTGGTCGCCTCGGGCTGGAAGAAGACATCTCCGGAAATGAAAAAGTGCATGGCGACGAATCCTGCCACCAACTCGCAGTCGGCCGAGGGCCTCGCTTCCTTGAGCGAGCCGGCGCCTGGCTTGCACCAGAGGCGGTAGATCCGCAGCAGCAATTCTTCGCAGTCCGGCTGCACACAGTCGCTGCCCAGCAGCAGGCTCTCCGGCGACTCGCCGTCCGCCAGTCCCTGCAAGCGGCGTTTCAGGGTCTTGCGCAGCTCCGTGAGTTCCAGCCAGCGCCAGTCTGCCTCGTCCTGCGGCGTCGCGAGCAGACTGATCGCTTCGCTGCTGGCGACGTTTACCAGCAGGGGCGGCGTCTTGGCCGCGCGCGGCTCGGTCGCCAGGACGCTCACCTTCGCTGCCCAGCGCCGTGCCCAGCGCGCCACCAGATCGAGCTGGCGCGGCGTCAGCTCCAGCGGCTGCGCCGCGGCCAGCAACAGCGACTCGACGTAGGCAGCCGCCAGCGTCGTTTCCGCGTTCGTGTGCAAGCCGTCTACCACGGCGTGCAGGCTTACCTCCAGGGCCTCGCCAGCCCGGTAGATCTGATGCAGCCGGGTCCAATAGGCGGCCGGGGCAAGGTAGCCGGCGGCACAGTGGGCCAGCAGTTCGCCGGTCTTCGTCGCCACGGCGCGTTGCGCCGCCAGAGCCGCCCGGTCGGGAAGCTGCCCGGCAAGGCTGTTTTGCAGACAGAGTAGGTAGTTGGTTTCGAGCACCCGCCACAGGCCCAGGCAGGCGTCGTAGGCCGACTGTTCAGCGGTGCTGAGCGGCAGCGGTCGCGCGGCGAAGCGGCGCAGGCAGTCCTGTTGTACGAAGAGCACGGACTCGCGCAGCACCTCGATGATGCGCAGGCGCTGGTCGAGGGACAGGGCTGTGCCGGCGAGCAATTCGAGCTGATGGGCGAGCACCGCCTGCGCCTGCGTCGAGTTGGCGAGCGGCAGTTGTTCCAGCCAGTCCCGGGCGGACTCGGCGCTGTTGAAGGCGGGTGGCTCGGCGGAGAGTTCCAGCGGCAGATCGAGGTCTATCATGAGCTGGACACCGGCGTCCCGGACAGCAGCGTGGCGATCGTCCGGCTCAGGTCCGACAGGGTCGGGGCCTTGTGCGAGGGCGGCGCGTCGCGCAGCGCCGCCGCCCATATGGGCTTGGGGAAATGCGCGTCGTCGGTATAACGGGGGATGACGTGCCAGTGCACATGCGGAACGAGGTTGCCGAGGCTGGCGAGGTTGATCTTGTGCGGAGTGCACAAGCGGCGCAGCGCGGCTTCGGTGGCGAACACCACTCCCATCAGGTGTTGTCTATCGGCGGCGGCCAAGTCGGTCATTTCAGCGACGTGGCTGCGCCAGATGACGCGGCAAAGCCCGGGGTGAGCGCGTCCATCGTCGCCCTGCACCAGGACCACGCGGCATAGCTCATCTTCCCAGAAGACCTCACCGCCGGGCAGGGAGCATAGCTCGCAGCTCAATATAGCCATGGTGGATAAATACTAGCGCAATTTGGCATCAGAGCCCATGCCTCAGAGCAGAATGCGCTCTATGCCGCCGTGCTTGGCCCGGGCGACGTAATCGCTCATCCAGTTCGCGCCGAGCAGGGCTGTTGCCATCTCCACGACGATGTAGTCGGCGCTGGTGCCGCTGTCTTCGTCGAAACGGCTGAGACCCTGCAGACAGGAAGGACAGGAGGTGAGGATCTTCACCTCGCCCGCGTACCCGTCGGCGCGCAGTTGGGCCGCACCCTTGTCCAGTTCCTCCTGCTTGCGGAAGCGAACCTGGGTGGAAATATCCGGGCGCGTCACCGCCAGCGTCCCCGACTCGCCGCAGCAGCGGTCGCTGGGCAGCACCGTCTGGCCCATCAGGGTGTCGACCACCTTGCGCGGATGGTGCGTCTTCATCGGCGTGTGGCAGGGATCGTGGTACATGTAGCGCACGCCCGAGAGCGGCGCCGCATCGCCGCCCAGCTTGACGCCGGCCTCCAGCAGGTACTCGTGGATGTCGAGCAGGCGGCAGCCGGGGAAGATCTTGTCGAATTCGTACTTGGCGAGCTGGTCCATGCACGTGCCGCAGGAGACGATCACCGTCTTGATGTCGAGATAGTTGAGGGTGTTGGCGACGCGGTGGAAGAGCACGCGGTTGTTGGTGGTGATGCGCGAGCCCGCGTCGTCATCGCCGTTGGCCGTCTGCGGGTAGCCGCAGCAGAGATAGCCAGGCGCGAGCACGGTCTGCACGCCGAGGTCGTAGAGCATGGCCTGGGTGGCCAGCCCCACCTGCGAAAACAGCCGCTCCGAACCGCAGCCGGGAAAATAGAAGACGGCGTCGGCATCGGTCGCCGAAGGATCACGAATCACCGGGATCAGCGTCTCGTCCTCGATGTCGAGCAGGGCTCGCGAGGTGCGCTTGGGAAGACCGCCGGGCATCGGCCTGTTGATGAAATGGATCACCTGGGTCCTGACGCTGGGCCGCCCCAAGGTCGCGGGCGGCCGCGCAATGCTGGCGCGCGTCAGTCCCAGCGACTTGGCCGCTCTGTGGGCGAGGCGCTGGACAGCGTAGCCGAAGCGGATCATGCCGGCGCGCAATAGCTTGATGGTGGCGGGATCGGTGGCGTTCAAGAAAGTCATGGCCGCGATGGTGCCGAGGTTGCGCTTCTTCTTGCCCTGGCGGCGGAGAAAGCTGCGCATGGACGCCGAGACGTCGCCGAAGTCGATGTCCACCGGGCAGGGATTGAGGCAGCGGTGGCAGATGGTGCAGTGATCGGCGAGGTCGGAGAACTCGTCGAAATGGCGCAGCGAAATCCCGCGCCGCGTCTGCTCTTCGTAGAGGAAGGCTTCGATCAGCAGCGAGGTGCCGAGTATCTTGTTGCGCGGACTGTAGAGCAGGTTGGCGCGCGGCACGTGGGTCGAGCACACCGGCTTGCACTTGCCGCAGCGCAGGCAGTCCTTGACCATGTCGGAGATGGAGCCGATCTCCGACTGCTTCATGATCAGGCTCTCGGTGCCGAGCAGGCTGAACGACGGCGTGTAGGCTTGCGCCAAGTCGCCGCCGGGCAGCAGTTTGCCCTTGTTGAAGCGTCCCTGCGGATCGACCCGCTGCTTGTAGTCGCGAAATGGCTGCATCTCCTCGTCGGAGAGGAACTCGAGCTTGGTGATGCCTATCCCGTGCTCGCCGGAGATGACGCCACCCAGCGTTCTCGCCAGCGCCATGATGCGCGCCACGGCGGCCGTGGCGGCCGCGAGCATGGCGTAGTCGTCGGAGTTCACCGGGATGTTGGTGTGCACGTTGCCGTCGCCGGCGTGCATGTGCAGTGCCACGAAGACGCGGCCGCGCAGTACGTCGTGATGGATGGCGGCCACCCGTTCGGCGATGCGAGCGTAGGCCTTGCCGCCGAAGATTTCGGTGAGCGGCGCCAAGAGTTCGGTCTTCCAGGAGACGCGCAGCGAGTAGTCCTGCAGACGGTGGAACAGGGTCGGCTTTTCGGCCGCGTTGAGTAGCGGCGTGACGTTGACGCCCAGCGCCGCGAATTGGCTCTCCGCGGAGGCCAAGGGCAGATCGAGGTGATCCAGTACCCATTGCCAACGTTGCCGTATGGCGGCGATCAAATCGAGCGCCTGTTCGCGTCTGTCGTCCAGCAGCAGATCAGCGTCGAGATCGGCGTCGCCGGCGGCCAGCGGCAGTTCGCCTGCGAGGAATTTGCTGAGTGCAGCGCAAAGCGCCAGCTTGTTAGCTATCGACAATTCGATGTTGATGCGCTCTATGCCGTCGCAATAATCGCCCATGCGCGGCAGGGGAATGACCACGTCCTCATTCAGTTTGAAGGCGTTGGTGTGCTTGGCGATGGCGGCAGTGCGCGCGCGGTCTAGCCAGAATTTCTTGCGCGTCTCGGCGCTCACCGCGATGAAGCCCTCGCCGCCGCGCCGGTTGGCGATCCTCACCACCGCCGAGGCCGCGGCCATCACCGCGGCTGCGTCGTCGCCGACCAGGTCGCCCAAGAGCACCATCTTCGGCCTGCCGCCCTTCTGTTTTGCCTTGGTGGCGTAGCCGACCGCTCTCAGGTAGCGTTCGTCGAGGTGCTCGAGGCCGGCGAGCAGGACGCCGCTCGCAGCACCGGCGCCGCCGGGCTTGAACAGCTCGCTGATCTCGACGATGGAGGGCACCGCTTCGCGCACCTGGCCGAAGAATTCCAGGCAGACGGTGCGCGTCTGCGCTGGCATGCGGTGCAGGATCCATGTTGCCGAGGTGATGATGCCGTCGGTGCCTTCCTTCTGCACCCCGGGCAGTCCGCCGAGAAACTTGTCGGTGACGTCCTTGCCCAGGCCTGCCTTGCGAAAGCACCGGCCGGGGATTTCCAGCAGCTCTTCGCCGAGCAGGGTCTTGCCGTCGCTATCTACGCGCGACAGGCGGAAGCGGGCCACTTCCTGCTCGTGTATCTTGCCGAAGTTGTGAGCTAGGCGTTCGACCGTCAGCCAATTGCCGTCCGGCGTCACCATGGTCCAGGAGGCCAGGTTGTCCAGCGCCGTGCCCCAGAGCACCGCTTTCTTGCCGCCGGCGTTCATGGCGATGTTGCCGCCTATGCAGGAGGCGTCGGCGGAGGTCGGATCGCAGGCGAACACCAGGCCGGCGGCCTCCGCCGCCTCCATCGCCCGCCGCGTGACCACGCCTGCGCCGGTGCGCAGGGTTGCGTAGGCGCGCGCGGCGCCGGGCAGCATCCGTTCCTCGACGCGACCGAGGGCTATCAGCTTCTCGGTATTGATCACCACCGACTGGCTGGTTAGCGGCACGGCGCCGCCCGTATATCCGGTGCCGCCGCCGCGCGGAATGATGGTCAGGCCGAGTTCGATGCTTGCGCGCACCAGTGGACCGACCTCCTCTTCGCTGTCAGGCGTGAGCACCAGGAATGGGTACTCGACGCGCCAGTCGGTGGCGTCGGTGACCTGGGCGACGCGGGAAAGGCCGTCGCAGCAGATGTTGTCGCGACGGGTGTGGCACGCCAGCAGGCTCAAGGCTCTCTTGCGCAGAGCCAGGGTCGCCGCAAAGCGCTGCTCGAAGCGCAACACGGCGGCCTCGGCCGCAGCGAGCAGGATCCCGACTCTGTCATTGCCCTGGCGGCGCTTTTCGATTTCTCTCAGGCGGTGGCGCAGTGCCTCGATCAGGGCGCGGCGACGGCCGGGATTGGCGAGCAGATCGTCTTCGAGATAGGGATTGCGTTCGACCACCCAGATGTCGCCGAGCACCTCGTAGAGCATGCGCGCCGAGCGCCCTGTGACCCTCTCCTCGCGCAGTTCCTCGAGTACCTGCCAGGCGTCCTGCCCGAGCAGGCGAATGACGATCTCGCGGTCGGAAAAGGAAGTGTAGTTGTAGGGTATCTCGCGCAGTCTAGCGTTCATGGTAGAGCGGCAAGGAACGTAAATCATGCTATTTTAGGCCTGCCGATCCAGCCCGGCCCAATTGAATAGAGACAAGATGTTGCGCAATTTGTTGCATTTGACCTGGCCGGTGCTGATCGCCCAGTTGGCCCTGATGGCCAACAGCGTCATCGACACCGTCATGGCCGGGCGGCTCTCGGCCGTGGACCTGGCGGCGGTGGGCATCGGCGGCTCGATCTACATCGCTATATTCGTCAGCGTCATGGGCGTGCTGCTGGCGCTGACGCCGACCGTCGCCCACCTGTATGGCGCCGCGCGGCATCAGGAGATCGGCGAGGAGTTGCGCCAGTCGGCTTGGGTATCGCTGCTGCTGTCGGTGATCGTCATCTTCCTGCTGCGCCACCCCGAGCCTCTTCTGGCCTTGTCGCAACTGACGCCGGCGGTGGAGGTCAAGGTGCGGGCTTATCTCGACGCGCTGTCCTGGAGCGTCCTCCCGGCCCTGCTTTTCCGCATCTTCTATGGTTTTTCCACGGGCATAGGCAAGCCGCGGCCGGTGATGGTGTTCAACCTGGTCGGGGTGGCGCTGAAGGTGCCGCTCAACGCCATCTTCATGTATGGCGCTCTCGGGTTTCCGGCGTTGGGCGGACCCGGCTGCGCGGTGGCGACGGCGCTCATCTCGTGGCTCACCTGCCTGTTGGCCTGGACCTGGTGCGGCAACACGGAGGAATACCGGCGCTATTCGCTGTTCGCCCGCGTGAGCCCGCCCAGCGTGGCCAGGCTCTGGAACCTGCTCAAGCTGGGTCTACCGATAGGCGCGACCTTCTTCGTCGACGTGACGGCCTTCACCTTCATGGCCTTGTTCATCGCCCGTCTCGGGCCCGTCGTCTCGGCGGCGCACCAGATCGCCGCCAATCTCGCTGCCTTGAGCTTCATGCTGCCCCTGGCCCTGGGCAACGCCGCCAGCGTCCTGGCGGCGCAGGCCCTGGGCGCCGGCGAGCTGAGACGGGCGCGCCACGCGGGCTGGACCGCCATCGCCGTCAGCGCCGGCTTCGGCATCGCGGGTAGCCTGATCCTGGCCTGGGCGGCGCCGGGCATCGCCGGCCTCTACAGCAGCGACCCTGAAGTGCGCCTCGTCGCCAGCACCCTGATCGCCTACGTCGCGGTCTACCATTTCTTCGATGCCCTGCAGGCCGTGGCCGTCAACGTGCTGCGCGGCTACAAGAAGACGACGGTGCCCATGGTCATCTACGTCGTCGCGCTGTGGGGCGTCGGCCTGGGCGGCGGTTACCTGCTGGCCTTCACCGATACGCTGGCTGCACCCATGGGCGCGCGCGGTTTCTGGCTCGCCGCTTTGCTCAGCCTGGCGCTCGCCGGTAGCCTGGTGACGGCTTACTTTCTGCGCGTGTCGGGGCACCCACTTCACACAGAGCTCACCCATGCACCCTGACTACCTGGAAAAAATCCTCAACGCCCGCGTCTATGATGTGGCCATAGAATCGCCGCTGGAGTTCGCGCCGATTCTCTCGCGCCGCAGCGGTAACCGCGTCTGGCTCAAGCGCGAGGATATGCAGCCGGTTTTCTCCTTCAAGCTGCGCGGTGCCTACAACAAGATGGTGCACTTGAGCGCCGCGCAGAGGAAGCGCGGCGTCGTCACGGCATCGGCCGGCAATCACGCCCAGGGTGTCGCCCTGGCTGCGCAGAAGCTCGGCTGTCGCGCCGTCATCGTCATGCCGGTGACCACACCGCAGATCAAGGTCGATGCGGTGCACGCCCGAGGCGCCGAGGTGGTGCTGGCCGGCGACAGCTTCGACGAAGCCTACACGCACGCCCTGACGCTGGAGCAGAAACGGCGACTCAGCTTCGTCCATCCCTACGACGATGTCGACGTGATCGCCGGTCAGGGCACCATAGGCATGGAGATCCTGCATCAGCACGCCGACCCGATCGACGCGGTGTTCTGCGCCGTCGGCGGCGGTGGCTTGATCGCCGGTGTCGCCGCCTACATCAAGCGTCTGCGGCCGCAGACCAAGATCGTCGGCGTCGAGGCGGTGGATGCCGACGCCATGGCCCGCTCGCTGGCAGCCGGCCGTCGCATCAAGCTGGACAGGGTCGGACTTTTCGCCGACGGTGCGGCCGTGAAATGCGTCGGCAAGGAGACCTTTCGCCTCTGCCAGCAATACGTCGACGAGATGGTGCTGGTCGATACCGACGCCATCTGCGCCGCGATCAAGGACGTCTTCGAGGACACCCGCTCCATACTCGAGCCGGCCGGTGCCCTGGCCATCGCCGGTGCCCGTCAGTACGCGCTGCGCCACCGGCTCAGGGACCGCGCGCTGGTCGCTGTCGCCTCCGGCGCCAACATGAATTTCGACCGCCTGCGCTTCGTCGCCGAGCGTGCCGAAGTCGGCGAGCAACGCGAGGCGATACTTGCCGTGACCATACCCGAGAAGCCTGGCAGCTTCAGGAAGTTCTGCGACCTGATCGGCACGCGCAACATCACCGAGTTCAATTATCGCTACGCCGATCCGCAGCGCGCCCAGGTCTTCGCCGGCGTGCAGGTGGGCAGCCGCAGCGAGTCGCTCGAACTGGTCGCGTCCCTGCGCCGCAGTGGGCTGCAGACCCTGGACCTGACCGAGGACGAGATGGCCAAGCTGCACGTGCGCCACATGGTCGGCGGCCACCCGCCGCCGCTGGAGGACGGGAAAGTACACGAACTGCTCTACCGCTTCGAGTTCCCCGAGCGGCCGGGGGCGCTGATGCGCTTTCTCGACTGCATGAGCGCCGGCTGGAACATCTCGCTCTTCCACTACCGCAATCACGGCGCCGACTACGCCCGGGTGCTCGCAGGCATGCAGGTGCCCGCGGGGCAGATGAAGGAGTTCCGCGCCTTTCTCAAGACCCTGGGCTACCGCTACTGGGATGAGAGCGCCAATCCGGCTTACCAGCTGTTCCTGGCATGACCAGACGATCTCGATCCCCGTTCCTTATATCGACCTTGTATAAGCATGTGAAGTTTAATTCGTTCCGTAAATAAGCGGTCATCCGTACACTCCGCCATGTCATCGCATTGCTCAGGAGTGTTCCATGCCCCGCAAGTTTCTATCCCTGCTGGCCGCCGCTAGCCTGTTCGCAGCCGCCCAGGTCAGCGCCGAGACGACCCTGCTCAACGTTTCCTACGACCCGACGCGAGAGCTCTACCAGGATTTCAACGCCGCGTTCGCCAAGCACTGGAAGGCCAAGACCGGCGAAGCCGTCAGCATCAAGCAGTCGCACGGAGGGTCCGGCAAGCAGGCCCGCGCCGTGATCGACGGGCTCGAAGCCGACGTGGTCACTCTGGCCCTGGCCTACGACGTCGATGCCCTGCACGAGAAAGCCAAGTTGATTCCCGCCGATTGGCAGAAGCGTTTGCCGCACAACGCTTCGCCCTACACCTCTACCATCGTCTTCCTCGTTCGCAAGGGTAATCCCAAAGGTATCCGCGACTGGAATGACCTCGGCAAGCCGGGGATAGACATCGTCACCCCGAACCCCAAGACCTCCGGCGGCGCCCGCTGGAACTACCTGGCTGCCTGGGCCTACGCTCTCAAGCAACCTGGCGGCAACGACGCGACGGCCAGGGACTTCGTGAAAAAGCTCTACGGCAACGTCAAGGTGCTCGACTCCGGTGCCCGCGGCTCAACCACCACCTTCGTCGAGCGCGGCATCGGCGACGTGCTGCTGGCCTGGGAAAACGAGGCCTTTCTCGCCGTCAAGGAACTCGGTCCGGAGAAGCTAGAGATCGTTACACCTTCGCTGTCTATACTCACCGAACCGCCGGTGAGCGTCGTAGACAAGGTGGTGGACAAACGCGGCACGCGCAAGGTGGCCGAAGCTTACCTCCAATACCTCTATTCGCCGGAAGGTCAGGAGATCGCAGGGAAGAACTACTATCGCCCGATCGACAAGAAGATCGCGGCGAAGTATGCCCAGCAGTTCGCGAAGGTGAAGCTCATCGTCATCGACGAGGTCTTCGGCGGCTGGCAAAGGGCCCAGAAAGCCCACTTCGAAGATGGTGGGTCGTTCGACCAGATCTACCAGCCCGGAAAGTGACGTGAGCCGCGCCGCGGTGAACCGCATTCTGGCCGAGATCCGCCGCGCCGTTCCGGCCATCTCTGGCCTGCAGGTTGGCGCGCGCGGCCAGGTTGTCGGCCATCACTACGGGGCCAACATCAGCACTGCCTTCCAGCCGTGGCGCGCCAGGGCGGGAGAAGAGATCGTTGCCGTCGAAGCCTATGCGCGTTCGGACTCGAAGCACGGCGAGGACCTGTCGCCTTGGCAGCTATTCGCCGACGTCGCCGTCGATAACGACTTGGTGAACCTGGACCGGCTCTGCCGCACGGTGCATGCGCTCAACCACTTTGCCGTCGCCGGCGCCGACTGCCTGCTGGTGCTCAATGTCGATGCCCGACTGCTGCGCGCGGTGCCGGCGCGGCATGGCGAATTTTTCGGCAAGGTGCTGACCTTGCTGGGCGTGTCGCCAGCGAACATCGTCATCGAGATTCGCACCATCCATCAGTTCGATCTGAGCCGCCTGCGTCAAATCGTGGCGAGCTATCGCAAGAACGGCTTTGCAGTGGCTGTGAATGCCGAAGACGCGATCCATGCGCTCTCGCTGGCACAGTTGCTCGCCCCGGAGATCCTCATGCTCGATGCCATCGGCTATACCCCGGACCAACTGCGCCGCTATGTCGCAGCGCTGGTCGGCCATGGCGTCAAGATCGCCGTGAAGCGGATCGAGACCGCCGAGCAGGCTGCGGCGCTCCGAGCAGCCGGTGCCGACTGGGTGCAGGGCTATCACTTCGATCAGTCATCCACCCGTGTGGCGGACGAGGCTATCGCTGAGGAAACACGTTTGGCATCGACAACGCATGCGAAAGCCCGATTCACATAGAACCAACAGATATATTAATCATATTAATGATTCGTTGGCTTTATATGCAGACGCCACTAAGCTCGCTAGTCCAGTCCATAAACGATAGGAGTCACCGTGCTACACCAACTGCTTTTCATCCCGCTCGCCGCTGTCTTGCTCGGCGCTGGCGCGGCCGGCGCCGAGACCACGCTGCTCAACGTTTCCTACGACGTGGCGCGCGAGCTGTACAAGGACTACAACGTCGTCTTCGCCAAGCACTGGAAGCAAGTGAGCGGCGAGACGGTGACGATCAACCAGTCGCACGGCGGCTCGAGCAGCCAGGCGATGGCGGTCGTCAACGGACTGGAAGCCGACGTCGTCAGCATGAACCAGTCGAACGACATCGACCTCATCGCCACGCGAGGCAATCTTCTGCCGACCGACTGGCAGAAGCGCCTGCCGAACAGCAGCGCGCCCTACACCTCGACCCAGGTCTTCCTGGTGCGTCGCGGCAACCCCAAGGGCATTCGCGACTGGGACGACCTGGTCAAACCCGGGGTCCAGGTGATCATCCCCAACCCGAAGATCACCGGTAACGGCCGTTACACCTATCTTGCAGCCTGGGGCGCGGTGCTGAAGAAGGGCGGCTCCGAGGCGCAGGCGCGCGATTTCGTCACTAGGTTGTTCAAGAACGTACCCATCCTCGACAGCGGCGGTCGGGCTGCGACCAACACCTTCATCCAGCGCAAGATCGGCGATGTGCTGGTGACCTTCGAGAACGAGGTGCTGCTGATCAAGAAGGAAATCGGCGGCGATCAGTTCGACGTCGTGTATCCAAGTATCAGCATTCTCGCCGAGCCGCCGGTGGCGGTGATCGACAAGGTGGTGGATAAGCGCGGCACGCGCAGGCAGGCCCAGGCCTACCTCGAGTACCTCTATTCCGAAGAAGGGCAGGAGGTCGCTGCACGCCACTACTATCGACCGCGCAGCGACAAGGTCCTGCGCGCCCACGCCGCCGACTTCCCGCCGCTCAAGCTCTTCACCGTCAATGAAATCTTCGCCGGCTGGCAGAACGCCCAGAAGGTGCACTTCGCCGATGGCGGCCTCTTCGACCAGATCTACGTCAAGCAATGAATCTGTTTGCCAGGCGGTCGGATGTTCTGCCAGGCTTCAATCTGGCGCTGGGTTTCACCCTGCTCTATCTCAGCCTGATCGTTCTGATTCCCCTATCCGCCGTCTTCATCAAGACCGCCAGCCTCACTTGGGAAGCGTTTTGGACCACGGTGACCGGGTCCCGTGTGCTGGCCTCCTATCGCCTCTCCTTCGGCGCCTCCTTGATTGCGGCGGTGCTCAACGCCACCTTCGGCCTGCTCGTGGCCTGGGTGCTGGTGCGCTACGAGTTTCCCGGCAAGCGCCTGGTCGATGCGCTGGTCGATCTGCCCTTCGCCCTGCCCACGGCGGTGGCCGGCATCGCGCTGACCGCAGTCTATGCGGAGAACGGCTGGATAGGCCAGTGGTTCGCGGCGGTCGGCGTCAAGGTGGCGTTTACCCCGCTCGGCATCCTGGTGGCGATGACCTTCATCGGTCTGCCCTTCGTCGTGCGCACCGTGCAGCCGGTGCTCGAAGACATCGAGCACGAACTGGAGGAAGCCGCTGCCTGCCTTGGCGCTGATCGCCTGCAAACCTTCCGTCGGGTGATCCTGCCGGCGATCGCGCCGGCGCTGGCGACCGGTTTTGCCCTGGCCTTCGCCCGCGCCGTAGGCGAATACGGCTCCATCATCTTCATCGCCGGCAACATGCCGATGGTGTCCGAAATCACCCCGCTCCTGATCATCGCCAAGCTCGAGCAGTACGACTACGTCGGCGCCACCGCCATCGCCTCGGTGATGCTGGTGTTTTCCTTCGTCCTGCTGCTGCTGGTCAATCTGCTGCAGGGTTGGTCGCAGCGTCGGAGGGCCGGATGAACGCCACCGCAACACTCGCGCTAAACCGCACGATAGCTGCAACGGCGACCAGCGAAACCGCCTGGGTACGCGCCACGCTGACTGCAGTGGCCCTGATCTTCCTCGGCCTGTTCCTCTTTGTGCCGCTGTTCGCGGTTTTCTATGAGGCCTTGAAGAAGGGAGCCAGCTTCTATTTCGCCGCCCTCTCCGAGCCGGACGCCTGGTCGGCGATCAAGCTGACAGGCTTGGCGGCGCTGATATCGGTACCGCTCAACCTGGTCTTCGGCGTCGCCGCCGCCTGGGCCATCGCCAAGTTCGAGTTCCGCGGCAAGCAGCTCCTGACCACGCTGATCGACCTGCCCTTCTCCGTCTCGCCGGTGATCGCCGGCCTGATCTACGTGTTGCTCTTCGGCGCCCAGGGTTGGTTCGGACCCTGGATGCAGGCGCACGATATCAAGATCATCTTCGCCGTGCCGGGCATCGTGCTCGCCACCATCTTCATCACCTTTCCCTTCGTCGCCCGCGAGCTGATTCCCCTGATGCAGGCGCAGGGAGCCGAAGAGGAGGAAGCGGCGCAGGTGCTCGGTGCCAACGGCTGGCAGATTTTCTTCCGCGTCACCCTGCCCAACATCAAGTGGGGACTGCTCTACGGCGTCATCCTCTGCAACGCCCGCGCCATGGGCGAATTCGGCGCTGTGTCGGTGGTCTCCGGGCACATTCGCGGCCAGACCAATACGCTGCCGCTGCACGTCGAGATTCTCTACAACGAATACAACTTCACCGCCGCCTTCGCGGTGGCTTCCGTGCTGGCCCTGCTGGCGCTGGTGACCTTGGTGTTGAAGACCTGGGTCGAATCGCGCAGCAAAGAATACAAGCGCACGGACCCCCTTCCCGAGGCACCGCAGCCATGAGCATTGCCGTTCACAACATCAGCAAGCGCTTCGGCGATTTCGTCGCGCTGGACAACGTTTCCCTCGACTTTCCGGCCGGAGAACTGGTTGCCCTGCTCGGTCCCTCCGGCTGCGGCAAGACGACGCTGCTGCGCATCATCGCCGGCCTCGCCGCGCAGGACCAAGGCCAGGTCTTTCTCGACGGCGAGGACGCCTCGCGGCGCGATGTGCGCGAACGCCAGGTCGGCTTCGTCTTCCAGCACTACGCCCTGTTTCGCCACATGAGCGTGTTCGAGAACGTCGCCTTCGGCCTGCGCGTCAAGCCGCGCGGGTTGCGCCCGAGCGAGGAGGAGATTCGCCGCCGCGTGTATGAGCTGCTGCAGTTGGTGCAACTCGACTGGCTCGCCGACCGCTATCCGAGTCAACTCTCCGGCGGTCAGCGCCAACGCATCGCCCTTGCCCGGGCGCTGGCGGTCGAGCCCAAGGTTCTGCTCCTCGACGAACCCTTCGGCGCACTCGATGCCAAGGTGCGCAAGGAACTGCGCCGTTGGCTGCGCCGCCTGCACGACGAGCTGCACGTCACGAGCCTGTTCGTTACCCACGACCAGGAAGAGGCGCTGGAAGTCGCCGACCGCGTCGTCTTGATGAACCACGGTCGGGTGGAGCAGGTGGGTACGCCGGAGGAGGTCTACGAACATCCGGCCTCTCCTTTCGTCTACGGATTTCTCGGCTCGGTGAATCTCTTTCACGGACGGGTACACGGTGATAAGCTTCAGGTCGACGAGCACCAGCTTTCGCTCGACGCACACAGCCTGGACGCCGACACCGCCGCAGTCGCCTACGCCCGGCCACATGAAGTCGAGGTGCTGCGCCCCGGCGCTGCCGCCAGCGGCATTCCGGCCGTGGTCAGGCGCATTCTGGCCTTCGGCGCGGTGGTCCGCCTCGAACTCGAACGGGTCGCCGGCGGCGCCATCATAGAGGCGGAAATCTCGCGCGAGCGATTGCGCGAGCTCGCCCTGGCCGAAGGCGATGCAGTGCTGGTGCAGGCGAGCGGCATACGGGTTTTCGCGGTTGCGGCGGGTCAGGCGACAGAAGCCGCGGCAGCTTCAGGAAGTACCACAATTTGACCGGCACGCGTACCATCACCGAGTCCAATTATCGCCACGCCGACCGGCCGCCGCTGGAGAAGATGAGCGTATACGAACTGCTCAACTAGACGCAGGAGCAAACGAATGGCCCAGAGGAAATCTTGTGAACTCGGTCTCGCTGTCAAGACCACTGCGGAATTGCTCGAGGGCCTCGATGATCTGCGCCAGGCCTGGAAGCGTGACCCGGCGGCCTTGCCGAAGGGCCTGTCATGCTCGGAGTCCAAGGAGGGGCAGTTCGTCCTGGTGGCCGCGGAATCGGCTTTTGTCACGATTCCGGGAGCGTGCGTCATCAAGGGTGTTGGCGCGATCGAACTGGTCGGTGCAACGCCGGCTTTCGAAGAGGGAGCCAATTCGAAAACCTTGATCCTCAAGCTGACGCCGGAAGGCTGGCAATTTTCCGTCAAGTTCGTGCAGCCGATAATTCGCGAGAGGAAATCGAAGTGAATCGGGTAGGCGGCGGGCCTTAAGGCAACTGCCGGCCATCAGCCGCCGCCCAAGTCGTCTCCGTGTCCGCGATGCAAGTACACCCCGGCAAAGATGAGGCCGACAAGGACCAAGAATCCATACGAAGCTCCGAGGAAAATGACATCCAGCACTTCGTCGGTCCCTGCAAGCGCCGCGCCAGATCAGAGCATCAAGAAAATCGTTGCAACAAGCTTGTTGGGAAGAAGCCGTTTCATCGTAAGTCCCCCTTATGACGTCAGTGACGGTGCCCGGCGAGGTTTTGCTCTTATTGTCTGCCCGCACAACGCCAAACCCACTTAAAGAATGCGGTGAGCTGTCCTTATCCAGTTCGCATTGTCGGGCGACATCGACCAGACGTGCGCCGTCCCGGCCACGGGAGGCAACGGCACGCAATATCGCGGTGGCCCGGTGGATGCTCTGGGCGCCAGCGACGCCATTC
>Ga0172380_10002588_pt1 | contig 27292 bp, 30 predicted proteins | sample Leawe162metaG_FD_119747 | JGI IMG/M metagenome (GOLD analysis project Ga0172380, IMG submission 119747) | Leachate microbial communities from a municipal landfill in Southern Ontario, Canada - Leachate well 162 metaG | ecosystem: Engineered > Solid waste > Landfill > Unclassified | place... | reverse complement strand
CTCACGACACGTATGTCAAAATACTACTATTAAAGGCCGAGACTCGCTATGCGGATTGGAGTGATCAAGATCGCTACTTTGAAACCGCCCGCTTGCTCCGCCAAGTTGCAACCGAATACAAGAAACAACAAAAAGAAGTATTAACCTCCCAGCTGCGCGACGCCGAAGAAACCGGCGATGATGCCCGTGCACACGAGCTTCGCGGCCAACTAAACGAACTTATAAAGGAGATCTCCCGTGGGCAAAGATAACGATGACTTGCAGGTACCGATACCTGACGATACAACAGATATTTCAGCACTTGATGAAGTGATTGAACCAGATGTCGCCGAACTTGAAGAAGAGGAAATCGACGACGAAACCCTTAACAGCAACCAGATTTTTGACGACGTCTCGGACGACTCAGTGCGTCTGTACCTGCGTGAGATTGGTAAAATTCCACTGCTGAATGCCGAGGAAGAGCTGGCGCTGGCTCAGCGCGTGGTGGCTGGTGAAAAGAAGGCCAAAGACAAGATGGCCGAGGCCAACATGCGTCTGGTGGTTTCGATTGCCAAGCGCTACAGCGGTCGTGGGCTCGATTTTCTCGACCTCATCCAAGAAGGCAACACCGGTCTGTTGCGCGCCGTTGAGAAATTCGACCCGGATAAGGGCTTTAAATTCAGTACCTACGCCACCTGGTGGATTCGCCAGGCGATTACGCGTGCCATTGCTGACCAAGCGCGCACGATTCGTATTCCTGTGCACATGGTAGAGACCATCAACAAGCTGCTGCGCACCCAGCGCCGTATGACCCAAGAGCTCAACCGCGAACCAACCATTGAGGAACTCGCGAAAGAGCTCGAGATGGAACCCGAAAAAGTCGAATACGTCATTAAGATCAAACAAGACATTACTTCGCTCGATGCTGGTGTTGGCCGTGACGGCGACGAAGACGGCGAAAGCGTACTGGGAGACTTCATCGAAGACGAAGATGGCACGACTCCTGAAGAATCAGCCGCCTCACAGCTTTTAAAAGAGCAGGTCCAGTCAGTCCTCTCGACCCTTAGTGATCGTGAGCAGAAGATTATCAAGATGCGCTTTGGTCTTGATAACGGCAAGAGCCACACCCTCGAGGAAGTTGGTCAAGAATTTGCCGTTACTCGTGAGCGCATTCGCCAGATCGAAGCTAAAGCCCTGGCGAAACTTCGCAAGCATAAAGACGCCAAGAAGCTGCACGAATACCTCGGCTAGACTAAACGCTAATGCTATAATGACGGTATGAACCGTCGTGGCTTTACTATTGTTGAACTCTTAATTGTTATTGTGGTGGTTGGAGTTTTAGCGGCGATCACTGTAGTAGCTTACAATGGCGTCCAAGAACGGGCGGAATCCGCAAAAATAATAACCAGAGCCCAAGCGTATGTAAAAGGACTCAAACTATGGGAGGCTGATCAGGGTCGCCCAGCGACCGCTTCTTGTATTGCTCCCTCAAGTTATGCAACATGTTCAATTACAGGATGGGGAGCAAATCAAACCAACGACACAACGTTTAATACTGCCCTCAATCAATACGCCGGCCTATCAAGCTCTGAATTGATGAAGTATGGTCCCGATACACCTGTGGGAGTTATGTTCTATCACCCGAACTGGTGGGGCGGAAATCGTGGGGTGCTCGGTTATCGAGTCGGCCCGAACAATGACTGTGGCTTAAACGGCGTACTTCAATCAGATCATCTTACCCTTGCTACAACGCAAAAGTACACGACCCGTACGAGCACATATACCATTTGTGAAATAGAAGTCTTTAAGTATTAACTGTAGAAATCAATATCACGAAGCTCCGCATCTATTTGGGTATGGAGCTTTTCTAAATCACCGTCATTAATGATGTAGTGATCGGCGATAGCAATCGGGCCGCCTTTTTCGAGATTTTCGATCTCAGTCCAGTCGCGGGTATTGGCTTCCACATCAGTAAAGGGTCGTTCAGGACGATTCGCGAGGCGGTGGTGACGCAGTTTTTTCGGTGCCACTACCGCAACAAGGGATAATTCACCAGGGAAGGCATGCTTCATAATCTTATACTCAGTCCACGAGTACAGGCCATCGGCAATAATGCGATCTTGGCCTGCGTCAATGAGGTGAGTAATCTGGTCGATGATTCGTCTCACGACAAAGTCTTTCCCTTCGCGTTCACGGATTTCTTCACGGAACTTAGTTTGGCTTTCAGGGGTAATATCAATACCTGCTTCACGCATGGCATCATAAATAACACCTCCAAAATAGACTTTCGGATAGCCTTTGGCAGTCAGATAGTCTACAGCTGTACTCTTGCCGCTGCCAGCTAGTCCTACAAAGGCGAGGATTTTCACATTTTCTCTTTGACTCATTGAGATTTATTATAACAGATAAACTATATTGCTCCTGCTTGGTAGTAGTCAGACTAGATATTACAATAAGTTTATGGCATCATCCAAAGACCAAGAACTTAATCCTATACAGCGTTCTCGACGCGAGCTCACGGAGGCTGCTGAACTAGCAAGGGAGCTTGAGGCAATCAATGATGATGAGCTCGGGGCTCTTGTCACGCATCTTGGGCTTGAAGGCAATAGACTGGGAGCTTATAAGTATCGCAGAATTGATATATACCTTGCAAGTATAGGCGAATCGATCATAGCGAGAGAGTTGTACTTAGAAAAGCGCAGATTCATAACAAAACAACTTGCAAATACTGGTCTGTTGGCTGCAGCTGTTGGGAATAATAAGACTCGTCCCCGAGGCCGCCCCGACTTACTATCGCTGCCACTTGTTGATCGCTATGCCGAAAAGAATCCAAAGGTGGACCGTAATGTCTTTGCCGATGTCCTTATGGCAAACGACTTACGCTGGCTATCAGCCCCGGTGGTTCCCAGGGTAGATCCGCGACTATAGGTGTGAGATTCAAAAGCATCTAGCGTATACTAATACTATGACCAAACGCCTGGCAGTTATCGACGGGAAATCAGTCTTTTACCGAGGCTACTATGCGATGCCCAATCTCAGCACCAAGGACGGCACACCGACAGGCGGAGTGTTTGGCTTTGCCAGTCTGGCGATCGAACTCATCAAGAAGCTTGAACCCGATTATGTGGCCGTAGCGTGGGATAAACCCAAGACCAACATCCGTAAGCGCCGCGAGATTTATCCAGAATATAAAGCTGGTCGAAAACCAGCGCCGGCTGATTTTTACGAGCAGATTCCCATCTTGCAGGAGTTGCTCGAGGCGTTCGGTTGGCCGTTTTACGAGCTCGATGACTACGAAGCCGACGATATCCTCGGCGCCTTTGCCATGCAGGCGGCAAAGAAGGGGATTGAGACCGATCTCATCACCAGTGACCTTGACGCCTTGCAGCTGGTGAGCCCGACCACCAAAGTCTATGCGCTAAAAAATGGTCTCTCCAATCTCGAAGAGTTTGATGTGGCCTATTTCGAACACAAATATGGTATTGATGTCGAGCAGTTTCTTGATCTAAAGTCGCTCAAAGGCGATAGCTCTGACAATCTGCCCGGTGTGCCTGGTATTGGCGAAAAAACCGCCGTTCAGCTGCTGCAAGATTACAAAACGCTCGATAACATCTACGCGCATTTGGATGATATAAAACCAAGTGTGGCGAAGAAGTTGGAAGCCGGTAAAGACCTCGCCTATATCACCAAAGAAGTCGGCCGTATTTGGGTAGATGCGCCGATTGAACTCGATTGGGGCGTGGCCGATGTGAATGATACCAACCTTCCGAAAGTAGCTGAGATCTTGAAGCGCCTCGAGTTTAACTCACTTGTAAAGCGCCTACCGAAATACATGCAAGAAGACGTGCAGCACCCACTCTTTTTTGATACGCCTGGAGCCCCGGCACTAAAAGACGTGGCCTGGCCCGAGACGATTTCGATCGATGGCCCGATTGTCTTGCATGCCATCGATGATGAAATCTGGCTGTCGCTGAACGACACGACCGTATCGCATACCAACATTAAAGATTTACCACGTAGCGCCTGGCGCGTCTTTGAGCTGGCCACCGTTATCAGTTACGATAGCAAGCTACTGTATCATCACTTAGCCGATCACGGCGTCGAGGTGCGTTTTGGGGAACTACACGATGTACACCAGGCGGCCTTTTTGATTGATCCGCTGCGGCGTGATCGCTCGCTGGAGGCTCTGCTTGGCGGTGAAGTGGCCTCGCCCAATGAATACGTTGCGGGATTGTGGCAGGTCTACCACTGGCAATGTGAAGCCTTTGAGCACACGCCGTCCATCGGTCGGGTAGCCCGCACGCTCGATTTCCCCCTGACGTACCATTTATTCAGAATGGAGCGGCTGGGGATCAAAATCGACAAACCGTTTTTTGCCACTATGGCTAAAGAGCTGGGGGATGAACACGCCAAGCTTGAACAAGAAATGTATGCGATGGTGGGCCACGAGTTTAATATCGCCAGCCCAGCACAGCTCTCAGAAGTGTTATTTACCACCCTGCTGCTACCCACTACTGGTATCAAAAAGGGCAAGACAGGCTATAGCACCGGCCAAAAAGAGCTCGATAAACTGCGTGGTCAGCATCCGATCATTGAGCTGATTGAAAGAACCCGTGAACTGGCCAAGCTCAAGAATACTTACGTCGATACGTTGCCCGAAGTTGCCGACGAACATGATCGAATTCACACAACGTTCAATCAAGACGTGGCTGCTACCGGGAGACTCTCAAGCACTACACCGAACCTGCAAAACATTCCGGTACGTACTGACCTCGGCCGCAGGGTCCGTCAGGGCTTTATTCCAGAAGGCGACAAGGTGTTTGTGAGCGCCGACTATTCGCAGTTTGAGCTACGTCTGGCGGCGGTGCTAGCGGGTGATAAAGAGCTAATCAACGATTTCAACGGCGACGTCGATATTCACACCAAGACCGCCAGTGACGTCTACAAGGTGCCGATGGATGACGTCACGAAGGCACAGCGCCGCGACGCCAAGGTCATTAACTTCGGCGTGCTCTACGGCATGAGCCCACACGGCTTGGCGGCCAATACCGGTATGACTTTTATCGAGGCCAAGAAGTTTATTGATGAATACTTTGAGCTACGCGCGCCGATTCGCAAATTTATCGACGATACGCTCGAAAAAGCCCGCGTGGAGGGTTACGTGGAGACCTACTTTGGTCGCCGCCGCCCGACGCCCGATGTCAACAGCAGCAACTTCATGGTGCGCGAAGGCGCCAAGCGAGCCGCCGCCAACATGCCGATTCAGGGCACCGAAGCTGACCTCATGAAAATGGCCATGATCGAAGTCGATAAAAAGCTGGGTGATCTTGGCGAGCAGATCCTGCAGATTCACGATAGTATCCTTGTAGAGTGCCCGGCCGAAAATGCCGATAAGGTGAGTGAGATTCTGAAGACCACCATGGAAAACGTCTACCCAGATCTTGGCATTAACCTGCGTGTTGATGTATCAGTAGGGAAGAATTGGGGAGAGTTATAGATGGGTGAGTATATGCCAAATAGAGATAATGAAAGTATCATTGCCCAAGGCAAGATATTTGAGTTAGTTAATATTGAACAAAATGATGGACGAATCTTTGAAGTGGCTCGACGGGCACCTGGCGTACGTTTGATCATTTTTGATAAAGAGAATCAGAAGCTGTTATTGACAAAAGAATTCCGCAAAGAACTAGGTGATTGGGACTATCGTCTGCCGGGCGGGAAGGTGTTCGACAGCCTCGACGACTACGAAACGCATCGATCGAGCGGTGATGACATTATCGACGCTGCAAAAATTCAGGCGGTGGCCGAAGCGCGACAGGAAGCGGGTATTGAGGTCGCCAGCCTCGAGTTATATAAAAAATCGGTTCTTGGCGCGACTGTAGAGTGGGATCTATATGTATTTGAAGCTACCGAGTGGCAGAAGAGCGAAGCTGGCCAAGAACTCGAAGACGGTGAAGATATTGAGGCTGATACATGGGTGAGTCTGGATGAAGCCAAGCGCATGATATTAGGCGGAAAGATGCAGGAAGAGCGGATTGCCCTCATCTTGCTTCAGTGGATAAGCCGAAATGAGTGACGTTGACTATATCGCTGAAACGGCTAAATTTCTTAAGCAACTCCAGCACATCGTCATTGCTGTAGTTGATGAAAATAATGCTCCCTGGGCAGTGCCGGTGCGCATCAAAAAGCTGGAAGGGCTGCAGATAGAATGGGACTCGCACATCAAATCTCGCCATTCGCGAGCGATCGAACGCAATCCGCATATCGCGATGACGGCTTTTGTCTCAAAAGGAGAGGAGTGGGACGAGATCGGCGTCTATATGGAGGCGAAAGTCGTCGAAATTGAGTCGATTCACGATGAGTTTGCGCGCTACAAAGCCCAGATTACGGCTTTGTGGTACAACGATGACGATCATGTAAAGCGGCCGATTGAGCTGGAAGAGATATCACATCAGTTGACTTAAAAGCATAACTATGATATAATGCAAATATGAACAGAGGTGTCCAACGGTTTATCCCTATTATCTTCCTGATTGTTATTGTCGGGCTGATTATTGCCGCCGCCGTCTCGGTGGTGCGCATTTTTACGAGCGATAACAACACGCCTCAATCTTCACAGACAGCTGATATCAGCAGTGAGGCGCTCCTGAGCACCACGGCCGATCGTAGTGTGAAGATGACCGTGCGCGGTCCGATCGTCGGCGATGATACTTTCCGCTCGTACCAGGTGGTGGTAACACCCGGCAAGCGAGAGTTTACCCGTTACAAGGGATACCTTGAGCAGCCACTCGTCAATAAGACCTATGCCAACAACACCAAGGCATACGATGAGTTCGTGCATGCGCTTGGCCGAGCGAGCCTGGCTAAGGGCGAGGGTCTAACAGGCGATGCCGATGATACGCGCGGCGTGTGTGCGGGTGGTATCTTGTATGAATTTGAAATCATCAATGGTGCTAATACCGTAAAGCGCCTCTGGACGACGACTTGTGGCGATGCCAAGGGTTCGCTGGCGGCCAACGCCGGCCAATTGCAACAGCTCTTTCTAGCCCAGGTGTCCGAAGCCACGCAGTATATTGGCAAAGATTAGCATACTCTAAAAATGATACAATAAGAGCATGATACGTGCTCTTATTTTTGATTGTTTCGGCGTGCTTTATAGCGACGGGCGAGGGCATATTGAAAGCTTGTGCCCGCTGGACAAACAAGAGGAGTTGCGCAGCCTTTATCGTCAGTCGGATTATGGATACTTGGGACGCGATGAATTTGTGGCGCAAGTCTCTGAACTAACAGGCATTAGCCGAGATGAATTCTTAGCGATTGAAACAGAAGAATATGTGCGTAACCAGCCCCTGATTGGTTTTATTCGCCAGATAAAAGCTCAGTATAAAATCGGTGTTCTCAGCAACGTTGGCGAAGCTTTTTTCGAATCGCTGTTTAGCGAGCAGGAACGCCAGGAGCTGTTCGATGAAATTGTGCTCTCGAGCAAGGTAGGCGTCATGAAACCGTCCCAAGAAATTTACGAGCTGACCGTCGCTCGGCTCGGATTTCTTCCCGAAGAGTGTGTGTTTATCGATGATCAGCCAAAGAACGTCGAAGGAGCCAGACTAGCAGGCCTCCAAAGCCTACTCTTTACCTCGAATCACCAGTTGGAGCTCGACTTGAAGACACTCCTTGAGGCAAAAAATGCCTGAACTGCCCGAAGTCGAAACGGTTCGGCGGGGGCTTGATAAACTAATTATCGGCAAAATGGTGGCCAAAGTCGCTCACGACACCGAGAAGTCATTTCCCAATGCAACCGCCGACGTAAAAGAGTTCTTAATTGGTGCCACAATTACGCATGTTCGGCGCCGCGCCAAAGTACTCTTGATTGAGCTTTCCAGTGAGTATAGCCTGGTGATTCACCTGAAGATGACAGGGCAATTGGTGTTCGTCAAGCAATTGCAAGGAGGCTCGCCCGCCAAGCATTCAGAAACGGCTTCGCGCACTGATTCTGTTGAGTACGCATCAGCAGAATCTCTGGCTGCAGATGTTCCTGATACTTCGCAGGCTCACTCGAAAGAACTACGCTTCGGAGCTGGGCATCCAAACGCGAGTTTGGTGAATGAACTACCAGACAAATCAACCCGCGTGACGTTTGAATTTGATGACGGCTCGCAGTTATTTTTCAACGACCAGCGCAAATTCGGCTGGGTTCGGCTAATGCCGACAGTCGAAGTACCGAACATAAATTTTATGCAAAAAGTTGGCCCCGAACCTCTGGATGCCGACTTTACCTGGCAGCAATTTGCCGAGCGGTTCAAGCGGCGGGCGAGGACTAGTATCAAGGCGGCACTGCTGGATCAGACAGTCGTGGCGGGCGTAGGTAATATCTACGCCGACGAAAGCCTGTGGGGGGCGAAGATCCATCCGAAGCGTCTGGTCGGCACGATTACGGATGCTGAATTCAAGGTATTGCACCACGAACTCCGCGAGGTCATGAACCTGGCGATTGAACGGGGCGGGTCGAGCGATAAAAACTACGTCAACGCGGAAGGTAAGCGAGGGAGCTATCTGAGTTTCGCCCGTGTCTTTCGCCGCGAGGGCCAGATGTGTCCGCGCCATCCAGATGTCGAGATTATAAAATTTAAAGCCGCTGGTCGCGGGACGCACATTTGTCCGGTATGCCAGTGCTCTAGCTACTAGCCGCCCAGCTTGACCATGTTTGGCCTGTGGCATCCCACCCCAGAACGGCTCCTGTCGCGCCTCCTGCGGCTACGCACGTATCGTTGCCATATAGTTTGGCAGGAGTTTCGCTGAGGACGCCATTAACAACCTTATAGTTTTTGCCTGACTTTGTGCGAGCTGCAATAGCATACTGGGTATTAGTCGAGTTGCGACAGTAGTAAAGGTTATTCTCTGTGGTATCAAATGCAGATCTGGTAATCTTTATACCTGTTGCAGTGGAGATAGCCTGATAACTTCCGGTATCAGCTGCCTCTAGCTCTATTTTCTTTGCCATCGCTCTAAGATCGTTTTGAACGCTTGTATCCTGAGCTCGTGCCTGTATGCCGTTATACGCCGCGATAGTAATGGCCGCTAATACGCCAATCACCACCACGACGATTAAAAGCTCAACAATAGTGAAACCGCTTGAGGTTTTCTTCATACATCACAGTATACAGGAGGGGAGAGACAAGTAACAGCTTTCTAGGAGACGAAGCTTTGATCTTTCATATGAGGTAGAATAGAAAGGATGATACGTCTACTAATTGGTGAAAACAGTTTTGAGATTGACCGCCACCTCGAGCGGATTATTGCTGAGTTTGATGGTAGGGCAGAGAAGATTGATGGCAGTGAGCTGGAGCTTCGGCAGATTCCAGATCTACTCATGGGGGCGTCATTATTTGCAGAGAAGCGCTTGGTCATCATTAAAAGCTTATCGGAGAATAAAGCTGTCTGGGCGAATTTTGGCGAGTGGCTACCCCGAGTCAGTGATGATATCCAGCTGGTGCTCGTTGAGCCAAAGCCCGACAAACGCACCAAGACTTTCAAAGATCTGCAAAAGGTAGCCGAGGTACGCGAATTTAAGCCCTGGGGCGAACGCGATCAGCGAGTCGCTGAGGAGTGGGCAGTCAAAGAAGCCAAGACAATGGGGATCAACTTGACGGGCCCATTGGCCCGAAAATTGATTGAACGAACCGGGATCGATCAGTGGCGGGTTTTCCATGCGCTCGAGAAATTGGCAGTCCTGAAATCAGTGACAGCAGAGACGATTGAAGAGATCGTCGATCCCAACCCAACAGAGAGCATCTTTCAGCTGTTTGAAACGGCACTTCGCGGTGATATCGCAAAGTTGCATACAACTTTGCAAGTCTTGGAGCTGAGCGAAGAAGCCTATCAGCTATTCGCCCTGATGTCGGGTCAGGCGTACCAATTAATGGTGCTGGCTGCCAGCGATAAACCCAGCAGCGAAGTGGCGCGTGATATTGGCGCTCATCCGTTTGTGCTATCGAAATTATCGCCCTATGCCAAGAAACTTGGTCGTCCCGGTGCTAAAAAGGTCATAGCCGCCTTCGCTGAAGCCGATCTGGACATGAAGACTTCAGCCATCGACCCGTGGGTAGCTATTGAGCGAGCATTACTAAAAATTACTGCTCTCTAAGCTCGAAGCCCTGGAATTCAAGTGACCAGCCCGACGTAGTGAAAGCATTACAATTTAGAGGTAAGTAAAGGACCTTGCTGGAATCGGAATTACTAACTGCAGTAGCGGTGCCACTAACATACTGCCACGTATCAGAAGGTGTCATAAAGCCAGTAGTATTCAGGCTTATATTCGTACCTCCAGGGGCGAGGACCCCATAGAGATTAAATGCTCCCGCGTGTGGTCCTATTTTTCTTGCCCACAAGGCACGTGTGTACACTTTGCCGGTCTGGATGGCGCTATGGTTTAGTCCACTTGACTGAAGAACGCACCAAGTCGTCGATGCGGTCGCGTTATTGCTGAGTGTTAGCACTGGACGGCTTGGATACGGATCTCCTGTAGTACCGGCACGCGTGGCGAGTGATCGACCTGTAGTAGTCTGAAAATTAAGATTCCAGCCACTACTAAAGCCCGTGTTGGTAATAAGGTTAGGGTTGATGCCAGTCTCGCTTCCGGCAATTACTGCTCCGCTGCAAAGCCCCTCTTGGAAACCGCCGTTAGCTGAAGCGTAGGACCATTTAATCGAGTTACTAGTGAGTGACTCCGCATTGATGCAGTAGCCATTGGCCGTTTGAGAAAGGCTAAGGACTACATTCTGCGAGGCTTTAACGCCGCTCGGGAATGCGGTGGGGTAGCTGCCAGTATCCACCTGCGCTAACTCCATTTGCTTACTGGCATTGGCGAGATCTGATTTCAGGGTGGTTACAAGCGCACGTTGCTGGACGCCGTTATAAGCTACGATTGTAATGAGAGCTAATGCACCTATGACAACGATCACAATTAAGAGTTCGATTATGGTGAACCCTTTTGGATGTGGAGTGATGCCCTTCATGTTTTGTCCTTACCCTAAGTTTACTATGGCCATATCGATACACAAAATCCCGCGGGTTTCCGCGGGATTTTAAAAAGGGTGAGCAGCTCTCGCTATTTGGCTGTTTTTTTGGCAGCCGGTTTCTTGGTAGCAGCAGCTTTTTTGACGGGTGCTTTCTTCGCAGGGGCTGCTTTAGCGGCCGGCTTCTTGGCTGCTGGCTTAGTAGCAGTTTTTGGAGCAGCGGTCTTCGTGGCAGCAGCTTTCTTCGCAGGAGCCAGCTTGACGCCAGCTTCTTTGGCTGCTTTTGCGAGCGCGCTTTTACGACGAGCAGCGGTGTTTTTCTTGATCAGGCCTTTTTTGACGGCCTTGTCGATCTCGCTTTGGGCTTTAGAGAGGGCAGCGCTGGTTGGCTTAGCGGCAAGAGCTTTGGTAGCGGTCTTGATATCTTTTTTAATAGTAACATTGCGGTCGCGGCGTTTCAGAGTCTGACGAGCACGTTTGATAGCTGATTTGATGATTGGCATGAACTTCCTTTATCTCTTAAAATTGTTATTGCAATCAAGAGGTGATTATAGGGGAAAAGGCCTGTTTTGTAAAGTCAGCATTTTTGTTGACCACTCGAAACCTCTTATGGTATAGTAGTGCCAAACTCATTAAAATAAAAACTAGGAAACACCACCGCAATGGCAGATGCACTCAGCGCCAGACAACAGATAATCGACAAGATCAAAGAAGCGTCGAATATTTTAGTGACGGTTAGTCAGGATCCGTCGGTCGATGAGCTTTCGGCCGCTCTCGGGCTTACCATCATGCTCAATAAGCTCAAGAAGCATGCCACCTCTGTTGTCAGTGGTGCGATTCCGCCAGCTGTAACATTCCTTGATGCCGAGAAGACGTTTGAAAACACTGTTGATAGCCTGCGCGATTTCATCATCGCGCTGGATAAGGAAAAAGCCGACCACCTGCGCTACAAAGTAGAGGGCGACGTGGTGAAGATATTTATTACGCCGTACCGCACGACGATTACCGAGCAAGACCTTGATTTTAGCCAAGGTGACTACAATGTCGAACTGGTGCTAGCGCTCGGGGTTAAGGACGAAACACACCTGGATAAGGCGCTCGAAGCCCACGGCCGGATACTGCACGATGCGACGGTCGCCACCATTAGTGCCAGTGGCGAACCAAGCAATCTCGGTAGTATAGACTGGCACGACGAGACCGCTAGCAGCTTATGTGAAATGCTGGTCAGCCTGAGCGAGGCGATTAAAACTGACAAGCCGCTGCTGGATGAGCAGATTTCCACTGCGCTCCTCACCGGTATCGTGGCAGCCACCGACCGCTTTAGTAATGAACGCACGTCGTCGAAAGTTATGACCATGTCAGCCCAACTGATGGCCGCCGGCGCCAACCAGCAGCTGATTGCCGCCAAGCTCGAAGAAGCCAACGAGATCGGCCCCGACGCTAACGACGAGAGCGATCAGAACTCCGATGGGACGACTGATCTGAGCGAAGACAAAGCGACTAAACTCGAGAAAAAGCCAGGTAAGGGTAAACAAAAAGAAGCCGAATCCGCTGATGCGACTGTCGGCGTTCTCTCGGTGCCGCATATCCTGAAGGGTACTCTCGACGAAGTCGCCGAGCAAGTTCACGCTGAAAACACCGAACAAGCCGCCGATAAAGCGGAAGATATCCTCGAAACGACCAGCGGCGCGCCAGTCGCCAGTGATGATCAAGCGGCCAAACAGGCTGAAGAGAAACTGGCTGAAGAATTGAAGGCGAATGTCCCCGGTGCAGCTGAACCTGTCATGGGTGGTACATTGAACGCCACGACCGAGCTGGCGGCTGAAGACGCCCGTCGCGAAGAAGAAGATGATCGCAATCGAACAATCCTGAGTCATGGCGAGGCCGGTCACGTTGACCCATCGAGCACGCCGTCAATCCCGCAGTTCAATGCCAACTCGCAGACGAACGTCGAAGAGCCACCAATGGTTGATCCCTTTATGACGAGTACGACCACGTTGCCAGCTCCAGCACCTGGCCAGCCGGCGCCAGTTGAAGGTAGTGCCACGGAAACAACACCCGCTCCACAGACGTTAGCCGATATTGATGCCCAAGTTCGTAATCCCCAGGCTGAACACGACGAAGCTCGGGCTGCCGTCCATGCCGCTCTTTCGGGTAGCGACAGCCCAGCTGCCGCACCGACGACTCCTGCCTTTGATACCACCGGCTTGCCACCACTACCTGACTTTTCGACATTACCACCGCCACCTCCACCGCTACCACCGATGCCAGCCATGCCGTCATCGTCAGCGCAACCAAGCGGGGCCGTGCCGCCAGAGCAGTTGGCCGATATCTTTGGGACGCCGCCAGCCAGTGGGGCGCCAGACATTCCAGTCACGCCACCGCCAGCGAACGACCCAGGTCAGTTCAAAATTCCCGGCCAGAGTTAACGCTCAATATGAAAGCATTCCACCGATAAGCGCTCGTCTCCGAGCGCTTTTCTGGTGGCGCCATCAGCTCGTTGGGAATAGTGGGTGTCAATCAGGCGATATATCGTCTCGAGGTAGGCTGAGACATTGATGCGATCGGTAATGTAGCTTTCTTCCCGGGCGCGTGGTTCATAATATGCGGTACCTTCCAGAGGGGCCTGGGTATTATCAAGACAGAAGTACCAAATTTCACGGGCCGAGAACTCTCTGGCAATGCGCGCGGTGAGCTCTGAGGCCACTATGTGGTCGTGATGGCCTGTTAGACCAAGGGGCTCAAACGTCATGAAGGACACCTCGACAGGCTCTCGGTAACCGTTCTGCACATTAGTAATAATATTCTTAACAGCTTCTGTAATCTCTTCTCGTGGGACGTCCTGCAACTCCCCGTCGGCATAATGCAACGCGTGGGTTGAGCTGGCTCCGAGCAACGTGGCGGCGGCTTGCCACTCGGCGAGGCGGATGGCAGCGAGATCGGGCGCCTTATCGACATTTACCCCAGCGTCACCATCAGTCAGCAGAATAAGGTGAATATCGTAGCCGTCGTCTCTCAGTTTCAAAAGCGTGCCAGCAGGACCAAAAGCTTCGTCGTCGGGATGGGCGAATATACCAAAAATGACCTTTTTCATATGTTTAGTATAATGGAATCTAATGGAATTTGATCTTTCTAACGTTAAAGACGGTATATTGCTCGTCGATAAACCAGCTGGCTGGACGAGTTTTGATGTGGTGGCCAAAATTCGCGGGCAGATTCGGCGGCAATATCAAGAGCAGGGGATCAAGCCGACCAAGCGGCAGATGAAGGTTGGACACGCGGGCACACTTGACCCGTTTGCGACAGGCCTCCTCGTTATCTTGCTGGGTGATGCCACGAAAAAGGCAGGTGAATTCCTGAAGCTTGATAAAGTGTATGAAGCCACGGTTATCCTCGGGAAAACCAGCACAACAGGTGATCCGGAGGGTGAAATTACTGATGTCTCATCTGCGCAACCAACCAAAGAAGAAGTAGAGGCTGCTCTCGCTCACTTTGTGGGCGAGATTCAGCAGCGCCCACCGATGTATAGCGCTATCAAAGTAAATGGCCAACGGGCCTACAAATTAGCCCGCAAAGGGGAAACAGTGGATATTTCAAAACGAACTGTCACGATTTATTCACTTGAACTCCTTGACTATGACTATCCTAGCGTAAAAATACGCGTCCATGTGGGGACTGGAACGTATATTCGCACACTTGCGGAGGATATAGGTAAGGTTCTAGCTACCGGTGCGTATTGTAGTGAGCTTCGACGCACAAGTATTAGTGAGTGGAACATCCAACATGGGAGTGGCTTGCAAGACCTGGGCGTCGTACACTGACATTGCTTTTTTACAATGTTTATGCTATAATAAATAATATGAATGACTTCGATCCCACTAGTCCTAGTCTTGAACTTTCTCAAGATGAAATTAGGTCCCTTTACATGGGCTTGGCGGCTGCTCTTATTCAACACGGAGAAGTAAGTGACAATCCAGGTGTATACGGACCCGAGGATGGATCGGCACCTTTTAATTTTACATATAATTTGTCAGCAAAAGTGGTGCGCGATATATTTTATCCGACTGATGAAGGTTTGAGTATGGCGAGCGGCAGCTATATCCGTTACGCAACGCCTCATCGCATGGAGCCGAATGAAGGTGAGCCTAGCGTTGAAAGTATCCTGTTGGTACTACGAACAAAGTTAGTAAACAGTGAAATTGAATGTAACCAATTTATATCCCTTGATTATAGCAATGGTATCTATGGAGCAGACTTTGACACGGAATATGTAGATAAGGGAGAGCGGGTTAGCCCTAACGACATTCCCCATGGTGCTCAACCAGACGACTACGAAGCCGCGGTAGCGTTAGGTGAAGATCTAATGGCAACAATGCGTCCCTTGGTGCTTGAGGATGCTGAGAAGCTTCGAAAAATTGAAGCACTTATCGCTGCCTCTTGATAGCAAACAGCATATCTGATACAATACACCACTGATGATTACAAAAGAGAACAAATCACAGGCAATTGCTTTGACTCAGGTTTCAAAGGACGATGTTGGCAGCCCACAGGCTCAGGCATCTATCTTGACGGCTCGTATCAAAGAGGTGACGGAACACCTTAAAACCAACAAGCATGACAACATGGCCCGTCGCGGTCTGATTCAGATGGTTGGTAAAAGGAAGCGCCTCCTCAAGTATCTCGAGAATAAAGATTTTGAAGCCTACAAGGCAACAGTCGCAAAACTAGGACTCCGCAAATAAGCGGAGTTCTTTTATACTGAGGAGTAATCAGACTTGACAAAACTAACATTATTTGCTATTATTAGCAATAATAAATAAGAAGAAACAAACATAGTGAGCATGGAACATCTCCCAAACAATAGATCAGAGAATCATCAAGAACCGTTATATACGCGTGCCGCTGCGGCACGTGAGGCTGGTAATGATGCTATTTTGGAACAGCTACAGACTGAAGCTGACGATTGGACAAATGAGGGGCTAGAATTAGGCAAACGTCGAGTATCGATAGATGTACGACAAACTCCTGAAAGTATGTCAGAGTTTGCTTTGGCTCATAAACTGGAAATAGCTGTCAAAAGCGCAGCAACTGACACCTCCCATGAAACAGAAGTTGTGCAGACTCCTGAAGGCCCCGTCACTGTTGAACGCGGTGAACTAGCGGACGGAGTTATATTTGAAATTCGCACAAGACCCGATGGCAGTGTGGAGGATGCCGTTATTATCAACGAAGTAGAGCACAGCGGACAAGTTACAACGCATGAGGTGACAAGTCTCAGGTCACCAGAGAACCCAGACGTTCACACCTTGAAAGTAGACGGTGAAATTGTGAAGTCAGGGGATAAATCTGTCGAGTCATTTATCGAGCATATAGCCGAGCAGTCAATGAGTCCCGAGGTAAGCGACCAGGCAGAGGGCTCCCTAGAGGGAATGGCTGCTTCACTAGGGTCACTTGAGAGTCAGCTTGGTAAGATAGATAAAAGCCTCGAACATGCTGGTGAGCAACTCGGGGACGTGGGCGAAAAACTCACCAAGCTATTTGAATTACTCGCTGAATTAATAGCTGAGCTGCAGAATAGGTTGAACGAAATCGCAGCCGAAACAGATCAAACGGTAATATCTGAACGCCGCATAGAACTAAATGAAACGATTAAGCGTTATGCAGAGAAAATATCCCATCTGTGATGAGAGCACGAAAACGATGACTCCGCAAATAAGCGGAGTTCTTTTATACTAAGAGCTATGACAACATGGGAATCTGGTCGAGAATCAGCGCTGCTTGACGATATTATTGCAGGACGTAAGACGATTGAAGGACGGCTCAATCGGGGTAAGTTTGCTCAGTATAAGGTAGGGGACACGATCCGGCTGCGACGCGATATTCGTAATAAAGATGGGGTGCTCGAAGATGGGACGCCTGATGCGGCGCGAGTGAGCATTGTCGGCATCCGTTCATATCCTGATTTTCTCAGTCTTGTGACGGCCGAGGGTTACCAAAATGTCATACCTTCGGCCACTTCGGCGGTGGAAGCAGCTGCTCAGTACAATTCGTATTACACCGCAGCCGACCAAAAACGGTTTGGGGTGCTGGCGATTGAGATAAAACTCCAAAAATAGTGGAGTATACTAGGACTATGAGCACACCAAAAACGGTTATTCAGCTACGGCACGTCACAAAGCAATTTGGGAATCTGACCGCTCTTAGCAACGTGTCATTTAAGATTCACCAGGGTGAGATTGTCGGGTTTGTGGGTGCCAATGGGGCAGGCAAGACGACAACGATTAGTACAATTCTTGGCTTTATTAGTGCTACCGAGGGAAGCGTAGAGTTACTCGGTGACAAAGTGGAGCCGCAGAGCGCCTTTCGGCAGCATCACCGCATTGGCTATGCGGCCGGTGACATGGAACTGCCGGCTAAACTCACTGCCAAGCAATATTTCTCTTTTGTATTGCATCAATCGGGCGGGGATTATACCAAACAGTACAAAGAACTAGTCAATCGGTTTAAACCGCAGCTTGATAAAAAAATCGGCACGCTCTCGCGTGGTAACAAGCAAAAAATTGCGCTGATCGCGGCCTTTATGACCGATCCCGATGTGGTAATTCTCGATGAACCAACCAGTGGGCTGGACCCCGTGATGCAAGAAACATTCCTAGAGTTGGTGCGGGAGCTACGAGCGCACGGGAAGACCATTTTTATGTCCTCGCATTACCTGACAGAAGTGGCTGATGTATGTAGCCGCGTCATTCTGATGCGGGACGGCCTAATTATTGAAGACGTCTCAGCACAGGCCTTGCTTGAAAAAAGTGGTAAGCTGGTGCGGATTGTAACAGGCTACAAGGCCACGCGGCCACCTAAAGGGGCTAGCAGCATAGAAGTCGAAACCAAGAGGGGTAAAACGACCGTGTCATTTGTCTTTAAAGGTACCGCCGAAGAATTACAGCCCTGGATAGCCAGCGTGAAGCAGCTGCAGGATATCGAGGTAAGTGAGTATAACCTCGAGGGTGCCTTCAAATCGCTCTATGAGTCGGAGGAGAAATCATCATGATGCGATCAGTCTATCTAAAAACACTCTACGATAAACGGTGGTTCATGTTTGGTTGGACATTGGGACTCATGGCCCTGACGGCACTCATGGTGGTATTCTATCCGGCCATGCATCAGGACGGGTCGCTTGATGCCTTGGTGAAGAATATGCCGCCGGCGTTCCAGGGGCTCGTGGGGAGTTTGTCTGACCTGAACTCATTTGATACCTACCTCGCCTCACAACTATTTGATATCCGCATGCCACTGATCGCGGGCATTATGGCGATTATTCTGGCGCTCGGTCTGAGCACCGCCGAGGAAGAGAGGGGTGAGCTACGGACGTTGTTGTCATTGCCGCTCAGCCGAGTAAAGCTACTACTGGAAAAGTGGCTGGCACTGTGTACGATTATGGCCGTGACAGTACTCGGCGTGGTGGTGGCTATCTATATGGTCGGGCCTTTTATTGAAGGCGGAACTATCGAACCGACGGCCCTCCTCGGGCTGGTATTTATGACCTGGCTTATTATGGTGGTGTTTGGATCGGTGACGCTCACCGCAGGCTTTGCGACGGGTAGCCGGGCCGTTGCCAATACGCTCAGTATTTTGATCGTGATTGGAAGCTTTGTTCTTACGACGTTTGGGCAAGCGGTTGATTGGCTGAAGGAATTTGAGAAGTTTTCACTGCTTCACTATTTTCCAGCGGCCGACATCGTCCGTAATGGTGTGGATACCTTCGATGTTATGGTGTTTAGCTTGGTGATAGTCGTCTCTCTCGTCGTGGCCATCATCGTATTCCGCCGCCGTGATATAGCCTAAACTAGTTTTTATTTCATCATGGCGACGACGGCAAAACGCCCGTCTTCGTCGCGTTTAGCCTGTAAGAACTGACTGTGGGAGTAATAGGTTGTGTCAGCGGCTGAATCAATTGGCGAGATTGTTATATTTTCTGGCAGGATACCGCCAGCCACCAATTGTTCCACGGCAACCTCGTGAAGGCTCCGGTTCCCAAAAGCAAACAGGGGATAGTAATCTTTGCCGGCAGCGGGGCTGAGCCACACGGTTAGGTTGGTCGGATCGACGCCATGCTTCTGAGTAAGATATTCAATCGATTTCGTGCCCCCAAATTGCTCCAGGTTGTGGCGGCCGAGATGAGACAACATCACGAGGCCTTTGGTCGGATCATGAATGACCGCACCGATGCAGTCCGCGAGCGGCAAGAACAGGGCGTGGTTCGGGTGAGTCACTACCATGGCATCTGCTACAAACGACGATTCTCGTACCAGACCGTCGCCCTTATCGTTGTCTTTGAGGGTTACGTAGCGGCAGTAATCATTCCCCTCGTAGACGAGGCGCACCAAACTTGTCTCATCGGGAGTGATGTCGTGGCGAGCGAGAAAGCTCTGTCGGTTACGGGTGGCGGCAGCTGCATGCCCAGGTTCACGCCCACTCATTGATCCATCCGCCACGCTTGAGCAGGCGATTACAGGGTTCATGCGGCAACCTCTTCTTGTATATAGATATAATTATTCCATCTTCCGGCTTCTTGGGTTACGCCGTCATTATTCATACCCATGCCGACAACCCAGCCTTTTTTAACCCGGAAACCGGCAATAGTGGCCGACGAAATCGCCTCGGACTCTCGCTCAACGAGCACCACCAGTTTGACGGCTTGTGCACCCAGTGGCGGGCTCAGCAAATGCCGCTTTACGTGCTCCAGTGTCCCACCGGTATCGAGGATGTCGTCAAGGATTATAACCGTTCGCTTGCTAATATCTATCTCAGCCGGAAGATCCACGGTAATCCGTGGTTCGCCAGTTTCTTTACCCTCGCCATACGCCAAGGTACGCATGTACTCGACATCTGGGTGGAATTCGGGGTCGAGCAGGGTAATTGTTTTCATAAGTTCAGCCGTGAAGGGGACGGCCCCTTTGAGCAGGCAGACGAAGAGCGGGTTAGTATGTTTATACTCCCGAATAAGCTCCTGTGCGATTTCCTGTATGCGGTGTTCAATTTCGGCCGAGGTAGCAATAATCTCCATTTTCTTACTATACCAAATAATTATCGCTAGAGTGGTATAATAAAAGCAACACAAGCCAAAGGCGAGGTAAGTGGTGGATAGAGTCATTTGTATTTAACAAATTTCTGTACCCGTTACTTATTCGCTTCATAAATAGAAGGCGAGTGAACAAAAAAGGAGGAGACGTATGTCTACAATCAACCCTACAGGCAAGGATATTATTAGTGTTAGCACTGAACTGGCCGGCAAAACATTAACCCTAGAAGTAAACCGAGTCGGTTTTCGCACGACCGCCAGCGTACTTGTAAAATACGGCGATACCGTGGTACTGGGCACCACACAGGTGGGCACCCGACCAATTCAGCTCGATTATTTCCCGCTCAGTGTGGATTATGAAGAAAAAATGTATGCAGCTGGTAAAATTTCCGGCAGCCGCTTTATCAAGCGAGAAGGTCGCCCCAGTGACGAAGCTATCTTGATCGGTCGTATTATTGACCGGCCTATTCGACCACTGTTTCCAAAAGGTTACCGTGCTGAAGTCCAGGTAGTAGCCAGCGTACTCTCGATGGATCCAGCCTTTCGTCCTGATATGGTCGCGATGACCGCAGCGAGTGCGGCACTATCTATTAGTGGCGCGCCGTTCGATGGCCCTGTGGCCGGGCTTCGTGTCGGCCGCGTTAATGGTGAATTCAAGGCCTTTTTGAGCCCTGAAGAGCGCGAGCAATCTGATCTTGACCTCGTGGTTGCCGGCATCGAAAGCGGTGTGGTGATGGTTGAAGCCGGTGCCAATGAAATTGACGAGGACGTGGTGATTGACGCTATTGCCTGGGCTCACGAGGCTATGCAGCCAGCCATTACTCTTCAGAAAGAACTGGCTGAAAAAGTCGCCAAAGAACCAATCGAATACGAGCTGGTGCTTCCCGATGAGGCCATCCAGGCTGCAGTTGATGTCTGGGCGCATGAAAAACTAGGCGAAAAGCTTCGCAAACCGTACCCGGAGCGTAACGAGATGATCAATGAGCTTCGTTGGAAGTTCCACGAGGAAATGGCCGAAGAAGTCGGCGAGCAGTACGGTGATTTACGCGATGAATATGATGAAGCCTTTACGATGGCGCTTCATAAAGACGTGCGCAGGGGTATTGTGGGATCACAAACCCGTCCGGATGGTCGCAAGCTCACTGAAATTCGTCAGCTCAGCTCGGAAATCGGAATTTTACCGCGTGCTCATGGCTCAAGCCTGTTTACGCGCGGTGTAACCCAAGGCATGAACATTGTTACCTTAGCGCCCCTCAGCTTCGCGCAGATGGTCGACACCATGGAAGTCACCGATGGCGAACGCCGCTATATGCATCATTACAACGCGCCTGGTTATACGGTCGGTGAAGTTCGTCGGCTTGGATCACCAGGTCGTCGCGAAATTGGACATGGCTACCTGGCTGAGCGCGCAGTGCTACCAGTCCTTCCAAGTGAAGAAGACTTTCCGTACGCCATTCGTAGTGTGACCGAGATTATGAGCCAAAACGGCTCAACGTCTATGGCAGCAACCTGTTCGAGCGTGCTGGCACTGATGGACGCGGGCGTGCCGCTCAAGGCTCCTGTGTCCGGTATTGCCATGGGACTGATGATGGAAGGTGATACACCATATATCTTGAGCGACATCGCTGATGCTGAAGATTTTGCTGGCGACATGGACTTCAAGGTGACCGGTACCGATAACGGTATCACGGCCGTGCAGATGGACATGAAGCTCCATGGTTTGCCAGTCTCAGTACTCGCCGAAGCGATTCGTGCCAGCACCCCAGGCCGTAAACATATCCTCGAGCACATGCTCACTACTATCGCCGCACCAAAAACCACGCTGAGCCCGTACGCGCCGCGTATCGAGAAAATCAAGATTAATCCCGATAAGATCGGCGCAGTCATCGGTAAGGGTGGTGAAGTGATCAATAAAATTACCGCCGAAACCGGCGCCATGATCGATATTAAAGACGACGGTCTTATCACTGTCGCTTCGAATGACGCCGCCAGCATTGAAAAAGCCCTCAACTGGATCAAGGGGCTGACCGAAGAGCCAGAAGTCGGCCGTATCTACGAAGGTACGGTGGTGAGCATCAAAGACTTTGGCGCCTTTGTCAACATCCTGCCCGGTATCGATGGCATGGTGCATATTTCGCAGCTATCGAACGAACGAGTCGAAAAAGTGACCGATGTTCTGCACGAAGGCCAAGTTGTAAAGGCAAAACTGACCGGTATTGATGAGCGTGGACGCCTAAGCCTTAGCCTTAAAGATATTCAGCAGTAGCAAACTATGAATAAGCGCCTGGTTACACTTCAGTTTACTCAAGTACCAGCGCTTATCGCAGTTCATTTCTTTATTGGTTTTATCTTTTGGTATGGCATCGAAAAGATATTCTTGTCCAATATATTACATATCGGCCCCACAGGTATCTCGGCGATAGTGGTTCTCTATACGGCTATGACATTGCTACTTGATGTGCCCGCAAGCGTTATTGCTGATCGATGGGGGAGAAAGAAGATGATTGTACTAGCGGTACTTCTTTTTACTGCAGCGAACATTATACTTGGTCTTTCTCAAGACTTTGCAATGTATCTGTTGGGGACAGCTGTATGGGCATTATTCAGCGTAAGTTTCTATGGAACGTTCGAGGCGTTATTATTTGACAGCCTCAAGGCAGAGAAGAGAGAATCTGAGTTTCAAAAAGTAGATGCGTGGTCACGGTTCTTTTTCATGATCGGTATTGGCATAGCTTCGATTGCGTCAGGTTTTTTGGCTGAATATTTTGGGCTACGAAATGCTTACTTTTTTACGATTATTCCACTTATTGTTGCATTGATTGTCTTGATTTTTGTTAAAGAGCCAAAAGTGAGCCATGACGACGAAGTGGAAGATATTACGAGACGAGGGTATCTAGGACATTTGGCTCAAGCCTTCAAAGTGGTATGGAGAACTCCAGAACTTCGGCTGGTGATGTTCGGAACAATTGCGTTATTCTTCATTCAAACGCCAATGTATGAGTTCAATCAATATATTTACATTGAACTTCTCAGGTCACCAGTACTGGTGGGAATCGCCGGTGGAGCAATTGGAGGGTTTGTTTTGGCACTAGGCTTCTATGTTGCAAGCCGAAAATTATTTCGACCAAGTATTCTCCTGGTCGTCATTGGAGCTGCAATTATCAGCTTTGCGTTACTTTCAAACAATGCATCACTTGTATTTGTGGCGATTGCTTTGGCTGGCGGAGCAATGCTTGAAAACGCGCTTCAGACCGAGTTACAACATTCAACGACAAGTCGGACGCGGGCTTCTGTGACGTCAGCAGTTTACTTTGCAGGTAATGTTTTGATCGTGCCGTTCGTTTTCTTGTTCGGGGCAGTAGCAGAAGGCCAGTCTATCTGGTTTGCTTATGTAATTGATGGGATCGTAGTGACGCTGATGGCGCTAGCTTACATTATTCTTTCTCGGTATTTGCGCATACCCATTGTAGATAAGCGACTATAATATGTCTATGAACAAGCAAGCTCAGCTCGATCACATTAAGGCAGATATTCTTTCAAAGAATATCTGTCCAGATCTGGCCAAGCAGGCGACGAACTTAGTGATGGGTGATGGCAATATCGATGCTGACATTGTGTTTATTGGTGAGGCGCCGGGCAAAAATGAAGACGAGCAAGGCTTACCGTTTGTGGGAGCGGCCGGCAAATTTTTAAATGAGATGCTAGCCGCTGCTGGTATGGACCGCAGTGATGTTTACATAACTAACATCGTCAAATACCGTCCGCCCAACAACCGTGATCCACTGCCCGACGAAAAGAAAGCCTTCTGGCCGTATCTTCTCAAGCAGCTTCAAGTTATTGAACCCAAGGTAGTGATTACGCTTGGTCGTCATAGCATGGAATACTTTTTGCCCGATATGAAAATCAGCCAGATTCACGGTCAGCCTAAACGTATTCGGTTCGGCGATCATAAACTCGTCATTGTGCCGCTCTACCACCCGGCAGCCGCTCTGTATAATGGCTCGATGCGCCAAATCTTAATTGATGATTTTTTGCGGGTACCAAAGGTGATAGAAAAGCTCTAAACTTGCTAAAAAGGGTATAGTTTGCTATAATGAGAGCACTTGAAAGAGGGAACTCTCAGCTATTGTCCACCCCTCACCCTTGTATTTTATTTATGAAATTAACTAATTCTAAACAACCAAAAGGAGAATTAACATATTATGGGTCAACGAAGACTCTCTAATCCGCAAGGTGATGACCTTTCGAAGCGGCCTCAGGGCCAGCAGCGACAAAAATCAAATAATACCGTTTTAAACAACACGACAACCCGCAAGGGTGAGGTGTTCAGAGCGCAGCGCCGTACCAGTGAAGACGTCAATATTCGCGCCTCGCAGCACATTATCAATGTGCCCGTAAATAAATCTATCTACAACGGCTATGACGGACGTCAGTTTAGCATTGCCGATCAAAAGAAAGCACCGCGAACCAATGGTCCGAAGCTTCGTATCATGCCGATCGGCGGCCTTGGCGAAATGGGTATCGGCAAAAACATGATGGCGATCGAATACGATAACGAAATTATTATTATTGACTGTGGTTTCTTGTTCCCAGGCGCCGACTATCCGGGTATCAACTATATTACCCCTGATATTACATACCTGGAAGAAAACAAGCACAAAATCAAGGCGCAGATCTTTACCCATGGTCACCTGGACCACATCGGTGCCTACCGACACGTTGCGCACCGTTTGCCGGCACCCGTCTACGGCAGTAAATTTACCTTGGCTATGGTCAAGCGGACCATGGAAGAAGCCGTCAGCGGCTACGAGCCTGATTACAACGAGATGGATCCTGAAGCGCACGAACGTGTGCAGATTGGTGATAACTTCAGTATTGAACTCGTCCGGGTCAATCACTCGATTCCTGACGCCACGGCTGTGGTCGTGCGGACCCCGCTTGGTGTGCTGGTCGATACCGGTGACTGGCGTTTTGAAGAAAATCCCGTCGACGGTCGCAAGTTCGATCTCGAACGGCTGACCGAGATCGCCACCAAAGAAGGCATTCTGATGCTGATGAACGAAAGTACCAACTGCGAGAGCGAAGGTGGCCATACCCACGGCGAATTTGATATTCAGGTCAGTATGGGCCAGGTGATGGAAAAATATCCAAACAGCCGCCTTATCCTGAGCTGTTTCTCATCCCAGATTCACCGTATGCAGGTGATCCTCGACGAAGCCAAGAAGCACAACCGCAAGGTTGCGTTTGCTGGCTACAGCATGATCCAGAACTTAGAGGTTGCGCTTCGGACTGGCACGATTAAGATTCCTAAAGATGTCGTCGTGAAGATGGAAGACGTCGTCAAGCTGCCCGATGGCAAAGTGACGATCGTTTGTACCGGATCACAAGGTGAATTCAATGCCGTCCTTAATCGTATGGCCTCTGGTTCACACAAGTTTATTAAGATTAAGAACTCCGATGTGATTGTCTTTAGTTCAAACCCAATTCCTGGTAATGAAAAATACGTTGTCCGAACTGTCGATGGATTGATGCGCGAAGGCAGTGATGTGATTCAAAACGGTAAGAGCCACCTGACCGGCGTTGGTCCGCTACACCTTTCGGGTCACGGTTATTACGATGACCACGTCAAATTAGTACGCGCCTTGAACCCGACCTACTATCTGCCGATTCACGGTGAATTCCACATGCTGGTTCACAATGCCGAGCTCGCTGAAAAAGAAGGCGGCATTCCACGCGCGAATATCTTTGTCTGTGATTCCGGCGACGTGATTGAAATCACGACCGAAGGTGCCAAGAAAGCTGGTCGTATTCCTGTAGGCGGTATTATGTACGACGACAGCGGGGCGATTGTGTCCGAAGTGGTCCTAAAAGACCGCATTCACATGGCCAACGAAGGCATGTTCGTGGTGGTGCTCACGGTAGCTCGCGGTAGCGGACGCCTCATGACCAGCCCTGATATCATTTCTCGTGGCTTTATTTACCTGCGCGACAGTGAAGAGCTGATGGGGCTGATCCGTCAGTACCTCAAGCAAAAAGTCTCCCGTGGCTTTGGCAAGAAATTCGATATCGATGTCATGAAAAAAGAGATCAAAGACGAGATTACCCATATTCTGTATGACCAAACGCGCCGTACCCCAATCGTGATTCCCGTCATCAATGAAATTGGCGGTAGCGGTAACGGTGGCGCACAGAATCGTCAGAATAATGAAGGCCGAGACAACCGCGGCCCACGACCGCAAAATCACCGTCCACATCAGCCCGAACTTCCGACTGAAGAGCCATTTATACTCAAAGAGCCAATTGTCTTGCACCCACCGCAAGTACCAGATTCTGAAGCGACTGAACCACGCATCCGTACTGATACTCGCGGCTACTAGGTGAATAGATATGCGTCGGTTCGATAGCCCGGTACTGCGAGAAGTTGCTGCTAAGCTCCATTTTATTGATCCGAAGCATATTATTGTCGGCCGCGGGGAATCACTGGTAGCGTGGGGCGTGCGAGCATCACACAAAGGTAGTGATATTGATATTGTTATGCCCGAAGAAGACATGAACGAAGTCGAACGAGTATTGGGCTGGAAGGCGATACAACTAGCTGTCGAGTATACGGGTAGTGATTTGCCGGTTGATCTAACTCGTATAGTAAGCCCAGACAAGCGCTACGATATCTACCCCCACGAATTTGTCTCAATATGGTTCAACGAAACCGGGCGTGGGCGCGTTTATCCCAACCAGCTTATAGCTGAATTTAGTGAACAAGACGAAGAAACGAGAATACACGTAGCCAACCCTGCCTTTACCCGCCTTACAATGCAAAATTCACTGCGTCAAAAAGATATTGACACAATTCCTCAGATTGATGAGTATTTAGAGCGACTCAAGCAAAAAAACGCCAACCATAAGCCCCTTGCAAAACGTAGTAAATTTTGCTATAATATGTAATATCAATAAAGTGATAAACCGCTTATAATAAAGAACAGTTATGGCTAAAAAAAGAAAAACTACCCGTAAGAGAACCCCAGCCAAAAAAGCTCCCGAACATAAGTTACCAGAGGGATTTTGGTCACAAGTGGGGGCGATCAGTCTGATCGTTATCTCGATTCTTTTCGTAGTCTCGTGGTTTGGGGCTGGCGGTCCGGTACTGGAGTGGCTCCATCATTCGGCGCTCAGTGTACTGGGCTATGCGGTCTACATCGTGCCGCTTCTCTTTGTGTATGTAGCG
>Ga0172380_10002587_pt1 | contig 27294 bp, 22 predicted proteins | sample Leawe162metaG_FD_119747 | JGI IMG/M metagenome (GOLD analysis project Ga0172380, IMG submission 119747) | Leachate microbial communities from a municipal landfill in Southern Ontario, Canada - Leachate well 162 metaG | ecosystem: Engineered > Solid waste > Landfill > Unclassified | place... | reverse complement strand
TGTTCTGGTTGCGGTAGTACCAGCAGCGGATGTCCTGGCAGATGTTGCCCCCGATGGTGCCCATGTTGCGCAGGTGGGGTGAGGCGGTCCTGCCGGCGGCCTGCGCCAGCGCGGCGTATTTGGACTTGATGACGGGATCGGCGGCGATATCGGCCAGCAGGGCCAGCGCGCCGATGTTGAGCATGCCGCCCGACTCCTTGATGTCGCTCAGCCCCTGTATGGTCTTGATGTTAATGAGGGCTTCCGGGTAGGCGGGCAGGATGGAGTCCTTCATCTTGCCCAGGATATCGGTGCCGCCTGCGATGACGGCGGCGCGTTCACCGTAGCGGCCCATGAGGGCCACGGCCTCGTCCACACTGTATGCGTTGAAGTGTTTAAAATTCTTCACGATAACCCCCTTATTTCGCCGCCTTCATTTTTGCGGCGGCCTCTTTGACGGCTATGGGATGCTGAGGATAGGTGCCGCAGCGGCAGAGGTTGCCCGAGAGAGCAGCCATAACCTCCTCCTCGGTCGGGTCCTGGTTGCGGTCCAGCAGCGCCTTGGAGGCGACCACGAAGCCGGGTGTGCAGTAGCCGCACTGCATGGCGTGGTTGTTCACGTATGCTTCGATCAGGGGATGGCCGTCGGCGGCGATGCCCTCGACGGTCTCGACGGTCTTGCCGTCGCACTCGATGGCCAGCATCATGCAGGAGAGGACGGGTTTACCGTCCACGATCATGGTGCATGAGCTGCAGGCGCCGCGGTCGCAGAACTGCTTGGAGCCCGTCAGGCCGAGCACGTCGTGGATGAGGTAGTAGAGGGTCCAGTTGGGCTCCACCAGGAAGGAGTGCTCTGCCTTATTGATAATCAGTTTGATGCGGCCTTCCGCTGTGGGCAGGCCGCGTCCCTTGTGCGATTTGAAGACATGGCTTTTCAGCCCGTCCTGCGTATCATGCGAATCCCCGCAGTAGGGGCAGGTGAAAGTCCTGGTTTCTTTACTCAAGTTCTCGTCCTCCTCTTTCTAAGCTTATTCTCTGATTATAGTTTCCCCAGTGCATTCAGTACTTTGTCAGGTGTAATCGGGAAGTCTTCGATCCAGACCCGTATGGCGTTGTAGATAGCAGGCGCCAGCAATCCCGGCATAACCGTAGCGATATCCTCGCCTATGCCCACGAGCCCATATGGTCCGTAGCCCATGCCGGTCTCCACCAATATGGTGCCGATCGGTCCGATATCCTTGATGCCGGCGATCTTGTAGTCGAGCAGGTTCCCGTTGAGCATCACACCGGTTACCGGATCATATATCATTTCCTCTAATTTGCCGCGGCTTACGCCCATGATGCTGCCGCCGTACTGCTGACCCCAGCAACTCATTGGGTTGATGGCCTTGCCTATGTCGTTGACATTCACGATGCGGGTGACGAAAACCTCGCCTGTTTCAGTATCGACCTCGACCTCCATGAAATGGGCCTGGCGGCATAAGTGGGGCCTGGGATTATTAGGATTGACCCCGCCGTGCTGTACATGAAAAGCATCGGCAAACAGCGGTTGTACCCAGGAGTTCCTTACGCCGAAGGCCTCGGCCTCGGACATCGATCCGGCAAGGCTACCGCGTTTGGGGACGTCGGATACGGGTATTTGTATGGAAGGATCGGATTTATGGATAATCAGGCTATTTTGTATATCCAGGTCTTCCGGTTTAGTATCGGGCAACATCGGTGCAAAGCTGCCTCGCTGGGTTACAGATGTAGGGCTGGTGACCGCTTCCAGTATCCTTTGCTTTAAAATCCTGGCCGCATGACGCACCGCCCAACCGTTAATGGACATGTTGGTTGAAGAACCGGGGGTCATCCTGTAAAAGCCCGGATCAACCTGCTGGTTATAATGCACATCCTCGAGACGGAAGCCGAGCTCATCCGCTACGATCTGACAGTAGGATTCCTCTGCATTGACACCCTGGTCGCAACCCATGGATAGTATGGTGGCAGTCCCGTCTTTTCGTTCTATGCGTATGGCAACTTCGCCGCTGCCAAGCGAGTCACCCCACTCCTGTGTCCAGGTGAAGCCAACGCCGTGCATCCTACCGTTGGGGAGCTTTCGTGTTCCGGCCTTGTGCCAGGATTCATCCCATTTAAACTCGGCTTTACCTTTCTCGATGCATTCTTTGAGGCTGTCTCGCGCTTCAAAACCTCGCCGTTTTTTCTCCTCGTTAAGCCAGGCCATGTCATGTTGTTCGGCGCCGTCGTTTTTAAGTGCAACCTCGATCGGATCCATATCAAGTTCAGCCGCGACGCGGTCCATAATCATGGTAAAGGAAAGACAAGGCGGCAGCAGTTCGCAGCGCGTGGGAACAGTCTCAGGCTTATTGACCCATACAGATTTAACTTGAGAATTTATATTTGGGACCCGCGTATTCTCATTTATATGAAGAGCCGGGAAAAAAATCGGCATGTATGCGTTAAGGTTATAGAGGGTGCCATCGACGGCGGTGATGGTGCCGTCATTTTTAAAGCCGACCTTAATTAAATAGGTCCCTGCGTCCATAGAGCCGACGTTAAAATCCTCCCTGCGGTTCAGGATATATTTCACCGGCTTTCTTGTTCTCTTTGCCACCAGGCCGGCACAATAGTGCGGCCCCATTAACGATTCGGCACAGGTCCAGCCTCCGAAACTCCCCCCCTGATAGGGCATATGGAGTTGAATTTTATCCATAGGTACACCGCCATACCAGCTGGAGATTTGATATTTGGGCAGATGCGCCCTCTGTTGCTTAAGCCATACCTCGGGGCAATCCCCGTTCCACTTGTACACTCCGCACTGGCGCTCGGGGCCCATTCCGGTATGAAGGCGGCGCACGATCCTGAATTCCACAACCTTATCTGCTTCGGCAAATCCCTTCTTCACATCACCCTTTATCAGTGTATCGATGATACCCTTGTTCCAGTGGTTCGCGTCTGCGTAGCGTTCCGGGTAGGACAGCGGCGCATCCGCTTCGGCTGCCTTCTCCACATCGAGATTGAAAGGACGTTCCTCCCACTCGACCTCGATCAGTGAGAGCGCCTCCTCCGCGATGGACTCCGTATCGGCCGCTACGGCGGCGCCGACCAACTCTCCCTCAAAATGGGCAATCCCGGGAAGCGGCTTATCGGTGCCGAAAAATCCCGCCATCTGGCCGATGTTTGCCGCTTCCGGCATCTCGGGATCATCGTAACGCAGGATATACCTTACGCCCGACAGCTTCTCCGCCTTGCCGGTGTCCATCTTGAGTATTTTGGCATGCGCGTGGGGAGAGGTCAGGAAACGCATATACAGCATTCCTGGAAGTTGTATGTCCATGGTATAGGCAGCCTCACCGGAAGCCTTGGGCGGTCCGTCCAGCTTACGGGGTAATTTCCTGCCTATGGATTTATATTCCTTGAGCGGATACCTGTCCGACCCCAGGTTGTCGAACATCTCCTGCATTCGTTCTTTTTCGATTTCCGACTGTCTGGTCATATCACGGCCTCCTCCGATTTAGATAATTCGCTGCCTAGGTAGCTTCGCAGGAACAGGGACTGGTCGATCAGGTCGCTATACTCATCCCGGAAATATTTCAGCGAGTCCAGCACGGGCACGGCCGCCGCCTGCCCCAGGCCGCACATCGATGCCAGGGCCATTGTCCGAGCAAGGTCCTCCAGTTTACTGATATCTCCCGATTCGCCGTCTCCCCGGATCAACCTGCCCAGGATCTCCAGCATGACCTCGCTGCCCTCGCGGCAGGGCGTGCACTTCCCGCAGGACTCCTCGTTGAGGAAATGCATGTTGTTATAGACTATATCGACGATATCCCGGTCCGTGTTGATTACGACTACCGCTCCCGAGCCCAGGCATGTCTCGTGTGACAACGGTGTATCGATCATGTGCACAGGCAGGATAGCGCCGGCGGAACCTCCGACCTGCACCGCTTTGACGCCCGCCGCACCGGCCAGGTCGACCACCAGCTCCTTCAGCGTGCTGCCCATCTCAAGCTCGTAGACGCCGGGCCTGGCGACATCGCCGCTCACGCAGAACACCTTGGTGCCTTTGCTCCTTTTGGTCCCCATGGCGCTGAACCAGACGGCGCCGTTGTTGATGATATGGGGTACATTCATCAGCGTCTCTACATTATTAATAATGGTCGGACGATCCCACAGCCCGCAGGTGGGGGGATAGGGTGGTTTATAGCGCGATTCACCCCTGCGGCCTTCGATGGAGTTCATGAGTGCAGATTCCTCACCGCAGACGTATGCGCCCGCGCCCTCGAACACCCGTATATCCGTGTCCTTCAAAAAGCCTTTCTCTTTGGCCTGTTTTATCGCCTCAGCCAGCAGGTTAAAAATAGAATGATATTCGGCCCTGAGGTAGATATACGCCTGCTGCGCGCCGATGGCCAGGCCTGCTATGAGCATACCCTCGATAAGCGTGAAAGGATCTTTGGATAATAAGTATTTGTCCTTGAATTGGCCGACCTCACCCTCATCGGCGTTGCAGATGAGATATTTCATTTTTGCCTTGGTATTGCGTGCCAGCTCCCATTTGAGGCCGCAGGGAAAACCCGCTCCACCGCGTCCCGTTAGCCCCGATTTCTTGATCTCCTCAACTATTCCCCGGGGCTTCATTTTGCATGCTTTCTCGTAAGCTTTGAAGCCTCCCGCCTTGAGATAAGATTCGATGTCCTGCGGATCCACGATTCCGCAGTTACCCAGCACAATGCGTTTTTCCGCCACTTATAACCTCCTTGGATTCAATCAGCCGAAGTGCCTCTATTGAAAGGACCTCAATATCTCTGTTATCCTCGCCGGGGTCAGGTTCCCGTAAAGCGTATCGTTGATCATCATGGCGGGGGCCTGGTCGCAGGCGCCGATACAGCCCGCCTGCTCCAGGGAGAACCTGGCATCGGCCGTGGTCTGCCCCGGCTCGATCCCCAGCTCCTTTTTAATGCTCCTTATCACACCCTGTGCATCTTTCAAATCGCAGGGGAGGCAACCGCACACGCGGATGATGTTTTTACCCACTGCGGCGACTGGCAGGTATGAGTAGAAGGTGGATACGCCGTAGATCTCATTGAGGGGGATCCCTGTTTTATCGGCCAGGGAGGATAATACGGTTTTAGACAGACTACTGTTATTAACGAGCTCCTGTTTCAGCGCGGGCAGGAGCTCCGCGCGGTTGGCGGAAGAGGATTGTGTCCCTTTTGCGGCAGCGCTCATCGTACTGCACCTCCCTTCAATGCTTTAAAACCGGGCGCGGCACTCAGCGCTCCCGTGGGGCAATGCTCGATGCAGATGCCGCAGTCCCGGCAGGCTTCTGTGTTTAAGGCCTCATCGAATCCTGTGACGACCTTCGACCTGAAGCCGCGGTATCCGATACTGAGTATGTTTTTGTGGGCGATATCGGCGCAGGCCCGGACGCATTTGCGGCAGAGTATGCACTTGGAAAGGTTGCGCACGACATAGGGGTTTGTCTCCTCGGCCGGATAAAAACGGGGAGCTCTCACGTTGAAACGCGGGGCGCCCACCTGGTAATCGGAGGCCAGATTATGCAGGGCGCAATTCTCCGCATTGGTATCGTTCACGCAGTCGCCGGTATGGGCGGTGAGCAGCAGCTCCACTATCACCCTGCGGGCCGCTATGACCCTGGGCGTTTGGGTGTGCACCACCATGCCATTGGATACAGGGGTATGGCAGGCGCCCATCAATGTTCTTGAGCCCTCCACCTCCACCACGCAGACGCGGCACACACCGGTGGGGATTAAACCTTTAATATGGCAAAGCGTAGGTATCGTTATGCCGTGTGCCGTAGCCGCCTCCAAAATGGTAATACCATCGCGAACCTTAATGCCTTTCCCATCGATCGAAAGTTGCACACTACTCATATTCGCACCCGCAATTCATTTTTTCAGCCTCCTCCTGATATTTAAAATTCGCCTGTGGCGGCTACTTCAACAGGAAAAATATTCTCGATGGATTAATATCTGTATCACCTGCCGGGTGATTACATATTTTTCTTCAGCTCGGATAGTATGAGTTCCGCCTCCTTAACCGTATCTTTAACAACATCGGCAGCGTCTTTAATCTCGGTGATCATACCGGCCACGGCGCCGCAGCCGACGCTACCATCTTTCACATCTCCTTCCAGCAAGCCGGGGATGATAGTGCCCCTGTAAAGCATGCTTACGTCCACCACTGAGCCGCCGCCGGCTGCCACTTTCTGGCATTTGTCGGTCAGGTTATTGCGGATACCCCTGGCCATTCCCATCACGCCGGCGCTGGCAACGGTGCCGGTATCGATGGCCTCAACAATCGCCTTTTTTACGTTGGGGTGAGTGTCGCACTCCGTCGTGGCCATGAAGCGTGTACCCATATATATGCCCTCGGCTCCCAGTGCAAACGCGGCCACCATGCCGCGGCCGTCGGCTATCCCTCCTCCCGCGACCACCGGTATCTTCAGCGCCCGGACTATCTGCGGTACAAGTACAAAGGTCGTCAGCTGATCCATGCCGCTGTGTCCGCCTCCCTCAAATCCGACGGCAATCATACAGTCGATACCCGCGGCCTCCGCCCTTCTGGCTATTTCTACGTTGATGGATAGTCCCCTGCACAGCACGGTGATGCCCGCCCGTTTAAACGGATCGATGTAGGGCTCCATATTCTCACCTGTTATGACAACCGCAGACACCTTCTCTTCAACGGCTACCTGGATCGTGCGGTCGGTGAACTCCTTGCCCAGATCGGGGAACATTGTGGGTGGCAGAACGATATTCACGGCAAAAGGTTTGCCGGTTAAAGCCCTTACCCTCTGAATCTCGCGCCGCAGCCTTTCACCGGTTTCCGTCACATCCTTGGTCATCGTCGTTGACCCGGCGTTGGGCCCGATGACACCCAGGCCGCCGGCGTTGGATACCGCGGCAACCAGCCTGGCGCCCGTGATCCAGAGCATGGGCGCCTGGATAATGGGATATTTGATCTTCAGTAACTTACAGACGCGGTTCTGCTTAAAGTTCAATTCCTTTGCCTCCCAACTGTATAGTGTTTGACCGTATCCGAGAGCCGTGTGTGATCGAAACTGACAGCATGATATCACTCAATATAAGAAATGTCAATATCGATATAAACACTATGGATATATATAATTCTGTATGATATTTAGCCGTCTCCGCTTTGTTCAATCAGATAAACATAGCGACGAAGGGCATATTTTAACGTACGGATTGCCGCGGTCAACGTACAATGACATAATTAGGGCGTCATGTCTGATAGGCTTCTGTATAGGCAACCGCTGTCGGGGATACGCGTCCTCGAGCTTTCCGGGCGCTGGACGGGATTCTGCGGCAGGCTGCTGTGCGACCTGGGCGCTGAGGTAGTTCTGGCGGAGCCGCCGGGAGGCAGCGTCGCGCGCAGGGTAGGGCCTTTCCTGTCCGATCAGCCCGGTCCCGACCGCAGCCTTTCTTTCTGGTACGAAAATGACGGCAAGCCCGGCATAACCGTTGATATAAACATCCCATCGGACCGGGAGCGTATCCAACAACTCGTACAATCCTGCGATATTGTGGTCGAGTCCTGCGCGCCGGGCCGCCTTGCTGAGGCCGGCCTGGATTATGAGGCATTGAGACGGGTCAATCCGGCGCTGATCGTGGCCTCGATCAGCGGGTTCGGCCTGACTGGTCCTTACAGCGGCTATAAGTCGTGCGGGCTGGCGGCCTCCGCGGCGGGAGGACAGATGTACGTCTGCGGTCTGCCCGGCAGGCAGCCGCTGCAGCCCTACGGCGAACAGCCCTATCGCCTGGCCTCGCTCTTCGCCGCCTGCGGAATTCTGTTGGCCCTGCGCCGGCGGGAACTGGCAGGCGAAGGCCAGCACATCGACATCTCGCTGCAGGAGGCCGCTGCCGCCGCCCTCGAGCACGTCATGGTGCAGTATTTCCATGATAACGTTGTCGCCCGCCGACTGGGTAGTCTGCAGTGGAACGGGGCGGCCGATCTCTTCCCCTGCCGGGACGGCTACATTCTGCTGACCTTCAATCGTGAATGGGATACGCTGGTGGAATTGCTGGGAAATCGCGATATGGCTGCAGAACTGGGGCAGCCCGCCTGGAAAGATGAGGGCTATCGCCGGCAGCATATGGATGATATCCAGGAGGTGCTGACCTTCTGGACCTGCCAGCATGGCAGAGATGAGCTTTTCAGGCTGGGACAGGATATGCGCTTCCCCTGGGCGCCGGTCGGTTCGATCGCGGATGTGGCGCAGAACGCTCAACTGAGGTCCAGGCACTTTTTCATGCCGGCAAGTCATCCACTGGTAAAGCGCGAGTTTGAGGCGCCGCGGCCAGTCATCGCTGAATTGTGTAGGGGCGGGTTTTCAAATCCGCCCGCAACGGGCGCACCCGAAGGTACGTCCCTGCAGGGTGATAAAGATATATGTAGGGGCGGGTTTTTAAACCCGCCAGAAAATGCGGGCGCACCTGAAGGTATGCCCCTGCAGGGTATACGTGTGCTGGATTTCACCTGGATGCTGGCCGGGCCCTATGCCACTCGCCTGCTGGCCGACTTCGGCGCGGAAGTGATAAAAGTTCAGTCGCAACAGACCGCGACCGGCGCCGAGGATAACCAGACCGGGTACTTCGCCGCCTGGAACCGTAACAAGCTTGGCATTACGCTCAACCTGTCCAGACCGGAGGCGCGCAATATCGTGATCGAACTGGCCGGGAAATGCGATGTCGTCATGGAGAACTTCACGCCGCGTGTGATGCGCAACTGGGGCCTCGATTACACGCGCCTGCGGGAGGCCAATCCCAAACTCGTAATGGTCAGCCTCTCAGGGTTCGGCCGCGGAGGGCTCTGGGAGAACTACGCCGCGCTGGGCTCGACGGTGCAGGCCCTCTCCGGCCTGACAGGCCTGACTTCGTACCGGGAGGGCAGGCCCTGCGGCATAGGATTCGCCCTGGCCGACCATATCTCCGGCTTATATGCCGCCCTGGCGGCCCTCTCCGCCCTGCGCCGCAGGGACGCAACCGGCTGTGGCGAGCACATCGAGATATCCGAACTGGAGGCCGCCTGCAGCACGCTCGCTCCTGAGTTGATACATCTTTCACTGGGCGGCAACGCCGCCGGGCCGCAGGGGAACCACCCGGCGCGTCAGCCGGCAGCGCCGTATGGATGCTATTTATGCAAGGGCGATGATAGCTGGTGCGCGATAGCGGTGCATGACGAAGAAGAGTGGCGCTCGCTGTGCCGCGCCGTCGGCGATCCTGCCTGGACACGCCAGAGCAAATTTGCTGATCTGAGCGGACGTCGTGAGAATTCCGGGGAACTGGACCGGTTGATTGGCGAGTGGACCCGCACTCAGACCAAACGCGAAGTGATGCGGATATTGCAGGAATCCGGCGTTCCCGCCGCGGCCGTCAGCGATGCCTCCGACCTGGCTGCGGACCCCCAGCTTTGCGAGCGCGGTTTCTTCATCGAGCTGCAGCATCCCCGGCTGGGCGTAATCCGCGCCGATGGGAATCCCATCAGGTTGAGCGCCACACCTGCGCGTTTCAGGTCCGCCGCACCGCTGCTGGGAGCTGACAATCGCCGTGTCTTCCTGAATCTGCTGGGTATGGATGAGGAACGTTTCAACGCGCTGGTTGCACAGGGAATTATCGGTTAGGCGCCCTTGCTATAGACTATTTTACCGTCCATCAGGGTCATCTCAACACTGATGTTACTCAGCTCCTCGGGATCTGCATTCAGCGGGTCGCCGCTGAACATCACCAAATCGGCAAGTTTACCCTTTGAGATGCTGCCCAGCTCACTTTCCAGGAAGCAGGAGAAGGCAGCTCCGGATGTATACAATTCCAGGGCCTCAAGCACAGTTATGGCCTGAGACGGAGCAACCTGTCTTCCGTTTTCGGCGCGGCGGGTCACGGCGGCATAGATGCCCTTGAGCGGGTCAGGCCCGGCCACGGGCGCATCGGACCCCGCCGCGACCCTCAGGCCCGCCTTTAATAAATCCTTTACGGCATACAAATAGGTCATCTGCATCTGCGGCACTGTGGCCAGGTAGCGCTCGCCGCTATAGTAGATGAAGGCCGGGTTGGTGGCCACCACCGCGCCCAGTTTTAGTAGTCTCCGGGCGGCTGCAGGCGTGCATATCGAGCAGTGCTCCAGGCGGTGACGGCTGTCTTTACGAGTGAATCTTTTCGCGGCATATTCCAGTGCTATTATAGCCGCGTCCACCGTCGTCTCTTCAACAGCGTGTATAGCCGCTTGCCGTCCGCTCCGCTGTATCTCGAGTACCAGACGGTTTAGCTCTTCCTGCGAAGGGTTGAGACTGCCTCTGACCTCGTCCAGCATGATCTTGATTGCGCCGCTGAACAGCCCGGCATCGTATTCGTGCTGCGGCAGCCCGGCAGGCAGACGGCCTGACTCATCCATCCCGCACATCAGAATGGTGCGGAGCGGGAAGATCCCCCGCCTTTTCCAGTCAAGGTATATGTTCCAGCGATCGGGCCCATTGCCCTGCGACGCATCCTGCACCGTGGTAATACCCAGGCTAAGCAACGTTTCACCTGCGCGGGCAACCGCTGCTTCAAGCTCGGCTGATCCGACCGGGGGAATCACGCCGGCCAGGTAGGAGCCCATGCCGAAGAGCAGGCCGTTGGGGTCCCCGGTCTCCAGGTCGCGTTCGATCATGCCGCCCGGCGGCTCCTCACTCTGTCCCGTTATGCCCGCCAGCCTCAGGCCTGCGCTGTTTAGCACGTGTGCATGCCCGCTGCGGTGCGCCAGTTTAACCGGGTGATCCATCGTGGCACGGTCGAGGTCATGCAGTGTGGGGTGCCTTTTCTCCGCCAGGTAGAATTCATTGTACCCCGTGCACCTGATCCAACGGCCCGGGGGCAGGTTTGAGGCCACGGTTTTGATCTTATTCAGGATATCTTCCACGGATTTGACTGAGGCGGGGCTGAGGTCGATGTTGAGCAGGCTCTCGGCGTAGGCCGTCACATGGCAGTGCGCATCGTGGAAGGCGGGTATGACGGTACTGCCCCGGCAATCGATAACCCGGGCGGCCCCTGCCAGGGAAGGGTCGATATCTTTGCCGCTCACCCCGGATATGCGCTTGCCCTCAATATAGATTGTCCTGGCTGGCGGACGGCGCGGATCCAGCGTAATAGCGCCGGCATTGCGCAGCACCAGGCGGGTATCAGGTTTGCCCATCGCGTATCCTCTGAAAATACGTATTTAGACCGGCATAGAATGCGAGGGCGTTATCGTTCAGGTCGGGCGGCGGCATAAGGTCGGCCTCCGAAGGATGATAGAGATCCTCTTCTCCTACCGGCAGCACGGGCAGGGCTGTGTCCGATATACCGTCCCAGCTTGCGGTGAAGGGTAATCCGATCGCGCCCAGCGGAGGGTCCACCGTTGCGTCCACCAGGACGTATCTGCCGTTTATCTCAACTCTGCAGGCCAGGTGGTTGACGGGGTCCATCTGCTGCGCCAGCTTCCAGAGGTCGGGCGGGTAGAGCTCCTCGAACTCCGCCCAGCGATAGGGGAAAACGGCATAGAGCACGTTCAGTCCCATCCTGCTGTACATATCGCACATCAGCAGGTGCTTGGGCGTGCATGAGCCGATGTTGGTTTCCAGTATGCGCCAGTAATCGATGGGGCTGTTCAGCTCGGGCAGCACTCCGTAGGGGATATCGCGTATCCTGCGGAAGACCTCGATCATGGCTACCTTTGCGCTTTTGCCCGCGGTCCAACCGCGCAGCGTGCGGCCGACGATGTCGCTCCCGTTCATAGCCATAATAGAGTAAGGCAAGCAGGCCGGTTCGTCAAAAGCCGGAAGGGCTTTCATATTTCTCACACTGATCAGGCCTGCTTTGCTTCGCATTTTGACACAACCTATTGTTAAACATAGAATGAATCAGTTGGCTGATCAGCGATATAAAACTGTATTTGCCGGTCAAAACAAGAGAGCCGAGGATTTTCCGATCCGGCTGTTTGCTAACATGGTTTGATTGCTGATCCCCGGAGGCATCCGGCTATGGAAAGTAAATACCGTTTAAAAACTTTGGGAAGACATATATATAAAAGGTTATTACCTGTATTATCACTTATCGTGTTGCCGGCCGTCCTGCTTCTGAACTGCCAGTGCCAGTTCAAGCCCGAGCAGCCGCCGGATGAAGTGATCCTGCAACTGAAAGGGAGGCACCAGGCGCAGTTCGCCGGCTTCTACCTGGCCCAGGAGAAAGGATATTATGCGCAGGAAAACATCAATGTTACCTTTCTCGAGGGTGAGAAAGATCTGGCCATCGTGCAGCGAATAGTTTACGACAAGGCGGATTTCGGTGTGATTGCCCCTGAATCCGTCCTGGTAGCGCGCAGTCAGGATCAACCGGTAACCGCCATTGCCGCTATATACAGGCAGAGTCCGATTGTCTATGTTGCTTTATTCGATTCGGGTATACTGCGACCGCGGGACTTTCTGGGGAAGACGGTGGCCACGCTGGATGCCAGCGGATCACAGCAGGACCTCCAGGTACAATATTATATTATGATGAAAAGGCTGGGCCTGGATATCTCCAAAACAAAACTGATAGCCTGGGATCCGGTCTTTACGATGTTTTACGGCCATGAGGCGGATATCACCTCCTGTTATTCGAATACAAGCCTGATCGAGATGAGACAGAAGGGATTAATGCTCAACCTTATCTGGCCAAGCGACTACGGCGTTTACTTCTACTCGGACCTGGTGGTAACCCGAGAGAGCCTGATCAAAGAGAATCCCGGTCTGGTGGCCCGCTTCCTGCGCGCTACACTCAGGGGCTGGCAGGACGTCGTTGAGGACTACGAGCAGGCCATACCTGCCGTCCTGAAATATAACAAGGACAAGGACCCGCAGCTACAGGCGGCGATATTGGAAGCCCAGCTGCCGCTGGTGCATACCGGGGACGATTATATCGGCTGGATGAAGCCGGATGACTGGCAGGCTATGTATCAGATCCTTCTGGATTACGAACTGCTGGCCAAGCCGTTTGATGTAAACCTGGCCTATACCATGCAATTCCTGGATGAGATCTACGGAAGTGAAGGCAAGTGAACGTAAGGTCGAGGATATCCCTGCTGTTCGTGCTGCTGGCGGTCGTGCCGGTGGTAGTTGTGGGTTTCCTGGCCTACTACACCGGGCGGCAGTCCATCGAGCAGGTTGAAATCAATCACCTGGTATCCACCAACCTGATGAAGAGCAGCGAGTTGACCAGGTGGATCGAAGCCTATCAGCAGAGAATGGAGGAACTGGCGCAACGCCCGTTATTGATACAATACTCCGCAACCATGGTGGACTTCGACCCTGCTAATCCCGTCTATGATCTGTCTCGTCTGGCCCTGGAGGAGGACCATCTCAAACCGCGCATCAAGCCCAGGGGCGGTTTTACCGAAGTGTCGGTGATCAGCCCTGATAAAGGTATTATCCTGGCCTCCAGCGACGAAATGCAGGAAGGCAAATATTATGCCAACCAGCGTTTCTTTGCGGAAGGAAAAACGCATACCTATACGCAGGGAGTCTTTTACTCCATTTCCTTACAGCAGACTACGATGATGGTCAGCACCCCGATCAATGACAGGAGAGAGATACTGGTGGCAGTGCTGGCCGGTCGTCTCGACCTTCGGGACCTCTCCACTATCATGTCCGCGCAGAGCGGCCTCAGCCAGAGTGAAAAAACCTACCTGGTAAATAAATCCAATTTCTTCGTTACCGAGCCATATTCCGGAGAAGGCTATGCCCTGAAGAAAACCGTTCGGACCGAGGGAGTGCAGGCCGGCCTTTCGGGTAACGACGGGGTCGCTTTCTATAATGATTACCGCAATGTCCCTGTAATCGGCGCTTACAAATGGTTGCCTGAATACAACATGTGCCTGATCACCGAGGTGGACCAGTCTGAAGCTTACGCCCCGATTAATTCCATGGCAATGACAATGCTCTCCATCGTCTCAATACTCGCGCTGATAGTCCTGGCGGCCGGTTTCTTTCTGGCCCGCACCATCACCCAGCCGCTTGCCCGGCTGGTGGCCGGGGCTGCTGAGATAGGCCGACACGGGCATCTTGACCGCAAGGTTGGTACCGAGGACAAGGATGAGATCGGAGAGTTGTCCCGGGCGTTCGACCGTATGGCCGCGGAGTTAAAGATGACAACCGTGTCGATCGATGAACTGGAGCAGCGCATCCATGAACGTACGGCCCAGCTTGAAGCGGCCAATCGCGAACTGGAGGCCTTCTCCTATTCGGTCTCGCATGACCTGCGCGCCCCTTTGCGGGCCATCGACGGTTACACGCGCATTCTGCTGGAGGATTACCAACCGCTGCTGGATGACGAAGGTAAAAGGATCTGCTCGGTTATATCAGAGGGTGCGCATAAGATGAGCGACCTGATCGATGATCTTCTAACGTTTTCACGCTTGGGCAGGTCTGCGCTTAATCCATCTAACATAGATATGGAAGAGATGGTGAAAGCGGTTTTCCAGGAGTTGACCACCGCGCAGAGCCGCAAACGCATCGATTTTCAGGTGGATCCATTGCCGCCTGCGGTGGGTGATCCGGCGTTACTGAGACAGGTGTGGGTAAATCTGCTCTCCAACTCCGTCAAGTTCTCCCAGAAGAAAAAACGTGCTGTAATCAGGGTGCGGGGGGAAAAATCTGAGAAAGAGACTATCTACTCGGTACAGGATAACGGCGTGGGCTTCGACATGCAATATGTCGATAAGCTGTTCGGCGTGTTCCAGCGGTTGCACAGCGTCAAGGATTTTGAAGGAAACGGCGTGGGCCTGGCCCTGGTCCAGCGGGTGATCCATCGCCACGGCGGCCGCGTCCGGGCTGAAGGTGAAACGGGCAAAGGCGCGACTTTTTATTTTACACTTCCTGACCATGGAGTGATATGATGGGCGACATGCATGCTATAGATGTTTTATTGGTCGAGGACAACCAGCAGGATGCGGAGCTCACTATAAGGTCGCTCAAGAAGCACAAGCTGGCCAATAACATCTCCGTGGTCGAAGACGGAGCGGAGGCGCTTGATTTTATCTTCTGCCGGGGCAAATTCAACAAGCGGGATATCAATCATCCACCCAAGGTAATATTTTTGGACTTGAAGCTGCCGCTGGTCAGCGGGCTGGAGGTATTGCGGGCAATCAAACAGGATGCCCGCACCAAATCGGTCCCGGTAGTGGTGGTTACCTCTTCGCGCGAGGACCCGGACGTCAAGGCCGCATATGAGCTGGGCGCCAACAGCTACGTGGTGAAGCCGGTGGACTTCGAGGCCTTCACGGAAGCAATCGGCAGCCTGGGCCTGTACTGGCTGTTGATCAATCAGCCACCCAGGTGAGTTTTTGAAAATAAACATAGACTTGCTGAGATGCCATTGCCATGAGTGAAACGATCAAGATACTGATAGCGGAAGACGCTCCGTCTGACGCTGAACTGTGCCAGAGGGAAGTGCGCAAGGTGCTGAAATCGTGCCAGTTCGAGGTGGTGGACAGTCGTCAGGCATACCTGGCGGCGCTCAGCAAGTTCCAGCCGGATCTCATACTGAGTGATTACAGTATGCCCGGCTTTGACGGGATGTCCGCGTTAAGACTGTTGCAGGAACATTCACCCGAAACGCCCTTCATCATCGTCACCGGGTCAGTCAGCGAAGACGTGGCAGCCGAAAGCATGAAAGCCGGCGCATGGGATTATATTATTAAAGAACACATCCGGCGGCTGGGACCGGCGGTGATCAACGCGCTGGAAAAGAAACAGACATTGATCACCAAACGTAAGGCGGAGGATGAGCGGGAGGCCGCTTATCTGGCGCTGGATAGAGCACTTAAGGGTTCCATTAACGCCATGTCCAAAATCGTTGAGATGAGGGATCCCTACACTTCAGGACATCAAATGAGAGTGGCCGATCTGTCGGCGGCAATTGCCGGGGAATTAGGACTTCCCGAACCGCACATCAGGTATTTACACATAGCAGGGCTCATTCACGATATAGGTAAAATATACATTCCCTCCGATATACTGAGCAAGCCCGGCAAGCTGCGCGATATAGAGTGGGAACTGGTCAAGATCCATGCGCAGGGAAGCTATGATATTTTGAAAAACGTGGAATTTCCCTGGCCCGTGGATCAGATAGCCTGGCAGCACCATGAGAGAATAAACGGATCGGGATATCCCCGGGGGCTCAAGGGCGACCAAATTTTGCTGGAAGCAAAAATACTGGCTGTGGCCGATGTGGTTGAGGCGATGTCATCGCACCGGCCGTACCGGGCTGCATTGGGCATTGAAAAAGCGTTTGAAGAGATCACTCAAAACAGGGGAGTCCTCTATGATCCCGACGTCGTTGACGCCTGTTTGAAGCTCTTTAAAGAGAACAGATTTAAGTTAGAACATATGCACAACAACGGCATATAGATGTCTTAGAGGACATTCACCTGATATTTTAGGACACCCGCTGAACCAGGAGGGCGTACTATGGAGATCATTGAGGCTATAAATAGTCGTTACAGCGTGCGCGCTTTCAAGTCCCATCCCGTGCCCAGGCATATACTGGAGGAGTTGCTGACCGTTTCTCAGCGCGCACCGTCCTGGGCTAACACGCAGACCTGGGAGTTCGCCGTGGTGGGTGGTGCTGTGCTGGATAATCTGAGGAAGGCGCTGGCCGACCGGGCCTTCGCGCAGGATGCGCGTAATGCGGATATACCCTATCCCGAGTGGACGGGGAAGTATAAGGAGCGGCGCAGCCGCAATGGGTACAGGCTGTACGAGCATATGGGCATAGCCAGGGAGGATGTCGAGAAGCAACTCAACTGGTTTGTGAGCATGTACCGCTTCTTCGATGCGCCCAATGCCATCTATATCTATGCCGAAAGGGATATCAGCGACTGGGCCATCATGAATGTCGGTCTGCTGGCGCAGACCATCAGTCTGGCTGCGCTACATTACGGCCTGGGCTCCATCATGCTGGCCGCCGGTGTCAGCTACCCGGATACGGTTAGGCAGAAACTGAACATACCGGAATCGAAGCAGATACTGATTTCCATTGCAATCGGCTATCCCGATGCGGACTCCAGGGTGAACAAATTCAGGACTGAGAGGGTGCCTCTGAGCGAGATCTGCTCCTGGCACGGCCTGTGATATGCATAGTTTTTCCAAACATGGCGTCTGCGCAAGCCGTAGCTGCACTTATTGTGGTATTATTTGACAAGGTTTGAAATGGCAAGGAGATCGAAGGGAGATATTCCCCGCAAAGAGCAGATAGTCAACGCCGCACGGATACTGGTTATCAAAGTCGGCAGCGAAAATGTGACTGTCAGGAAAATAGCCGAAGAGGTCGGATTTTCCGAGGCGGCTATATACCGTTATTTCAAAAGCAAGAAGGACATTCTGTATTTGCTGGTTGAGAATATAGAGACCAGCCTCATAGCGGACCTGACCGTGGGGAGCAAGCAATCAGGTAACGTGCTTGAGAGGATTCTGATGCGCCATCTCTCGTCTATCGAGATGCGCCGGGGCATATCATTCCAGGTTATTGCTGAGATCATCAGCCTTGGCGATAGCAAATTAAACAAGCGTATTTATGCGGCTATTGAAAAGTATATTGAAAAACTAAAAATCATATTGCAGAAAGAGGTTAGCAACGGGAAACTGCGCGGGGACGTCGATGTGGATGCGACCGCCCTATTGATATTCAGCGTGGTGCAGGGTCTCTCGAATATCTGGACCTTGAGCAACTACAGCTTCGACCCCAAGGATAAATTCGACGCAATTCTCAAAACGCTGAGGAAAGGATTAGTATAAAATATTTATGTTGATGCTCTCTCAATGCATTGCGAATCAGGGCAAAGGGTATAACATAAAATGCATGATGCTGCGCTTGTCATAGGCTTAGTCGGCATACTGATATTCGCCGCGCACCTGTTCGAGGCGATATTCAGGCAAACCAGGATACCGGATGTTTTGCCCCTGGTGGTCATCGGCCTTGTGCTGGGGCCCCTTTTAGGTATAGCTACACCTACGAGTTTCGGTACTGTCGGTCCCATCTTCACTGCAGTCACGTTTGTTTTGATACTATTCCAAGCCGGGACCGAACTGAGCATTTCATCTTTGCGGAAAACCTATAAAGAGACATTAATACTGACTACAGTCACCTTCATATTAAATGTGGTTCTGATTGGCGTTGCCGCCTATTATCTCATGGGATTGGGATTTATCAAGTCGTTTCTTCTCGCGTCGGTGGTGGGGGGAATTTCATCCGCTGTTATTGCGCCCATGCTGGGTCAACTTAATATGCAGGAAGATGGAAAGGCCGTGCTGCTATTGGAATCATCTGTCACAGATGTATTTTGTGTGATAGCCGCCCTCAGTTTTATTGACATTTCCAACCTGGGCGATTTAACGCAGTTTGATATCGGGCTTGCGATGGGTAAGATGATTGCGTCATTTTTACTTGCTGCCATGATGGGCACCGTCAGCGCATTCGGCTGGTCATATATATTCAACAAAGTGCGTGGCCTGCAAAATTCAATGTTCACCACCGCGGCCATTGTTTTCGTTATCTTCGGCCTCGCCGAATGGCTGGGTTACAGCGGTGCGATAGCGGCTCTGGCCTTTGGCGTTACACTGGGAAATATCAGTGCATTGAGATTGCCCAAGCTTTACAGCGGTTTTAATACCGACTTTAGCGGCCTTAATATCTCCGAGAGAGCGTTTTTCTCCGAGCTGGTATTTATACTGAAGACGTTTTTCTTCGTGTACATCGGCATTTCCCTGCAACTGGCAGACTGGTGGCTGATAGTGGTTGGACTTATTCTGACCGTCCTCATTTTTATGATACGCCTGCCGGTTGTGAAATTCACCGTACTGAGATCCACACCGGTGGCGGATGCATCGATGCTGGCGGTTGTTATTCCCCGGGGACTGGCGGCTGCAGTCCTCGCCTCCATCCCTTTTCAACAGGGCATGGAGGGAGGAGAGATCATCCAGAACACCGCTTATGCAATAATATTGATCAGCATCATAATCACCTCCCTGCTCGTTTTCCTTATCGATAAAACCAAACTCAAAAACTTCTATTACCGGTTTTTCTCCAACCTGGGAAAACAACCTAAAGCTGTTGATTAACCCGGGCGGCCGTGTAGCTCCCGGGCGGGAATATGGCCGGAATATATTTAATACTGTAAAATAGTAGGTAATTGTTCCTTAACCCATTCAGGGAGAAAAAGCGGGCATACAGGGCAGTACTGCTGGCTGGCAATGTGCATCCGGAGCTCTTCCGACATTTATCCACGACAAAGCGTTACGGTTGAAGCTCACAGGAAACGTTCCGGCGACAGCCGGGAAACGTGGATGATATGAGCATGCAGATCAATTAGAAGAGGAGATGTCTCATGTTGAAGCAGGTCGATTTACAGAGGCTGGTTAAAGAAAAACTTGCGGGCTATCTTTTTGTAGTTGTCTCAAATAGGGAACCCTATATACATACGTATACCGGCGATAAAATCGAGTGCATAGTGCCGGCCAGCGGCCTGACGACTGCCCTTGACCCTGTCATGCAGGCCTGTGGTGGAACCTGGGTAGCACATGGCAACGGCAGCGCGGACAGGGAAGTCGTAGACGGCCGAAATTGTGTGCGCGTACCGCCTGAAAGTGGCAGCTATAAGCTCAAGCGTGTATGGCTGTCCGACGAGGAAGTGGACCGATATTATCTTGGTTTTTCCAATGAGGCCATGTGGCCGCTCTGCCACATCGTTTTCCAGCGTCCCAAGTTTAACGATGATGATTGGTATACGTATAAAAACGTTAACAGGCTTTTTGCCGATGCGGTGCTGGAGGAAATAGGGCATCGCAAGGCTTTTGTATTCATCCAGGATTACCATTTGACCCTGGTATCCAGGCTGATCAAGGCCAAGAATCCACGTGCTATCACAGCTCAATTCTGGCATATACCCTGGCCTAACCGTGAGGCGTTCAGGGTCTGTCCCTGGCAGAATGAGATACTTTACGGGCTGCTTGGCAATGACCTGCTCGGTTTTCATATCGCTTACCACCGCCATAACTTTCTGGAGACCGTTGACAGGGCGTTGGAATGCAGGATCGATAATGAAAAGTTCTCGGTCACCCACGGTAATCACACAACATATGTCAAGCCGTTCCCCATCAGCGTGGATTTTGACTCTATAACCGAAAGAAGCCAGGCAGCGGAGGTTGAAAGGGAAATGGCGGCTATTAAAAATAAATACGGCATTGCAGATGAGATAATCGGTATCGGCCTGGACAGGATCGATTACACCAAGGGCATTCCTGAGAGGCTGAAGGCTATTGATGCGCTGCTGACAAAATATCCGCAATACAAGTTCAGAAACAGACTGGTCTTTTTTCAGCTGGGCGAACCCAGCCGCACGAAAATCAAGAAATATGAGGAATTGAATAACGAGATCGACAGGCTGGTCGTCGATATCAACAGCAGGCATCAGGCCGATGGCTGGCAGCCTATCAGATATATTAAAGAGCATAAATCGCCCGTTACGTTGTTGGCGTTCAACAGGCTGGCGCGTTTTTGTATTGTCAGCTCCCTTCATGACGGTATGAACCTGGTCGCGAAGGAGTTTGTATCCAGCAGGGTGGATGGGGATGGTGTCCTTATATTGAGCCGGTTTACCGGCGCATCCAGGGAACTGGAGGATGCGCTGATGATTAACCCGTTTGCATCGGAAGAGATCGCGGAAACCATTCGAGCAGCGATAGAGATGCCTGAAGAGCAGCGCCGTAAGAGGATGGCTGGATTGCGCGAAAAAGTTCACGAACACAATATCTATAGATGGGCTGCCGATATTATCACGGCCATGGTAGATATTAAATAAATCGCCTCAGGATTGATGGAATATCTTTTCAACGATTGGAACAATATCTGGAAACAATTGAAAGCCGCGAAACACAGGGTGATTTTGTTCGACTACGACGGCACATTGACGCCGATAGTTGACCGGCCTGAGATTGCATACCTGCCTGACAATATTAAAGTCATGCTTGACAAACTGACTCATAGGCAGGGTGTAACCGTCGGGATCATAAGCGGCCGGGCGATCTCGGATATACGGGAGATGGTCGGATTAAATAATATGGTTTTCGCCGGAAATCACGGACTGGAGATCGAGGGACCCGGCGTAAGGTTCATCCATCCATTAACCGATGAAATTAAATCGGCGATCCATGTTATAGGTCTTGTTTTGGCAAAGGCTACGGCAAGGATCAAAGGTGTAATCGTGGAAGATAAAGGCCTGACACTCAGCGTGCATTACCGGCTGGTTGATGCTGAGCAAGTGCAGCAGGTCGGCGACATATTTAACAGTACTGTTAATTTGAGCAAAAAGGGAGGCAAGATCAGGACTTCGTCGGGGAAGAAAGTGCATGAGGTAAGGCCGGCCGTATCCTGGAACAAGGGCAAGGCTGTACAGATGATCCTGGACAGGTTCCTGCCGAGAAATGTGCGCGGGGCATACCTGTCTCTGTATGTTGGGGACGATTTAACGGATGAGGACGCTTTTCAGGCCGTCAACAATGTAGGAGGGATATCGATATTTGTCGGCGACGGCAGGCAGAGGTCCGCCGCCGCATATTATTTAAACGATACATCCGAGGTGGGCAGCTTACTTGCCGAAGTACTCAAGATTGCGTAGGATAAAAAGATGATCGAATGGTTTCAACAAAACTGGTTGCTTGTAGTGGTGCCGCTTGCGCTGTTTCTGGCGTTCTGTATCATCGGCTTATGGGCGAGACGTGTCGTATATATTAATCTCGACAGACAGTTAACTAAATCGGGATGGGGTGGTCGGGATGTGCTGATTCAGACTACCCGGGGACCGTTCTTCTTCTGGTTCGTTCTGCTCGGCCTGTACGTTGCTATCGCGTTCTCCAGCATATCGGATGAAAATAAGGTTCTGATTATCAAGATCATTGCCAGTGTATTCATTATTTCCATAATCTGGCTGCTCATCATCCTCAGCGAGAGGCTGCTGAGTATTTACCTTGGCGAATTCAAAAACATAAATAAGCCCGCAAAATATGGGATGACCGCTGTGCGTTTGGTGCTTATTATCGTTGGATTATTGATATTGCTCGACTACTGGGGTTGGCCGCTGACCCCTTTGATACTGTTGATTGCCATAGTCATGCTGGTGATTATCGTGGCCTCTCGTGATGCGATACTGAATATTTTCTCCGGATTCGAGATCTCAGCCAGCCGTCTTGTCAAGGAGGGCGACTTCATTAAAATCGGCTCGGGTGATGCGGGCTATGTCACCGACATGGGTTGGCGGAACATAATAGTGAGGACACCCGATCAAAATACCATTGTCGTGCCAAACAGCAAGCTGGTCAGGGAAACCATCGTCAATTACGGCCGCCCGCTTAAAAAAACTGAGAAACCATTTCAGTTCTTCACCCGGCTTCATCTCAAGGAGCTGACCGGGCTGAAAGCGACCAATTTAATAGCACTTGTAAACATACTTAAAGCTGCGCCGGATTCAATAGTGTACTACCATACCCATCATTTCCTGGAGGAATATCAGTATTTAACGCCCGAGCCTGCAAACGATTTCGCGCTGTGGGTCGGCGATGCCCTGGACAACCCTGTGCTGTCGGAGAAGCTCGCCAATATCGACACCTTTGAGTACACCAGCCTGGGCTCTTTAAAGGCCGCCCTGATCTCGGTTATCGAGCAGTATATGGCTGAAAACCCGGATATCCGGTTCACCCAGGCCGAGCGCGATTTTCATTTTGTGAAAGCGGTCAACGTCATTGCGCCCACCCCGTACTTCGCCTCTGATCTGCGCGAGTTCGTCGAGGTCCTGCGCAAGATCACCATAGATTCCCTTTACTACCACGTGTTCGAGTCCCGGTTGAGGCTGCAAAAGCGCTCCAACGACTTCTCTGTTTGGATCAGGGACTCGTTTGATGAAGCTGATCTCGCTGATAAAATCGACAATCTTGTGCCGTACACCACGACTATTGAGGGATTAAGGTCAGTAATCATCCAACTCATCGAGAAACGAATTAAGTAAGGAATACTATGAATGACACAGTAATCAATCAGTATAAAACCAGGTTGGAGGAATACCAGCCGATAGTTGGAAAAAATATAATCGATGAACTGAAGATTTTGGGTTCACACCTTGCGGGCAGGAAGGTGTTAAACATCAATTCGACGTTTTCAGGAGGTGGTGTAGCGGAGATTCTCACGCGCATGGTTCCGCTTTTAAACCAGTTGGGCGTCGATGCCGGCTGGGATGTGATCCAGGGTGACGATGCATTTTTCAATGTTACCAAGAAATTCCACAACGCTTTACACGGCAGGGAAGAAAACATCACCACGGACGACCTGGATATCTTTATGGCGACAAGCCGTAGAAACAATGAAGGCATACATCGGGATGCGGATATATATTATATCCATGACCCGCAACCGATAATGCTCATCGAGAGAAAGAAGTCCCTGGGCGGGAAATGGATCTGGCGTTGCCATGTCGATGTTTCTCATCCGGATAAGCTGGTGTGGAAATTCTTAAGAAAATACGTGGTGGGATACGATGCTACGGTATTCTCGGCCCCCGACTTTTCTCAGCAGTTGCCCGTCAGGCAATATATGATTTCACCCTCAATCGATCCTTTGAGCGATAAAAACAGGGAGATATCGCAATCTCAGATTCAGGCGGTGCTGGATAAATACGGCCTGGATAACGGCAAGCCGATGGTGGTCCAGATATCCCGCTTCGATTATTTAAAAGACCCGCTGGGAGTTATCCAGGCATTCAGGATGGTCAGGAAGGGTATCGATTGCCAGCTGGTTCTGGCGGGAGGAACGGCCACCGACGACCCGGAATCGTCCCGGGTGCTGGAAGAGGTCATGGAAAACGCCGGCAATGACCCGGATATAAAGATACTGTCCATACCTCCCGGCTCCGACATTGAGATAAACGCTCTGCAGAGGGCCGCCACGGTTGTGTTCCAGAAATCGTTGAAAGAGGGTTTTGGACTGACCATAAGCGAAGCTCTGTGGAAAAGCAAACCGGTAGTGGCGACGGCCGTGGGGGGTATTCCCCAGCAGGTAAGAAACAAGGTAACGGGGCTGCTCTGCCATAGCGTTGACGGGGCAGCGTACGCGCTGAAACATCTGCTGAGCAATCCGGACTATGCCGCGTGGCTTGGTAAAAATGGACATGAACATGTGAAACAGAACTTCCTGATAACCCGGCATGTAAAAGAATATCTCCTCCTGTTCATAGTCGTGGATAATCCTGCCGATACTATATATCTATAAAGGTCATCAGATTCGGCTCCAAATAGGCCCTGCCGGCCTCTTGCATGTAACCTGACTGTAGATATATACTTGCGCCCAGACCGCAATTAAGGAGGTTGAGATGAGCGTGACGAGTAACTACGATCTGAAATCTGTGAAATTGCCCAGGCTGACCGGCGGAGGGCTGTCTTTAATGGCCGGCGCGCTTGAGATAGGGTTCCTGAGGGGACTGCTCATGCCGTCCATGTTGAAAAGCGGCGGCATAACGGATTTCCGCGCTTTGTCGCCCGAGGAGTCACCGACGGTGTTTCCTATTTTCTTTGCAGATAAGAAGGCTGCTGCTGAAGAAGGGCCTGACCTCAAGGCGTTGAATAAGATAGAGGGGAGTGCGGCGGCCACGCCATTCCGGACCGCCAGGGACTATGCCAGGGCCTACAAAGAGGGCAAGGCCAATCCCGAGGACGTGGCTAAAAAGGCTCTGGATGCCATTAAGCAGGCCGACGCAGGAAACCTGAAGCTGCGTCCATTCATCGCGGTAAACGAGGGAGACGTAATACAGCAGGCGCGGGCATCGGCGGAGCGCTGGAAGGACAAGAAACCGCTCAGTGTGCTGGACGGCGTGCCGGTGGCGGTCAAGGATGAGGTGGATATGGTGCCATATCCCACCACCGTGGGCACTAAATTTTTCGGCAGGGCGCCGGCCAAGCAGGACGCAACGGCCGTCGCCCGATTAAGGGCGGCCGGTGCGCTGCTGCTGGGCAAGGCCAATATGCACGAGATAGGCATCAGCACCGATGGGCTTAACGTCAACTTCGGCTCGACGCGCAATCCGTACAATCCCAGGCACGATACGGGCGGCAGCTCCAGCGGCTCCGCCACGGCAGTCGCGGCCGGGTTGTGCCCGCTTGCGGTGGGCGCAGACGGCGGAGGGTCCATACGCGTTCCGGCTTCGCACTGCGGTGTGGTAGGTCTCAAGCCCACCTTCGGACGTGTCAGTGAATTCGGCGCGGCGCCGCTCTGCTGGAGCGTGGCTCACCTGGGGCCGATCGCGGCCACGGTTGAGGATGCGGCCATGGGTTATGCCTGCATGGCAGGTCCGGACGCCAGGGAGCCCAACTCATTGCACCAACCCGCCGTAATGCTTGAGCAGTGGAACAAGGGGGACCTCAAGGGCGTAAAACTTGGCGTTTACAGGCCCTGGTTCGAACATGCATCGCCCGAGGTGGTGCGTGCCTGCGACATATTGCTGGAGAAGCTGGCCGGCGCCGGAGCCAAGGTCAGCGAGATCATCGTTCCGGGACTGGATACTATGCGAGTCGCCCATGTCATAACCATTTTAAGCGAGATGGCAGGTTCTATGAACAACTACCCTGCCCACCGCAAAGATTTCGGCGCCGAGGTACGCGTCAGCCTCTCCCTGGGGCGGGAATTCAACGCCGGCGACTATATCAAGGCCCAGCGCATCCGCACCCGCGTGATCGATATGTTCAAGGATGTTTACAAAGACGTGGACGCTATCATCACTCCTGCCACGGGCATCACCGCCCCCGAAGTGTCGCTCGAGGATGGCGAGGGCGGTTATTCCGACCTTACCAGCACCACCGAGGTCATGCGTTACGCCTTTCCCGGCAATCTGGCGGGACTGCCTGCCATAAGCTTCCCGGCCGGCTATGATAGCATAGGTTTGCCCATCGGGATGCAGGCCATGGGATGCTGGTGGGAGGAGGACTTGCTGCTGCGTATCGCCTTCAACGCAGAGAAGCTGGTGGAGCGCCGCAAGCCCGTGGTGTTCTTCGATCTGCTTTAACGTGCACCGGTCATTGCGACGCAATTAAGACTGTCATTGCGAGGAACGCAGTGACGAAGCAATCTTGTGTTGTGATATTTCCCTGCCCAGGATTGCTTCGCTACGCTCGCAATGACGATACAAAATGACGATTATGTTTTTACCGCACTCGCCATGGCGGCGATATGCTCCGGCGTGGTGCCGCAGCATCCGCCGATGATGCGTGCGCCGGCCTCGCGCATTTGAACAGCGCTCTGCGCCATCATTTCGGGTGAAGCGCGGTACACGGTTTTACCATCCACAAATTCAGGCATGCCGGCGTTTGACTTGGCCACCAGCAGTGCGCCGGGCACGGCGGTATGCATCTTTTGAATGGCCGCCAGCATCTCATCCGGGCCGTTGCCGCAGTTGCCTCCCATGGCTGCCGCCCCCCATTCGCTCAACGAGGTTGCGGCCGCCTCCGGCTTCACCCCCATCATGGTACGTCCATGCGTGTCGAAGGTCATGGTAACGATTATCGGTATATCCGGCGACGCCCTGCGCGTGCCCTCTATAGCTGCCTGCACCTCGGACATGTCGGCCATGGTCTCGATCCAGATGACGTCAGCGCCACCGTCGATGAGGGCCGCGGCCTGCCGTGTGAAAGCGTCGGCGGCATCAGCAGGGTACAATTTGCCCAGCGGGGCCAGTATCTCGCCCGTAGGGCCGATATCGCCTGCCACAACCGGCGCCGGAGTCCCGGGCGCGGCTTTCTTGAGGAAATCATCGATCTCGGCGCGAAGTATCCGGGCGCCGGCGCGGTTCAGCTCGTCTTCCCTCCCTTCCAGGCCGTGTTTGGACAGGCGGAAGCGGGTGCCGTTAAAGGTATTGGTCAGCAGAATACGGGCGCCGGCCTCCATGTAGGCGAGGTGCACTTTGCGGACGCGGTCGGGATGGTCCACGTTCCAGAGCATGGGCGGGTCGCCGGGGTTCAGTCCTGCCTGCTGAAGCATGGTGCCCATGGCGCCGTCGGCGACGATGGCGCCCGGCCTGTCGATTAAGTTCCGCCAGCGGTTCATATAAGTTTACCCCTGTATTAAATGTTAAAGCGGGAATTCTTGTGCCGGCTCGTTGGTGTCGCTTTCCTCGTTGTCTCTTCTCTCGGGGCAATCGGCGGTCGTGAGGTCGCACCATGAACATCCCGTGTGCGACGGCAGTCTTGACGGC
>Ga0172380_10002586_pt1 | contig 27297 bp, 34 predicted proteins | sample Leawe162metaG_FD_119747 | JGI IMG/M metagenome (GOLD analysis project Ga0172380, IMG submission 119747) | Leachate microbial communities from a municipal landfill in Southern Ontario, Canada - Leachate well 162 metaG | ecosystem: Engineered > Solid waste > Landfill > Unclassified | place... | reverse complement strand
GGGCTCAGCTTGTAGTCGTTCATTTGGTCTCCTTAAACAGCGAAACCCCCACCGGGCGGCAGGGGTCATGGGTTGGAGGTTTGGGTTAGTCGTTGAAGTCCAGGCCGAGGGCGCCCCCGATTTGGGCTTGGCGCATCGACAACTTCTGCCGCTCAATGCGGTCCTCGGCACGGGCCAGCTTCATTTCTGCGCGCTCGGCCACGGCGGTCTCTTCGATCCTGGCGACGCGGCCATCGATCTCAGTGATCCGCGCCTCCGTCGGCCCGACGATCAGCTTCCGGACCGCGACGAGTATCGGGATGACGGTCCCGACAACAGCAGTCGTGAACGCGGCGACAGCGAGCAGGAGGATTTGCAGATCCTGGGCGAAGTCGACGGCGCCGTCAGGGATCAGCGACTCGGCGACGAGGAAAGCGAGGAGCATCAGCTAGCCCTTACCTGGTTTCACCGGCTTCACTTCACGCGAGGCGGTGAGCGCAGCCGACGCCTTCGACAAAGACTCGAAACCCTCGGTGTCCACGTCCTTCACGGAGTCCAACGTGACCTTCATCGCCTCACCGATGTGACGCAGGGCGGTGTCCATGTCGGAGGTATCAGCATCAGGGTCAGCGGCGAGCACAGCGGCCTTGTTCAACTGATGCCCGTACGCATCGGCAGCCCACGCGCGCACACGCTGCTCCGCGATCTGCGCCTTCTCGATGTCGGTGAGGGCTGAGGTGGGATCAAAGTCGGTCATGGGTTCTCCTTAGACGAATTGGATTTGCTTGGTTACGCCGTTGACCCGGATGTACGCACCCGCGGTGGTCGTCCAGATGTCGCCGTCAGTGGGTGCGGACGGGGCCGTGCCGTGCGGGATGCGAAGGCCCGCACGCGCTGATGTGGAACCCGGCGTGTAGAACTCGGCGGTTGGGCCAATCCCACCGAGCGTCGCGCCCGTGTTGTCTTGGAAGTTGACCAAGTAGGCACCTTGGCTTGCTTGCCCGCGAATCCATAGGGCGTTGCCGCCTGCACCGCTCGGACGTAGATAACTCAATCCGCCGCTGACGGTGAGCCCGGACGACCCCGACGCGGTGATACCAGTGAATGTTCCTGCTCCTGCTGCACTAATAGAAGCAAGCACAGACCCAGACGAGTTTTGAACCTCGACACCGGCAGCGGTTTGCGCGGGTGCCATGCGGGCGACCAGCGCGGTAGTGGTCGCAGCCTGCGCGACGAACCTATTGGATGTCGCGTCGAGCACGCCGACCACATAGTTGCCGTGCTGCAAGGAGAGCGCGCCTCCATATGAGGCGAGGGTGATTCCACTTGACGCGCCACCGTTACCAGCCGAGTTAGAGCCAACCCAACCGCCTAGGCCACCGCCACGAAAAAACCCAATAATGGCACCCTTGCCAGTAGCGGTTCCACCGTCCAGATAGAGCCGCGCATTGTCAGCGGTCGTTGGGGCAGTGAGGGAGGAGGTCGCCGCCGCGTTCACTGTTACCGCACCAGTAAATGTCGCCCCTGTGAGTGCCGCGTACGCGTTCGCCGTCTGCGTTGCCATCGACCCCAAACCGAGGTTGGTGCGCGCTACTGCCGGGTCTGCGATCCCGGAGAGGTTCCCTGCTTTGCTGAGGTAGTCCGACGCAGACGCGGTTGCCATCGTGCCGAGGCCGAGGTTTTGGCGGGCCGTTTCCGCGGTGACGTGGCCGACGCGGCCTTGGTCATCGACAGTCAAAAACTCGTCGTCGTCGGCGGCTGATTCTTGCGGCAGGTACAGGGAGTTCCCGTCGGCAGCGACGATCATGTCGTCCCCGGATTTCAGGCCGAACCCGGCGAAACCGGATAAGACAGGTCCGTCGATCCCGTCCGTGAGATAGCCCCAGCCGAGGGCGTGCATGTCGTCGCCGTAGCCATTCAAGAACAGGCGGTTGAAGTCCAAGAACATTGGGACGTTCGGGGTGAAGCCCTCGATCTCGTCGTCGTCGTCGTATTGGGGGTCGAAGAGGTCGTAGCCGGGGCCTGGTGTGCCAGGAGGACCTGGGTCACCGACGATGCCGACTTCGACGACCTCAATGGTTCCGTCTTCGCTGACGACGGTGACTTCCTCAACCACGGTCACGATCTCAGGCATCGCGGGTCACCGCCCTTTTCACTGTCAGGTGTCCGTCGGGAATCATGGGCTTCGATTTGCCGCCGACGGTCGTCACGTACAGATCCCAGACATAGGAACCCGCGTCGAGTGCGGCGGTCTGCTCGACAGTCATCGACCAGGTGACGCGTGCCCCCGCCTCGCTGATCACGAGGCCATTGCTCGGCGACGTGAACGCGAGGACCACGTCACCTTCGCTCGTGGTGCGCAGCTGCAAGCGCGCGGAGGCTGCGCGGGTGACGGGCATGTTGAAGGCGCGGGAGAAGTCCGCGCCCTGCTTCACCGTCGTCGCGTAGCGGCCTTGCTCGTCGTCACAGTCACAGTTCATCGCCAGTTCTCCCTGTTCGCTGGGTCGCCGGTGCCCTTGTATTGCAGCTTTGAGATCACCGACTGCGGATACACCTTGATGAGCTTCGTGATCGGTGGGCCGTCGGCGGCCGCCACGGCGAGGAACGTCAGCACGTCGCTGTGATGTTCGGGGCGTTCCACGAAGAACAGGTCACCGTCAGGGCCTTCGATCACGGCTTCGGTGCCTGTCAACTGTTCGACGGTGATGACCCCAGCGGATCCGTCGACGTCGACTTCGATCAAATGCTTGATCGCGACGGACAGGGACGGGTCGCCTTTGTATGGGCCGATCAGTCCGAACTGCTCAGTGTCAGTGACCAGGGCCAGTGCAGCGAAGTGTGCTGCCCATTCACCTGACACTGTGAGCTTCCCCCAGCGCCAGGATGCGAAGGGCAGCGTCCCGAGGTTCGCCGTCGACGTTGTGAACCCGTCGACGAGCGTCATCGTGTCAGCGGCGTACATGTTCACTGTCACGTAGCCAGTGGACGTGGTGTCCGGATGTAGCTCAATCTCGGCACGGTATTCCGTGGTTGCTGCGAACGTCGCCGTCGACAACCACAACTGTGTACCACCGGAGCCGGTGACGCGGATCTTCCCGTTCGTTTGCAGCTGGGCTTCCAGCATCGCCACATCCGCGGTGTTACGACCCTGGAACCACGTGTTCGTTCCGCTCGTTGGCAGCGTCGGGAAGTAGACCATGGACCGGAATGACGACCAGGTGTGACCGGACCGGTTCCATGCTTGGATAGCGGCGGCACCGTTGCCGTAGCAGCGAAACGACGTCGGAGACGACGAGTGCGCGTACGCGTTCGAGTAGGTGCGCGTGCCGCCGGTCGAGATGTCGAGGATGTCGCCACCGGCATCATCGGTCGTCGCCGTCGTTGCAGTGGCACCGTTCGCGCCACCGTCGGCGAGGTTGCGCCGGTACTCAATGTCTGTGCTCATGTGGTCAGCTCCTCGTGATCTTCGCTGGTGTCGTGGATCCCTGCACAAGTGGTCGACCATCCGGGCCGACAAGGAGCTCGACGTTGCCGGTGATCGTCGCGATGTCGTACGTGTTCGACTTGATCAGCGCAGCGTGGTTCGACTTGAACTTCGAGTGGTGTGAGATCCGGTTGTCGGTGATGTCAACGTTGGTCATCGCCCCGAGGCTCTTCGTCTCCGCGATGTTCAACCCGACCGCACAAGCCGTGGCCTGCGGTCCGTCCCACACCGACTGCACCCAGTTGTGGTGGACCGTCAAACCAGTCACGTTGGCGACGTCCTGAGTGACGATGATTCCCGACGTCGCCTTGTAGCCCATCTGAATCAGGCAGTAGGAGAAGTCGAAACCGGCGCCGCCGCCTTGGCATTGAATGCCGTCGTTGTGCGAACCATCCGTTTGCCACGGATCGAAGTCGTAGTAGGGCAGGTCGTAGATCCAGGACTGCCAGATTTTGACGTTCTGGTTCGTCGCCATCGCGCCGTCGACGGTGCCGTGGAACTTGCAGCGGTAGGCCTCGTAGTCGTGACCCTGGATCCCGACGGCAGAGCGCACCGACTGCACCGATGGGAAGAACTCGCAGTCGTAGAACTGCGCCGATGTCCCCGCGTTCCATGCCTTCACCAACGGCTTCATGTCCGTCTGGGTGGGTGGGGTCTCCGTGATCGGTGGCCCGAACTCGAAGATGCACGACTGGAAGATGACGTTCAGGTGCTTGAGGTTCACCTGCCCTGTGAATCGGACACCGGTGACGACCTGACCGTCATAGCCAGTCGTCCACGCGCCTTGCAGTTCCAACGTCGTGTTCGGTGGGACGCCAGTCGTGGCCGGGCCAGGAACATACGTGCCAGGAACGAGAAGGTCGCGGGGCGAGAGGACACGTCCCGGGGCGACCCACATTCCGGCTGGCGAATACTGCCAATGCTGGACCGGCATTATTCGATGATCTCTGGGTCTTCGGCTTCGGCGTCGCGCTCCCAGACGTCCACCCACAGCGAACCTTCGTGACCTTCGTACTCTCCACTAGTCGCTTCCCCCGGTGGCGGTGCCAGCGGATCTCCGACGGACAGGAACACGAACGGTTCGTCAATGTCGGGGCGGGCCTCCCACGCGCCTACGCCGTCTTCACCATCACGAAGCCAGCGCACGACCCGCGCCGATTGGGTGACCGCGGGCTTCCAAGCGGTCCCGTCGAACGTGAGGACCGTTCCGGCTGCGACGCCGGTCAGGTCGACGCCGTCGAGGTCCCCGATCGAGGTCTCGGTGACCACATCGAAGCCAGACTGTGCGAGCAGCGGGAACACGGCCAGCGGTGAACCGATCCCGGTTTCGACCCACAGCACACCGCGGTAGCCGTCGGGGCCGAAGAACGACAGGAAGCCCTGCTCGTCCGACGTCGGGTTCGGTGTGGAATCACCGAGGGAGTTCTGAAGATCGGTGACCTGCACGGTCCCCGCGAGTTGCGGATCAGACTCCGACGGGTATCGGACCGTGACGGGTGCACCGGCGATCGGAGCTCCGGTCACGGAGATGATCGCGTCGGCCGGTGTTGCGCAGTATCGGTATCGCATGGGGGCTCCTTGGGGCTGCGAGAAGGTGGTCAGGTTTTGATGAGCCAGAAGCCAGCCATCGACGGCTGAACGTTGTTGTGCGATTGGCCTCCACCAGTCGCACCGACCGTGACTGTGTGGCTGTGATGGGAATCGTTGATTGCGCGCAGTGAGTGCCCTGACGTTTGGCCCGTCCGGATACTGCCCGAAGCCTGGGATCCGTTCACGTCTCTGAACTGCCCGGGCACGGTGCTCGACCCGCTGGACGCGGGGTGGGCGTGTGACGGCATTTCGGCGGCCGTGAGTGTGTGCTTCACTGCGCCGAACTTCTTCCCGAGCGTGTTGAACTCCGCGACCGCCGGGTCCACGCCCACGGGTACGAAGCCGGGTGGCGGAATGTTGAACGTGGAGACCCCGTCGCCAGCGCCCCACGCGGTGCCGTACTTCTTGAAGAGGTTGTAGAACGTGTTGCGAGATACCGGAGCGTGTGAGACCGGGAGGAAGCCCGCAGGTTGGGCATCGAGCAGGCCTGGCCACCACAAGGTGCCGCCCGTCGGGATCCCAGTTGGCTGAAACTCGCGGCGCTCAAACACCTTGTCAGCTGCGATGCTCGACGCCCCTGACTCCACCCGCACCGCACCCAACGGAACCTCGAAGATCCCGGTGTAGGTGCGCGTCAATGCTGGTTCGACAGGTGAGGAAGCCGGGGTTCCGGTAAGGACCTCGAGGGTGATGAAGTCCGGTTCGTTCGTCGGGTCCAAACGCAGAACCACCAGGTCGATGCGCGGGGAACCGGACGCGTTCGCGTCGACCTCCACAGTCTCGACAGCGTCGGACTCCCACAGGTGTCCACGCAGCTGCGCGACACCTGCCCGCACCTTCACCTGCAGCCCCGAGTTGTCGGCGAAGACCTCGGCGACGCTGCCACCGGCGTGACCGATGACGCCGTCACCACCCCAGTTGCGGGCCATCAGCGACCACTGGCCGATGTTGACACCGGGATCATCTTCGGGATCTGCGTAGGCGAAGGGGAAGCGTCGTTGAGTCATGGCTATTTGCTCCGTTCCAGTTTGTCCGTGCGAGCCCGTAGTTGCCGGAAGTGCTTGTAGAGGGCCGGGGCGTCGGGGTCGGTGCCGCCGACGATCGGCTTCACCCTCACGCCGGATGCGTCGCCTTCGATGCTGATCTGCGCGATCGTGTCGGTGACCGTGACGTCACCGAGGTCGACTTCTGCGACGTCGCCAAGGTTGTAGTCCAAGCCAAACGCGAGGCCCGGGACGTCGACCGGTGTCGACGACAGGCCGCCGGTCCCGGCTGCTTCAGCGAGGACAGCGTCACCGCGCTGCTCATGTGTGGTGTTCTCGTCGGTGTCGCGGGCGTCTTGGAACACTTCGATGCGTTCGCCCCATGCTTCTTCGGCGTCAGTGTCGGCGCGTTCCACGAATTGGCGCTCCGTCAAATCGCCTTGCCCCGCGACCAGGACCCGAGTCGCGCCAGGTGCTGTGAGCTTCCAGTCGTGCGCGGCCAAGTTGCCCATGCCGACGGAGAACCGTGCGCGGCCTTCGACGGGTTCAGTGAAGCGCAGGCGCAGCTGCTCGCCGTCCTGCTCAATCCAAAACCGGATCCCGCCGATGCGTGCAAGCTCGGCGCATTCCTCGAGCAAATTCGAGAACCGTGCCTCGCACCTGACGGTCGCCCCGCGCGCTTCGTCTGCCTCGAGGGTCAGGCCTGCGATTCGCCTGGCCGTCAACGCGCCCGGACCGGCGTTCACGTTGATGAGGTTCCGAATCACAGTCTCGGCTGGGCCGGTCGCGACGTAGTGGGATTCTTCGGTTTGTGCTGTTGAGATCGCGGTCGGATCCGGGTAGCACAGGCGGAACCCCAGTCGTGCGGTGTCGTCGATACCGGTCGCGACCAGCGTTGCTTGCCCGTCGTCGTCGCGTGACCGCTCCGGGCTGCGCATCGGCCCGGAGAACACAACCCCGGCCGGTCCCCACACGACAACGCCGGAGCCCTCCGCGAGTAGTTGTGCTTGCTCGGCTGTGCTGGGCATCGTGATCGACCAGTTGCCGCCCGCGTTCACGCGGAGCTCGGCGCGCAGCTGCTCCCACACGTCGACCGCGCCCACCGTTTCGAGGGCAGCGTTACGGACGTACACCTGCCAAGGCGTCATGCCCACACCGACAAGAACCGCGGCGTGTAGCTGAGCTCGATGACTGATTCGGCGCCGATCTCACTGATCGCGAGCTCAATCGCTGAACGTCCCGGCTGCAGCGGCCACAGAATCGAACCCGTCGTCGTAAGGTTCCACGCGCGCTCACCGTTGAGCGTGATGGTTTGGACGCCGCGGCGGGCGTCGAGGATCAGTTCGTCGGTGGCGTCGAGCTCACCGAAACCCCAACTCGCACCCGTCGTCAAATCCGTCGCCGTGAACTCGTCACCGGGACCGTGGACCCGCCAGCGTGGGAACGCTTCAGCGTCCCCGGCCACGTCGATCTCGATCTCGCCAAGCTTGAATGCCGTCGACAGGCTCGGCGGAAGGAAGCCTTCACCGAGGAACGGGTCCACTGTGACCAGGCCGCGGGCGAACACGATCGTGCGCTGCTCGCCCTGCCAGTACGGGTCATCACACGAGATCGTGATTCCCGCCGAATGGCGCCACTGCCCGCCACCGACCGGCAAGTCCTGGTCGAAGCCACCGGCATACATCCCAGCGATCGTGTACTTGCGCCCATCCCGGTGCGCGACGGTCACTGTGACCGGGCCGCGGCGAACGTCAAGAATCCGGATGATCCGGGCGACGAGGGCCTGCAGCTGAGGCTGTGTGCCGACCATCTCAATCGGGAGGAACACTTCACGGAACCCGTACCGGGCCGACTCGTGGCGCCCGCCGTCCCAGCCGATTGGTTCCGTCGACCTGGTGATCGGATCCGGCATATCCAAACCCCGCACCCCGGGCAGGACAAGGACGCCGTTGACAAGCTCAAGGTCGAGGGTGTCATCGTTCGCCCCGGTAATGGAGTACCGGAGCATGTGTGACACCGGTTGCGGTAGTGGTCGAATCGGTGCTGGCGACGGCGGTGGGACCGGGATCGGTGCGACGAGAGGCATCAGGCACCCACCCCGTAAAGGTTCTCCATGTCACGCCACGCCTTCATCATTTGCTTCTCAGTCGGGATGTACGGAACCGCGTGCTGATGAATCTCAATCGGTCGACCAGTCGCTGAATGCGGTGACCCCGCGGTTGCGACTGACGGCACGTTGAGTGGCTGCACAAGGTCGCTGATGTTGAGGGCGTCGGCGATGTGACTCCGGAACGCGGGCAGTGTCGCGTCGACACCCGCCGATGCACCTGGAAGCAGGAACTTGCCGATCTTGTCGCGCATCACCCGCGACGGAGACTTGATGCCAAGTTCCTTGCGGACCGCCTTCGTCAAGCCCTTCGCGAGCTTCGCGGCCGCGTCCTTGATGCCCTTGTCGTTGAGCAGCCCGTCGATGAGGCCCTGCTGCGCTTGGATCCCGGCGTCGTACATCTTCGCCGCGATCGCCTCACCGACCGCGCTCGCAGCACTGGACACCCCGGCGTAGGAGTTGGTGAGGTCAGCGACCTGCTGACTCGTCCCCGACAGCAACGCATTCGCAACCGCGGTGCCCTTCTCAGATCCGAGCCCCGCGACTTCTTGCACCAGGCCGAGCGGGATGCCCTTGCGGATCAGCTCGGAGATTTTGCCGGCAAACGCGCGGATCCGGTTCGCCGTATTCGCGACGAAGCTGGACACGCCCTCAAAGGTCAGGGTCTTGCCGTCCTGGACGAGCGACCCGAGGTCAAGCTCACCAGTCAACGAGTCAGCGATCTGGGACTTCAGTGACGCGCGGCCCTCGACGAGTTCCTTCAGCTTCTCCTGATGCGCCTCGACCTTCCGCGCGATCGCCGCGAGGCCTTTGCCGGTTTGCTCGACGAGCGTCGTCATCTGCTTCGCCTGAGCTTTGCTGATCTGCTTCAAGCTCAGGGCTTTGCCGATCGCCTTCGTCATGCGCTCGAGGTAACCCTTCAAGCCGGATTCACCGGAACGGATCCCGTCGACCAGGCCTTGGATGATGAGTTGGCCAGCGCCGCGGAGAAGGACCCGGTCCTTCTTCGGCGGGCCCTTCCAATCCGTCAGCTTCGACGTGAGCTCACCGAGGGTGTTCTTCACCGTGTCGAACATGTTCCGGATGCCGTCGACCAAGCCTTGAATGATCTGCTTGCCAGCGTTGATCAACCAACCAACGGCGCCAGTGAAGAACCCAACCACTCGATCCTTGATGCCAGTGATCACCCCGACGACGGCGCTGACCTTCTGGCGCACTCCGGCGACCAGGTTCTGGAAGAAGCCGATCACTGCCGAGATCACTGTTCGGACGACGTTGAATGCGGTGCGCCAGATTGCGATCTGGGTGCGAATGACAGTGGATACGACAGTCATGACGACCTGGATCACGGTGCGGACCTGATTGAAGACGGTCGTGACAACAGTCTTGATCAGGTTGAACGCCACCGAGAAGATCGTCTTGTAGATGTTGAACATCACGGTGAAGTACGCCTTGATTCCGTTGAACACGAATTCGATCACGGTTTTGATGACGTTCAGGACTGGCTGAATCGCGGCCCATGCGGCTTGGAATGCCTGCACAGCAATGGCCCATCCGGCTTGGATGTATGGCATCGCGGTCTCTGTGAACCAGGAGACGACGGCGCCGACGACGGTCTTGATGAAACCGAAGACGGTGTCGACGACGTTGCGGAACGTCTCAAAGTTCTGGTACGCGTACACAAGGCCAGCGACGAGCGCAGCGATACCAAGCACGATCCACGTGAGTGGCGACGCTGCCATCACAGCGTTGAGCAGCGCTTGCGCGATCGCCCACACCTTGAGCGCCGCGGCAACAGCCAGGATGACGCCTGCAAACGCTCCGATCGGCCCCGCGTTGTCGACGACCCACCCAAGTCCCGACTTAAGTGCTTCCCCGACGTTCCTGGCAATGTCCTCTAGGGGCGCCAAGGCATCGGTCAGACTTCGCGCGCCAGGAGCGACGCCTTCGAAGATGGGGCCGAGGAGGTTCGCTCCGATGCGACCGAGGGAGGCAAGGAGGTTGTCGATTGCACCTCGAGCAGTCTTGCCGGATTCGAGGGCCGCACCACCGATGTTGTCCTTGATGGCCTTCTGGAAGTCTTTCGCACTGACCTTGCCTTGGCTGACCATCTTCGACATTTCGTCGCCGGTCACGCCGTATTGATCAGCGAGCCATTGCATGATCGGGACGCCGCGCTCGGAAAGCTGGTTTATCTCTTCCATGCCGACCTTGTTCTTGGCCGTCACCTTGCCGAAGATCGCGCCCATTTCGTTGAAGTCAGTACCCGCGATGGTCGCGGCGTCACCGACGAGCTTCAGATAGTTCTCAAGATCCTTGCCGGGCTTGATGCCGGATGCGATAGCACCAGCTGCAGCCGTCGCAGCGTCGCCAAGCCCGAATGCGGTGCCCTTCACCGATGCGAGCGCGTTGTCCATCACGGCCGCGATCTCTTCAGTGCTGAACCCGAGACCTTTCAACTTGCCCTGGGCATCGTCGATCGCCATGAGGCGTGAGATTCCGCCCTTGATGGTGAAGGCCCCGGCAATCGCAGCCCCGGCGATAGTTGCGCGGCCAACCCATTTGCCCACACCACTGATGAACGACGAGCCGCCCTTCTTCGTGCCGCTCGCGACGCCACCATCGATGTCGCGTTCGATCTGACGGCCGAGACCCTTGGTCGACGGGAGCACCGTCACATAGGCGGTGCCGATCTCTTGAGACATGACGCACCCCTAATGATCAAGTTGGTGTGCCGCGACAATTCCTCGATGGCACAATGGGCGGATGGCGTTGGACAGCTACCGGCAAGCCCACAAGTTCGATGCGCAGTTCGCCGGTGTCGCGATTCGGAAAGATCAGCTAAGGCGCGGCCTGCAAAAGTGGCCCGTTGCCGAATGTGAAGCGATGGTCGACCAGGGCGCCGACGTCGCCGCACGGATCACTGCGACCCGAGTTGCCGTGGGCACGGTGATCCTTCCCGGCATTGGAACGATCGTCGGTGCCCTCGCGCGGAAGAACCGAAACAAGATCTACTTGGCGATCACGATCCCCGAGGACGACGTCGTTCTCATCGAGCTGAACTCGAAGAAGGAAGGCGAAGCACGCCAGTTCGCGCTAGCCGTCAATCGGGCCGCGAAACATTTCCAGGACCAGCCGATAGCGACTGACGTCGTTGAGTCTGCGCCGACCACGCCACCGGCTGGCTGGTACCCGTTCGAGCATGAGCAGCGCTACTGGGATGGCACCCAATGGACCGGGCACTCAGCCCCTAAGTAGCGCCCTTGCGTAGTCCTTCGAGGACTGCACGCCGACGTTCCTTCCCTTCAGGGTCGTACTCGACCGCATGCTGTTTCGCTGCCCACGGTCGAGCTAGATGCTGCGCTGCCGTGCCTTCCTTGCGCTGCGCGTTCGCCCAGCCCTCAAGGAGCCCGATCGCTGCTTCCTCAGCTGGGTGCGGAACCCGAAGGTCCCCGCGTAGTGCCGAGTGAGTGTGCGAGTACGGATCCCGCAGGATCTCGGACGTCCACCACCAGGCCTTGCGCCAGCCGACTTCTCGCAGCTGCGTGATCGAGCACCGGAACCGGGTCTGCCAGTCGTACTCAAGTGCTCCCGGATGGTGCTCGATCAGGTAGATCAGGACGATGCTTTTGGGTCAATGTTCGACGCCTTCAGCCACGCTTCCATCAACCCGTTGACCCAGACGATTGGCTGCTTTTGCTTCTTCAAGTGACGCCACAGCTTCGGATGGTCATCGCGCAGGTATTCGAAGAACGCGACCCCAGCGGCGAGCGTTTCGCGCTCTGACACGTCGTCGTTCGTTGCCATCATCAGTACCGGGATGAGTTCCAGCGGAGCAGTCTCGGAGCTGAGCATTGGTAGTTCGAATTGCTCGCCCGCGAGCTCGAAGCGGAACGGCTCCGGATCGGTGGTCGTTGGGGCAGCGATCGTGACGAATTCAGACATAGCGGCAACCTTTCAAATCGTGTGTTGTTGGCGGCAACCGTTGGCGGTGCCTCGAGGCGCAGGTGGTTGCCGCAACCTGCGCCTCGAGGGGTCGTGTTATGCGCCGCGTGTGTACGCGAAGCCAGCCGTCGCACCGGCAGGAGTCGTGACGATGATCGCCGCGGAACCAGCAGAACCCGCAGGCATGATCGCCTCGATCTCCGTCGCCGAGTTGACGTCGAAGTCCGCAGCCGCGACACCACCGAACGTCACCGCAGTCGCACCGGTGAAGTTCGTTCCGGTGATCGTGACGACGTCGTCTTCCTCCGCACCAGAAGGTGATGCAGCGGTGATCGTCGGCGGGCCTACCTCAATGAGCGAGGTATCCCAGTCGCGCTTGTGGTAGCCGAACCCGTCGTCCTTGAACGTACGGAACGTCATCCCGTACGCCTTTAGCGTCTCGGGGTTGAACGTGATGTCCTCACGTTCGGCGACCTTCACGTGCGGCTGGTGCGACAGGATCAACTGATCCTCCTGGTGGCTGATGCCCCGCAAGATCAGCGCGTACCGGCGCGTCGAACCGACCGTTGCGATCGTGTACGACCCGTCAGGTTGGACCGTGGTATCCCAGTAGGCCTCGACAACTTCCTTGCGGGTTTCGAGTGCGGAGAACGCAAGCGTCACGTGACCTGGGTTCTCACGGTCGACGACGTCCTCGCCGTTCTGCGCTTTGTGGGTCGTGGTGTCACCGGGCTCAATGTGCTCAGTGAAACCATCAGATGAGTAGTAGCCGATGTGTGTGAACCCGAGATCCTCGGGATCTGCTGTGGCTCCGCTGATGACGTACGACTCGCCGTCATATTCCTTGAGCCAGATTTCGCCGTCTGCGATCAGGTGAACTTTCGATGCGTCGTTAGCCATGACTTATCCCCTTACTGATGTGTTTTCTTTCGGATGTGCCGCGTGGCAACGCGCAGCGATTTGTGATGGACGCAGTCAGGCTGCGTGGATCTGGGTGAGCACGTTCACGTAGGCGTATTCGCCCGCGTCGTCGGCCATGCGAGTCGGACCCGACTCAATCTCCGCGACCAAGAACGGCTTCACCGCTTGGCCCGGAAGTGTGGTGATGAACGCCGCAACATCGGCGGCATTGTCGTGCGCAGCTGCAATATCCGGTTCGCCTGATTCGCGGACCGCGAACGAGCTCACGCCGATCCGGCAATACCGAGTCAGCGGTGTCGAGTGCTGTTGCAGGTCAGCGCGGATCACGACGCAGCCGAACGGTGCGGGCTGCTTCGGCTTCACGTTGCGGATCGTAAAGTCCGGGAACTCGGCGCGCAGCAAAGGGAGCAGGATTGCCTCTACGCGGTCCCACTGGACGGGGATGGCGGTCATGCGCGTGCCCTGCCGAGTGCAGCTGACGCGTCGTCAGGCTTGCCCCAGGCGCGCACCCGTAGGCGGCCCTGGTTCTTCGCATCCGACGAGCGCTGAACTTCGGTGTCAACGTCTTCGGATTCCATGGAACTGGCGACACCACTGAGGAGTCGATTCATCCCGGCGCCGTAGTGGATCTGGGACTTGACGTTCGGGCGGTTGAGTACGAAACGCACGCGCTTAGCCATCAGCCAGACACCACCTTCACGGCGAACTGATCGCCCTTGTGAACCCCTTGCACGGACTTCCATTCGCCGACGATCCCGTCGACCGGGCACTTCACCCCGCGAACCTCGACGACATCCGACGCGAGGATTCCCGTCGGCGCGTGGCAGCGAACGTAGATCGTGTAGCCCGTGATCAGAGCTTGTCGGCCAACCTCGACCGGCTCACCCGGATGCGACGGCGCGACGTTCGCGCGGAACCGCTTCCAGAAGGCCAGGTCGCCCTGGACCGGGTTGCCGTCGGAGTCCTCGACGACCGTGCCGCGATAGACCTTGATGATCTCGCTCATGCGGGCGGTGTTGGATCGATCGAGAACGCCTTCTGCCCCGGAACCCCGAGCAGCTTGCGTTCGTTCTTCGTGAGGTACAGATCACCGTTCGGATTCGAGAACGTGACGCCCTCAGAAAATGGCCCCGTGCCCTCTTGGTATTGCGTGATGCCTTCACGGTCGACGCCGCCAGTCAAGACGCGCTTCACCATTTGACAGGTGACCCGCTTCACGACAACCGGGTTTAGACCGGTCGCCTCTTCAGGATCGAAGTCTGCGATACGGGCATCGATGTCTCGGACGAGCTCGCGGATCTCCGCCGAGGCGTCCTCGAGCAGGACAGTTGCCCGATCCTGTTCGGCGGAGGTCAAGGGGCGCCAGCGCGCGGCCAACTCTTCATGTGTTGCGAATGCGGCCACGACTGGCACCCCTCTCCCTCAACTCGTCTTACGTGCGGACACCGTTGGTCAACTTGATGAACCGGTTGGTGTTGCGGACCCGGAACCCGACCTCGACCACCACCTTGACCGCGAACATGTCCCGCTGCCACAGGTTGAGGATGTTCGGGATGTCAACTGTCTCTTCGCCAACATCTAGCGTGGTGACACCATCGGTGATGGACGCCTGATCGGTGACCGTGATCTCGATGTCGTTGACCGCACCCCAGACGGCGCCGTCAGCGAAGTCGCCAACGAATCCGATACGCGCAGGTGACCCAGCCGCGTACACCCCACGAGACGATGCGACAGGTGCGCCGAAGATGTCGGTGACCTGAGCACCTCCGATGATGGAGTTGCCGAGCAGCGGGCGACCGTCTGCGTCGACCTGTCCACGGAGCAGGCTCCGGAACTGCGGCGACAGCACCCATCCACCAATTTCACCCTCGTTCCCGGTGATGGTGGCTTCAGCCTCAACCAGGCCCGCGTAGGTGCCCTTCTTGACGTCAGAGGCATGCGGGGCGCAGGCAACGGCTGTTGCGCCGCCGAGCACGTCGAAATTGCTGCCCGGGGCGCTCGACCCGAACACTGTCGAATCGAACTTCTTCGCCAGCGCGTTCGGCAGTCGGCGAAGTAGCTCCGGGTACAGGCCAGCCAGATCGCGCTTGAATTCGTTGCTGAACGGAACGATTACGCCGAGCTTGTACGGTGTGATCGTCTTGTTGTCCAGCGTTGGGCGCGACACCGAGATTTCGTCGGTCTCATCAACCCAGTCCGCTTCAGCATCACCGGTGATGATGGGAACCGAGATTCCCGGACCTGGCATCGTGGTTTCGCGGGTGAGCTGCATGACAGCTGACGCTCCTTGAACGCCAGCCCAAACCTCGCTGGAAACCTCTGGGGGTAGAAGGACACCACTGGTCCCTCTTGAAATGTCTTCAGGCATGAGCCTCTTCCTTTCGTGTTATTGGAGCGCGGAACCCACGGCCTCAGCGAACGCGTCGGCGGTGGTTTGTCCGGAAGTACCGGGATTGGTGCCTTCCGGTGGCACGTACGGGCCGATGGAGGCCGTCTTCTTCGTGCCTTCGGAGCTGATGTGTGATTTCAGGGTTTCGGCGTGCGCCTCGAGCTCTTCCTTGCTGCCACCTCGCAGCAAGTCGGCAGGAACACCGGTGGCCGTGGCGACTTCCTTGACATGAGCAGCGAGTGCTTGCCTTGCGGCGAGTTCGTCCCGCTCACGCTCGGCAGCCTCGGCACGTTCGAGCACCTTTTGAAGCTCCGTCTTGTTCGCCTCTTCAAGCTGATCGAACTTGCCCGCCTTGTCTTTCAGGGCGTCGTAGTCGCCGAACTTCGCACGCTCGCGCGAGATTCGTTCGGCAATCATTCGATCGAAGTCGGCTTGCGTCGCAGGTGCGACATACGCATCCGCTTTGCCGCCGTCTTGACCTTCGGCACCCTTGTCCTGTTGTTCACCCATCGTGTTACTCCATTTCCGTAGCCCGTCGGCATTGACCCGCATTCACCGCTGCGGTTGGCGTGCATGTGGAGCCCTATTCGGGCTGGGGTGCGACGTTCGCGTTCTCACGCATTTGGGCGACGATCTTCCGAAGATCCCCGCCCGCACTTTCGCGAGCCGTGAGGTACTCGTCGTAGTACGGCTCCGGGTCGTACGGCAGGTCACCGTCGAACGACGGAACGATCTGGCAGTCACACTTGGCGTGGAACTGGCCAAGCGACCCAGCGGTTTCGGCTGTGTAGTAAACGGCCCCGCGGCTCGACAGGAGCCTGCAAAAGGCGCACGTCTTGCCGTGCGGGACACGCGCGAACCTTGGCTTCGCAGGATCGCGCCGAACGTTCCCGATCAGCGTCTTGCGACCCCACTGCTGAATGAGGCGCTGGGATGCCGCGGTGGCTCGTTCGAGCGCCTTCGTCCGGTCACCTTCATCGACGGCGTTCGCGACCCATCCAGCGGACGGGCCCACATCTTCCATCGCGACAGCGGTCATCATCTCCGCACGGAACCGGGGCAGCGACCGGCCTTCCGCTGCGAGCTCGCGCAAACCGTCGTAATACTCGACGGCCTGTAGCGACGACATCTCACCGAAGTAATTGATCAGCGTCGTCAGGAGGTCAACGATCTCCTGACGCGCCTTTCGCGGATCCGAATCCAACCGAGACCAAGCCCGCTCAAGCGCTTCGTGCGCCTTCGCGACGATCGCCGCCTGGTTGCGCTTGTACTGCTCAGCTTGCCGCGGCGTCGCCATCGGCTACGACCTCACCAGACGCGGTTGCTCCTTGTGCTGGCGTAGGCGGCGACTGCAGCAGGGTCGCAAGCCGATCACCAGCTGCAGCACGATTCTTGGCCGCCATCAGCCGCGCAATCGTCGGCTGGTCGTAGCCGAGCTCCTCGAGCACAACCTCAGAATCAGCCATCCACGGAAGCGCGGAAACCTGCTTCACGATCGCATCCGACGCCGACACAATCGACGGCGTCGCAGGGTTCCCCCAATGGGCGCGAATCTTGGCGTACTGGGCTCGCTCGGCTGGAGTCGACGGGCGCAACATCAAGGCCGATCGAGCCATGCGCTGCCAGGACGGACCGAACGTGCGGATCGCGAACTTCGCGTCCATCACCAGTTCTTCCTTCGCGCGCATGATTGCTTCAGCGCTCGAGGGATTGTCGTGAACGATACCCAGCGAATCTAGCGGCAGGTTCGCTTCCCCGGCAAACATCGCCGCGATCGCACGCAGCTGCTCGAAGTGCGGTTGCATCGACTGCTGCGAGAACTGCCCCACAACGGGAACTTCGCCATCCTCATCGCGGCCAATCGCCAAGTAGCGACCAAGGAGGGACGTCCACGCCGGGACCGGGTTGCCGTCGCGGTCGACGAACGAATTCTCATCCGCGCCGAGCACGTAGCGTTGCGGAGCGGAGAAGAACTCCGCCGACACTTCCGAGCGAAGCAACGTGCGAACCGCAGAATCGGTCAGCGCCATCACGGCGCGCGAGATCCGTGAACGACCAAACGGGCGCGACAGCGACGGGTTGTAGACCAGGGCCTCGACCGGGATCCCAAGCTCGTGCGCGGACTGGCGAACATCCCACGACGAACCGGTGCGCTTGACGATGATTGCCAGATTCGGGACGTACAGCACGAACTCTTTCGGGATACCCGACTCGTCGAAGTCGAACACCAAAAGCGCGGCCTTCAAAGCGCGGCGGCGGCCATCCCAAAGTCCAGTCGCAGACTCCGCATCACGCATCGTGATCAGAACTTCAGGCTCACCGGCCTGAACGTCGCCAACTGTCACCGACGTGAACGCCACCGAGTGAGTCAGTGCCGACGTGTGCGCCTGCGGAGCCTCAATCTCGAACCGGTTCTCCTCGAGCAGTGCATCCAAACCAAGGTCCTCGGTTGATCCACCTGGGATCGTGAAGCCGTCAAGGATCATGCGACGCGATAGTGCGTCGACGCCCTTCGCGGGCCAGCCAACGACAGTCTCGACCTTGCGCAGACTCGGAGGGATGGAGATCCCCAAGTCACGGAGTTCGTTCTTGTGGTCGTAGTAGCGGCGACGAAGCCGGTTGCGCCGGGACCGCGCTGACAGCTGCGCGAGGCACTGGTCCAAGGTTTCCTGATGGCTGTGCCCGAGTTGTGGGATCCGTAGCGAGGTCACGCTCACGTCATCACCACCACTCTCGAAGTCTTAGCGCCGGAGCGCTTCTTGGTCACGCTCGCGCCGAAGCGAGCAAGGGTCACCGCGACAAGCGGTGAAATGTCTGTGTCCGGGTCGGCGCGGTCCCAACCCCAACCGCCAGCCGTCCCGATCTTTCGCTTCTTCGCGCCATCGATCGCGGCGTTCAACTGCTCCTGGTCGAAGTGCGTCAACCGGCCCTGCTTCACGCCATCAAGGAATGCCCCGCACGCTTTCGACATGTCGCCGGAGTTCGTGACGATTACCTTCACCTTGCGCTCACGCAACGGAGCCGCGAGCGACGCAGCTGGTGACATCGAATCGATGACAACCGGGATCCGCCGACCCGCACGCTTCGCCAGCCAGTCGACAACCGCCAGCGTGTCCGTGCGGTGGCCCGGATCCGCAAGTTCGACATGGAAGTCGTCACCATCGCGAACACACACACCAACCGACACGGTCCGCTCATGCGACATGTCCAAACCGAACGCCGTCGGGGCAGCCTCCGGAACATCCTCAGCATCAACCCCGCGCGCAGACCACGTCTCCGTCGGGATCACGCCCAGATTCGAATCTGACTCCCACATTCCCAGACGCTCGCGGGCGAACCCGGCATCTGAGAAGCGGCGACGCTCAGTCTTGATCGTCGCCAAGTTCAACCGAAACCCCAACGCCGGGTTCGTTGCCGCCCACAGCTGCTGGTCATCCAGCGCAGCGGCGTCCTCGGAATCGATCGACCACTCGAAGTACGCAATCCGACGATCCGTGCGCTTCACCGCGCTCAATCGAACCCGCGTCCACACCTCGCCGTTCATCAGCGGCGACGGCGGCGTGCCCGTGAAGATCGTGACCGGATCACCCGACGGCGCCGCTGAGATCGTCGGCGTCAACGCCTCAAGCGCTTCGTCTCCGAGCTCCTGGGCCTCATCACAGACGAGCACGTCGACCGTGAAGCCGCGACCGGAACCCTTCGACCGAGCAATGAACTCGACCGAGGCCCCGTTCGTCAAGAAGATGGCCTCTTGGCCGTTGGCTTTGCGGATCCCGCCGCGGGACTGATCGACCAGAGCTTCGAGCTCCGGGAACTTGGGGTTCTCGAAGAACGACACCAGCCGCATGAAGGCTTTGCGGGCCGTCTTGACTTCGTGGGCGGTGTGAAGAATCTTCAAGCCGAGCACGACCATCAGGTAAAGCTCGACGACCTCGAGGCAGCCGTTCTTGCCGTTCTGGCGCGGAACCGCAAGACCCCACGTCGACGAGGCCCACTTGCCGTCAGCGCGGCGCTGCATCCAGCCGCACACCGCCGTTGCTTGCCACGGGTCCGGAATCAGCCCGTAGGACGAAGCCAGGAAGCAGGCGTCGTCGCCTTCAGACCACTTAGCGCGCGGGATTCGCGCGATTCGAGGAACTTGACTTCCTCGCAGCCCTGCGCTTCGCGACTTCATCGATCGGATTCACCTTCGCCTCAACAGGTTTCGCGGGATCGAGCTCGTCGATCTGGGCAAGGACATCCATGAGCCGATTGCTCAGCGCCGCGACATCGCGTGCGGATTCGCATTCGTCGATGTCGACCGCCAGGCGGTCACGCAGAGCCTTCAGCGACGCCAGGCGATCGCCATTCGGGACGACCGCGCCGAGGTTCTTCGTCACGGTGATCACCTCAAATGTGGAATCCGAAGGTCGGAGGGATATCGGCCCTTTCACCGGAGGAGGGCCTCAGGGTCGGCGGGAGGGGGTCACCCCCTGTCACCACCCTTTGCTACGCAGAGTCATTGACTCCGTGGTTACCACTGCCTCGACGTGATGAGTTTCGTCGGTGGTTTTGGTTGCTTCTTGGTGCCGTCGCCTCGTCTGATGTTGCAGCGCCTGTGGGCGAGTCGGCAGTTGTCTCGTTTGATTGGTGACCCGCCCCGGGTCACGGGTATGACTTCGTCGACGGTCTTGGCCCACGGATTCGGCTTACCGTCTGGTCCGAGGTAGGGCAAGGTCTTGTCGACGGGTTGTCCGCAGATCCAGCACAGGTGTTCTTCGGCGTACACGCGGGCGCTGACTTGGCGTCGTCGGTGGCCGTTGTGTTTGCGTGGGTTGGGCTTGGTCATCGTCGCCCCTTGCATGACAGAAGCCCGCCGCCTGATCGCTCAGGTCACGGGCTTTGGTGACGCTAGGTCTAGCGGACTGATGCGCCCACCGGGTCGTCGGCTGGTGCGAGTATTGCTGCACACCTTGGGCACGCATCTGGATCTTCGGAGTCGAACAGTGTCGGCAGGACAACCTGAACGTGCTTGCCGCACATTGAGAGTTGCCCTTGGTAGCGCGTGTAGGTGATGCCGTTGATGACGCGGTCACGCATCCGGTCCGAACGTGTGTCTCGGTCCAGTGCGTGGACGGTGCCGGGTTCGTCGGGCAGCTTTGGGTCGGTGACGCGAACACCGTTTTCGATGTGGTTGGTGTATGCGTGCTTCTCAATCGCTGCTGCTGGCCTCAACTGGTCCCCTCACAGGTCAAGTGACTGTACGCGAAGCTAGCGCTCACGAGCATGATCGTCAAGCTCTTCGCTGCTTGCGAGCGTCGCGTGTCGCGATTGCTTCACGTACTGACGCGACGTCGTAGCGTCCGCGCTCCCGGATAGTGGGGTTGTTCGGGTCTCTCGCCCAACGTCGAAGCGTCTGCTCGGGAATGTTGAGCAGAAGGTCGATCTCGTCGGCGGGTAGCCAAACGGTTGTGGCGCTGTCTGATTCGGCGACGAGCAGTAGTCGTTGAACGTCCCAGTGCGTGAGGCACCTGGGGCACTCGACGACGCTGTGGAGGTCTTCCCCGGTGACGCGCAGCGGGAGGCCACAACGAGTCGTGTCGCCATCGTCATCGCGATCGGTTGGGCATGGGATGACCCAGGCTTGGCGTGGTGCTGTCCGTGACGCGGATGTTGCTTGCCCGCTGAGGGTGGCAATTGCGGTGGCGAATTCGTCGATCCCATCGAATCGTTTGCAGGCCTCGTGTAGTCCGATGAGGAGTTCGTCGACGACGGCGGTGAGCGTGACTCCTGTGAGGTCGGCGCGCTCAGGGGTGCCTTTCCCGTAGCGGCGCAGGGTTGCGTGAAGTGCTGAGTATTCGGGGTTCGGTGGTGCCTGGTGTCCGCGTTCGTCGGGTTGGGTGGAGTTGATGCCGTCACGCCAGTGGTAGTTGATGTCGCACACGTATTCGAGTTGTGACGGTTTCGTGATTCCGTCTTCGCGCCATTGGCGGGCCCATTGGCCGAGCTCGTTGATGTATCCGGCGCCGTGGCGTAGGTCGAGGGCTCCGATACGTAGGCCGATGGATTGTTCGGTGCCTCCGGCGTGACCACCGCCACCGGGGACGAGTTCGTTCTCGGCTTGTTTGTACGCGATGGGGATGTCTCTCAGGTGTTGGTGGATGCGGTCGTGGCAGCTGGTGCATGTGAGTCCAATGTGTGGTTTGCGGCGTTTGCAAATCACGCATGTCGTTGGGGTAGTCGTTTCGCTTGCGTTCACTTGGTTCCCCTGCCGATAGTTTGGGCATGACAAATTTGATCAAGAAAATTCGAGATGACCTCTCTGAAAACGTCACCAACAATCGGCGCGGGAGTAAGTGGTGGGTTATCAGCCTCGTAGTGATCTTCGAGGCAATCGCCTTGGCGCTTGCAGCGGTCGTTGCCCAACACATGCATTGGAATCCGTTCTTGGTGTTCGGGGTGCTGAGTGCACTTGTCGGATTGGGGCTCCAGGTTCGAGAAGCGCTTAGGAATGATCGGGCGTCCGTCATGCTGGGTCTCGTTTTTTCCGAAGCCGCCTTCATCTTGTTGATAGCCGAATCCATCTTGTATCCGTAGACCTGAGCTAGAAGGGCGGGTCATCGGGCTGGTCCTTTCGTGGGTTCGGGTTCGGGGGCTTGGTCCAGGTCGCGGGCACTGGGTCGTTGCAGCGGTGTTCGGGCAGGATCGGGAATCGGCTTGGTTTCCCGTGCTCCGTGTCGCGTCGTCGCCAGAGCTCGTGGACGGCAAGTTCGAACGTCGCTCGTTGGAGCAGGACCGTTGTCGCGGTTTCCCCTGCTGGGGTCAGCTGGCGAATGTCGGCGTTCGCGGTGAACGCGCACCGGTCGTCGTCGAGGCCTGCAAGCACGGGTGACCCGCACGGGCAGATCGTGAGTTTGGCTTTGCGGGCGTTGGCGACGATTCGGGCGTGAAGCCAGCCGGGGCGTCGGGCCTTCATCGACCGTCACCGCTGGGTTCTTCGTGGCCTTCGGGTTCGCAGCCGTAGTGGTATCCGCGTTCGGCGAGGACCGGGTCGAGGTTGATGTCACAACCGCCGCACTTTTGCTTCTTGCGGCCGCGGGTCGAGGTGGACGGCTTGGATGGCGTTTGCGGCAGGGTCGAGGTGGGTTCTTCATCCCCATTTTCTGCGCCGACTGACCTCGACCCGTCCGGGGAGCCCCTTAAGGGGCTCTCCCCGTCAGCGGGGTCGAAGTCGTCCTGTCCCGTTTCTGACCTCGACCGGGTCGAGGTGGGGTCGAGGTGGGTCGAGGTCGTTTCGACTGGTTCTGACTTCGACCGGGTCGAGGTGGGGTCGAGGTGGGTCGAGGTCGTTTGACCTTCGCCAACCACGTCATTGATCTCCCGATATTCGGCAAGGACTTGATGCATCACCGCTCCACGCGGGCCCTTGTGACGGGCAACGAAACCCTCGTCGACGAGGGCCTGGAGCGCCTGGTCAACGTGGGCGACCTTGCCTCCCATCTCTTTGCGCAAGGCATTCCCGGACGTCGCGCCGCTGGCCTCGAGGTGCTTGGAGATTCGTTCCATCAGGCCTGTTGGACGCCACGAGTCACGGGCGCTGTGGGCCACGCTCGCGCCCTCATCAGGAGTCATGACCTGGGTGGTCGTCACGCCATCAACCGTGGAATCGATACGGATAGTTGCCGCGTGCTGGGTGCGGTCCGCACGTCGTTCACCGCTGTTCGCCCGGATCGTCCCGGGCCTATCCTTGGCGACCCGTAGTTCGATGTGTCCGACCTTGCCCGGTGCGATCACGTCGATGGGTTCGGCGATGTATGCGGCCCCGTTGACGGCCGCCAGTTTTGCTTGCGCCCCGATCGCGAACCTGCCCCGATCGTCCTTGGACTTGGCGACGTGGTCGACGAGGATCACAGCCGCACCGGTGCGTTCAGCGACGAGCCGCGGGAACGCACGAAACCATGCAGTGACCTCATCGTTGGATTCCGTCTTCGCACCGAACATGACGAGGGACTCGGTGACCCCGTCGATGATGACGAGGTCTTGGGGCCCGTTGAGCAGGTCCACCCACGCGGTGTCTTCCAAGCTTGGTCGGGCTTCGGGGGCGATGTAGCGCAGCTGCGCGCCCAGCTGGTCGGGGGCAACGCCGAGGGCGAGGAACCGCATCGCGAGCTCGCCGGGTGAGGACTCGAAGTCGATGAGGGTTGCGCGGCCGCCGTCTTTGATGACGTTGGCGATCGCGATCTGCGTGATCCAGGACTTCCCGGATTCTGATTCTCCGTAGATGGAGTGGACGAGGCCGCCGTAGAACATGCCTTGCCCGTCGGTGCGGTACAACCCGCCCGCGGCTGGTGGGCGCCACGTGCCGTCCAGGTATGGGGTCAGGTTGACCGGGGTCCACGACGACGGGCCCGCGGGCTCCTGTTCCTCGGGAGGCCGCTCCTGATGGTTCTGTTCGCTGATGTCGACGACGCCTGTGACCTGCCCGGGCAGGTGTGACTCAGGGATGATTCCCGCCAGCTGAGCGGTGACCGACGACTGACCCAGGGCAACGGCCCCGCAGCATCCTTTGTCGGCTTCAGGGGTGGGTGCGTTCCGGATCTTCTGGATTGCGGTTGTCAGCATCGATTCCCATTCACGCTGCGCCTCCGCGCCTCGCCCGGTTCGGTCAGGGGTGATCGCTGCACGGAAGTCCGCACCGAACTGTTCGAGGGCGTCGATACCGCCGCTGTGGCCTTGCTCGTCGAGGCGGGCAAGCACCAGCACATGTTTCGTGGCAGCGTCGTGACGTCCACCGCCACCGGCCAGATCCTTGAGCGCTCGGTCCAGGGCGTTGCTCATCGCTGGACACAGGTCCCTGGACCTGGTGCGTGGGCTTGGCACGCTCGAGGTGGCAGTGGTGGGGCGCTGCTCTTTCTGGAGCGCCTGGCACCAGGTGTCGGGGAGTTCGGGGAGTTCGTCGACGTGCGGCAGTCCGACACGGGTCACACCGGATGCTTCATCGATCGCCCGGTAGGTGGCACCGGTGTCCGGGTGGATGCTCGGTGGGGCGACGACATATCGGTGCCCGAACCGGATCACGTCGACGCATGCCCAGCCCCCACGGAACTGTGACTCGTCAACACCGTCAGGTAGCCGATAAAGGCGGATCCCTGAGTAGTCGTCGTCACGGCTCGTGATCTTCGTAGTGGCAGGCAGCGGGCCAAGGTCAGCGATGAGGCCGAGGAAGGTGACGGCGCCCACCTTGTTGCCGTACGCGTCAACGTCGATACCGACGACGTTGCGGGGAAGCCGAATCGCGATGTTGCCGGCCGCGTTCGTGCGAACCCAGTCAATGATGTTGTCCAGCGTCGGGGTGGCACCGTCGCGGCCGGTCCAGCCGCGCAACTCCATGCGCTTGGCTTGCTCAGGCAGCGGGATCGGCGCCCACCCTTGGTTCCACAGGGCGATGGCGCCTGCTGCGTATGGCCTAGCAACGTTGACGGCGATGTCCACAGTTGGTTGAGTCCTCTGCTCGCAAAGAAGGGGGTGGGGGGGCAACGCCCAACGGCTCTCGTCGGGTAGAGCCGTTGGGCGTTGTGGTCGTGAGGTGTTACTGCGCGAGCTTGGCCAGGGCCTGCTGAATCTCCTGCTCGGAAATCCCAAGGCTGCGCAGGTCATTGGCCTTCGCTTCGTACTCCGGCGAACCGGGCACGAACGTCGAAACCTGTTGGACTGGTGCCTGCTGCACGGGTGCAGGTGGCTGCTGCGCGTACTGCTGGACCGGTTGCGCAGGTGGTTGCTGCATGTACTGCTGTTGTGCAGGCTGGGCCGGTGGTTGCTGGGTGTATTGCTGAACCGGTGGCTGACCACCGGAGAGCACCTGTTCGACGCCAGCTGCCTGCGGCGGGACGTACTGGACCGTGTACAGCTTCGGCGGGTAGCCCTTCTTCCCTGCCGTGCGCTCCCCATCACCGGTGTAGGTAACGGTCAGACGTCCGCCAACCTCGATGGACTTGACCTTCGCGTCACGCAGAGCCTTCTGCAAACCCTTGAGCATGTTCGACTTCACGTACGCCCGACGCTTGCCATCATCATCAGGATCGTCGCGGTCCTGGGTGTCCAGGTCGATGACGATCTGCATCATCGCTGACCCGTCGGCAAAGAACTTCGGGCTGTTGTCGTCGAAGTCGGTTTGCTGCTGGGCCTCAAAGTGGGTGATCACACCGGTGCGTGAATCGCCGTAGTTCTCGAACTTCCATGCCGCTGAACCACCGGACAACAATTCCTCAACTGATTTCATCGCGCGCTCCTTAGCTAGCTTTCTTCTTGGGGGATGGATTCGCCGGACCCGATAGGAGGGCCTGGACATCTGTGACGTCCACAACGCCAGGGCACGCAGTGGTGGCGTCCTGGCTCGTGGGACGGAAGAACGGGCAGTAGTTGCAGTCCTTCGGGTCGTCAGTGATGGGGAGTCGTGGGAGCGCGTCAACGCCGAGAACGTCGATCGCGGTCTGAATCGACATGACGCGATCCATTGCGGCCCCGGCGATGGCTTCGTTGAACGGCTCCACGTGGAACACGGCCTTGTCGAGCTTGATCTCGTTGCGTGGAAGGAACGCGATCACGCACGCCTTCGGCTCGAAGCCCTGCTCCCGGATGCCCATCGCGTACGTCTGGATCTGCACCGCGTACTCCGCCTTGATCCGACCGCGCCGCGCCTCGTCCAGCGTCGTCTTGCCAACGATCTTCCAGTCGATGACGGAATCGGTGTCGGTGTCGTAGCAGTCCAGGCGGCCCCGCAAACGCATTGGGCGCATCTGCGGGAGCTCGACGTAACGCTCGATGATGAACCGGTCACGGCCAAGCCGGGCGTTCTCCGCATGCAACGCCGATTCCACGAACGTGTGCACAGCGGTGCCGATCGTCGGCAACCAGCCGGACGTGTCCCGGACCGGTTCAACCCCTGCCAGCTTGTAGCCCAGGCGCCTCGAGCAGGTTGCGCCGATTTCGCTGGGTCCGATGCGTTTCTGTTGGCTGCGCGGGTGCGCGTCAATACGACGCTGAATCACCTCGAGCATTTGCTCTTTGATCCCGGTCACGACTATTCACCGACCAGGACGAAGCGGCGTGACGGTGCCGATTCTTTGACGAACTTCGCGTGGATCTCCGGGAACTGCTTCTTGAACGCTGTCGCGTCGAACCGCTTCGCCGGTGCCGTGTACCGGTACGTCGCGACGACTTCACCGTTGACCGTGGCGTCCTCAGCGTTCAAGTCAGCGATGGCCTCCTTGACGCGGTCCGCGAGTGGGCCTTCGATCGCTTTGAGTTCCGCCATGCGCGCCCGAACTTGCACGAGGGCTTCAAGGTCGGCGGCAACATCGTCGGGCAGTTCAGCGGCTGCATGTTCGGTACTCATCTATCTGACTCCTTGGATTGGCAACGTGAGTTCGGTTCCGTGTTCGGGGGTGATCCCCTCGGGGCGTTTGCGTGGTGCCCGGGTCTTGTGTGCGGTGCTGGTTTTCGCGAGGGCTTGGCGCACCGCGTAGGGGCTGGTCACGGTGCAGTGATCTGCGGGGACTTCACCGATGAAGCCGTCGCGCAGCTGCACACGCATCCAGCCTTTGTTGCTGTTGAGCACGACGCCGACTTCTTTGACGTAGAACCGTGGATGCCCTTTGTGGCTGGCTTTGATTCGGACGACGCGGGCGCCGTCGGGTGGCCAGATGTCGCGGGCCATCAGTAGCCCGCTTCCTTGAGTAGGGCGAGCCAGGTCGCGGGTCGCATCACGATGTATCCGTCTTCGGCGTGTGCCTTGCCAACGGACTTGGCCCACACGGCACCGGTGGCCGCGCCGTCGTTGACCATTTCGACGTCGAGCTCGCGCAACCAACCGGGAATGTTCGCCTTGGCGGTGGCTTTGGCTTCGATGACGACGCCGATG
>Ga0172380_10002585_pt1 | contig 27310 bp, 17 predicted proteins | sample Leawe162metaG_FD_119747 | JGI IMG/M metagenome (GOLD analysis project Ga0172380, IMG submission 119747) | Leachate microbial communities from a municipal landfill in Southern Ontario, Canada - Leachate well 162 metaG | ecosystem: Engineered > Solid waste > Landfill > Unclassified | place... | reverse complement strand
CTTCGATCGCGTGGCGTGGTCGTGTCGTCGTTCGGAATTGAGCTGTCGCCAAAAATGTGCCGCAGTTCCGGGGCAGCTGCGCGCGTTAAGATGCTTTCCTTACGGGTTTACCGAATGTTTACGTTCGTCCTGAGCTTGCCGAAGGGCGAATGGGCAAAGACTGAAGAATCTTGCTAATCAGGAAAAATAATGACAGGATGAACAGGATTTACAGGATGGGTTTTCTATCCTGTTCATCCTGTAAATCCTCTCTCAAATGTCTGTTTGGTTCCGGTTTGTCCGGCTTAGGATTATCTTGATTTTAGTGAATCAATCGCCGCTTTTGGTCGAGTTGATCGTGCTTGAACCTAGAAACCTCGGTTGACCGCTTGCCAAGATGCGTAACATGGTGGTTCTAAACAGTTTTGTTATATATTTTGCGTTCGCCCGTATGGTGAGAGCGCTACGAGCTGGATTGCACGGTTTTCCGGGCGCATGGCGGCGTTGCAACTGCAAGAGAAGAGAATGGAACAACCATTACTTCGTCGTTGCGCCTCTTGTGCCCAAGCCGTAGGCTGTCGGGTATGCCCTGCACCCGGAAAACCGCACACTCCAGCCCGTTCAACCGAGGTTTCTAGGTTGAATCACTGGAGAACGGCGGGAATCGCACCGTTACTTCCGTTCCATTTTCCGCCGAGGTGACGAAGCCGATGTCGCCGCCCATGGTTTGTATCATCAGGCGGGCGGAATAGGTTCCCAGGCCGGTGCCGCTGGTTTTTCCGGCGGTGGCGTATTTCTCGAAAAAATGTTCGCGTATCTCTGCGGGGATTTCGCCCTGGTTGTGTATGCTGACCGTCGATCCGTTGGCATCGCTACGCAGGGCGATGGTGACGCGGTCTTGTTTATTCGAGGCTTCCATTGCGTTTTTGACCAGGTTGGCCAGCATCGAATAGCACAGGGGGGTGTCGCCGGGCACCATGAAGGTTTCCCGATCATTGGTGTGCAATGCCACGTCGAGGTGCAGGGAGCGCACTAATGCGCCGTTGTCCTTGATCACCCGGTTCAGGATGGGGATCAGGTCGACCGGCTGCGGAACGAAGCGGTATAGTCCCTGCTCCATCTTGTACAGGTCAAGCGAGCGGCTGATCATGTCCAGCATGGTGTAGCCGGATACTTCTATCATCCTGGTCAATTCGATGATTTCGTCCTCGGGCGGGTTATCGCCCAGGATCATTTGAGCCGCGCCCAGTATGCCGTTGAGCGGGCTTTTGAGGTCGTGGTGCATGATCCGTTCGACATCGTCGCGTAGCATGGCGGCTTCTTCCAGGGATTGTTTCTGGGCGCGCAACTGGCTTAGCGCGATGCACAGGGAGAGGTGGTTGCGCACCCGCGCATGTACGATGGAGGGATGAAAAGGCTTGGAAATATAGTCCACCGCGCCGAGTTCCAGGCCTTTTTCCTCGTCGCCGGCAGAATCCAGTGCGGAAATGAAGACCACGGGAATTTCGCTGGTCAGCTTGTCTTCCTTGAGTTCGCGTATTACCTGATAGCCGTCCATTTCCGGCATCATCACATCCAGCAGGATCAGGTCGGGCAGGTGCTCGCGCGCACGCTCCAACGCTTGCACGCCGTTTTTGGCGAGCAGGATTTTATAATCGTCCTTGAGCAGTTCGGAAAGTAGCGCCCGGTTCTGCTTTTCGTCGTCTACTACCAGTATCGAATGTTTTTGCATCATTTTGATCCAGTTAGCGCTTGCCTGAGTTCGGCGAGCAAGTCCAGTGCTTTTTCAAATTCCACATCTTCGATCAGATCGCCTATCTTGCCGAGCAAGGGGGCGAGATTGGGATTGGAGATGGCGTTGCGCAACTCCAGCAAGGCGTCCCCGGCGGTGGCGTCGTCGTCATTGAGAAGTGCTGCCAGCCGCTCCAGCAATGGCGCGATTTCAGCCGCGCCCATAGTGCGCGTGGCTGCGGCGGAAGGCTGTTCTTCCGCCGGCAGCGCATCCAGCGAGCGGGCGACATGATGCGCCGCTTCGGCGAAGTTTTCCACCAGCGCCGGCACTATGCGCCCATCGGCAAGCGCTAATTCGAGTTCCTTGGCGTAGCCGGAAAGCTCCATCGCGCCTATGGTGGCCGCGCCGGATTTCACCGAGTGCGCCAGACGCCTGGCTTCCATCAGTTCGCCGCGCTCAATCAGGCTGCGTATGCGGCTGCCTGCGTCGCCGAAATCGCGCCGGAAAATCCGCAGGATACGCAGGTAGAAAGCTTCCTTTCCCATATGGTTGCGCAAGCCGTCGCGGGTGTTTATGCCGTCCAGCCGGATAAACGACGCGTGCCCCGCAACCGCCTTGCAGGTTTCGAGCAACTGGTTTATCGCCATTTCGTCCCGCGCCGTATCCCCCTCCCGTGCGCTCGCAGACGCCTCTATTCCTGCCGTATCTGCACGGAGGAAGTCTTTTTCTGTCCTCTGTCCTCTGTCCTCTGTCCTCTGACCCTCTGTCTTCTGATGCCCCTGATGATGAATAATCCATTTTTCCAAGGCGGCATACAGCACTTCGACATTGATTGGCTTGGTGATGTGGTCGTTCATGCCGGCTTCCAGGCTGCGCTCGCGGTCGCCGGCCATCGCATGGGCGGTCATCGCGATGATGGGAAGCGCTTGAAAACGCCCGTCCTCACGGATCAGCCGGGTGGCTGTGAAACCGTCCATTTCGGGCATCTGGATGTCCATCAAAACCAGTTGGTAATCGCCGGCCAATACTTTTTCCACGGCTTCGCGACCGTTGACCGCTTCATCAATGGCAAGCTGCGCATCGTCGAGGAGTTCAATCGCCACTTCGCGGTTGAGCGGGCTATCATCGACCAGCAGCACGCGTGCTCCGCGTAGCGCGCTGAAGTCGCGACGCCGGTCCTGCGCGCTTTGCTGGTAGTGGCGACGGCTGCCGGCAATTTCATCGCCCAGCAGCGATTCGACAATCGCATCGTGCAGCGTCGATTCGCTTACCGGCTTGGTCAGCAGATGACCAATACCGGCCTGCTCGGCTTCCAGGGAGAGTTTTTCCAGGCTGTAGGCGGTAATCATCAGAATCGCCGGCATTGCGTCTATAGGGTGGTCTTCCCGGCGTATGCGGCGCGCGGTTTCTATCCCGTCTATGCCCGGCATCATCCAGTCGAGCAGCACCACGCGGAAAGGATCGTTTTCCGCTTGCGCTGCGCGCAGCATTTCCAGAGCCTGTTCGCCGTATTCGGCGGTTTCCGGACGCATGCCGAAATGCAGCAATATTTCGCTGAACACCGCGCGCGCGGCAGCGTTGTCATCCACCACCAGCACCCGCACCCCGGTCAGCCTGTCGAGCGGCAAGCGCTGGATGTCGCCGGCGGTATGGCGTTGAAAAACGGCGTCGAAATAGAAACTGGCGCCCTGGCCGGGGTGGCTTTCCAGCCAGATGCGCCCGCCCATCAATTCGCATAGCTGCTTGCAGATCGCAAGCCCCAGGCCGGTGCCGCCGAACTTGCGGGTCACCGTATCGTCAGCCTGAGTGAAGGGATCGAACAGGTTGGCGTGCAGCTCGGGGGCTATGCCTATGCCGGTGTCCCGCACCAGAAAGCGCAACTGCGCCTGCTTTTCGTCCACCTGCACCGGTTCCACGTTGACCACGATCTCGCCGGCCTCGGTGAATTTCACCGCATTGTTGACCAGATTGGTCAGCACTTGCCCCAGCCGGAGCGGATCCCCCACCAGATTGCGGGGAACCGTGCCGCGGATATGGAACAGCAGTTCGAGGTTCTTGTCCTGCGCCTTGAGCGACACCAAGGCCGAGACATTTCTGAACACGCTGTCGAGAGAAAAGGGTATTTCCTCCAGGCTCATTTTTCCGGCCTCGATCTTGGAGTAATCGAGCACGTCGTTAATCACTCCGAGCAGCGCGTTGGAAGACGACACCACTTTTTCCAGGTAATCGCGCTGCTTGGCGTCGAGGCGGGTCTTGAGGGTCAATTGGCTCAGGCCGATGATGGCGTTCATCGGCGTGCGGATTTCGTGGCTCATGCGCGCCAGGAAATCGGATTTGGCGCGATTGGCCTCGTGCGCCTCTTCGATGGCCTGGTTGAGCGCCTGGGTGCGCTGCCTGACTTTTTCTTCGAGTTGTTCGCGATATTCCGCCAGTTCCAGGTCGCGTGCCTGAAGGCTATCGAGCATGTCGTTGAAACCCCGCCCGAGTTTGCCGATTTCATCCTCGCTCTCAACGCAGGCGCGCTCGCTCAGGCTGCTGTCCTCCTTCACCCGCACCATCAGGCGGCTCAGGTTTTCCAACGGAACGGACAGCCATTTCGCCACTACATGGAATATCCATAAGGAAATCAACAATACACCGAACATGATCCAGCCGGTGTCCAACAGATTGCGGTGAAACGCCATGTCGAAACGTTCGAGTGACGCGACCAGTTCGAGCGTGGCGCGCACTTTTCCGTTATCGAGCAGCGGCTGCCATACGATCAGGTTGGAATCGGTAAAACGGTGCTCCGGCGTCGACTTGGAAATCGAAATCGGCTCGAAAGTGATCTCTTTATCGCCGTGACGCCGATATTCGGCGAATACGCTGCCGTCCGGAAGCAGGATGCGCGCCTGCCGGATAGTGGGATTTTGGTCGAGAGAGGCGAGCAGGTGGGCGGACTCCCGTTCGTCCTGGAAGATCAGCGCGGCCTGGCTGTTGGTGGCGATGATGCGGCTTTGCGCCGACAGCGATTCCACCCACTCGGTGCGCAGCAGGCGCTGCTGCTGGTAGCCCACCAGGACAAACACCAGCAGGGACGCCAAGGCAAGCATACCGGCGCCGAGCAGCGCCAGCTTGCCGCGGATCGATTTCAGCGGGCGGAAGGCAGAAGACAGAAGACAGAAGACAGAAGACAGATTTTGATGAGGGGCTTTCTTGTGCCCGTTGGGGTGTTCGTTTTCGGTCATCCGTGCGCTGTTTTCTAACTGAGGCGGGTTTATGCCGTCTTCATCGGAGGGCTGAGGTCCTGGGGCTGAATGCTGGCCTGGCAGAGGGTTTTCTCTGTTTTCTGATGCGAACAAAGGGGTGAGGATGGTATCCTTACTTTGAAGAGCGGTTTCTCTGTCTTCTGTCCTCTGTCTTCTGTCTTCTGATGCCTGTCCTCTGTCTTCTGATGTGTCTTCTGACGCGGATTTTACCACAATCCAGCGGTTCAGCGTTTCCGCCAACTTCTCCTGGTCTATCGGTTTGGTCAGGTGATCGTTCATACCTGCGGCCAGGCTTTTTTCCCGGTCGCCGCTCATGGCATGGGCCGTCATCGCGATAATGGGCAGGTCGCGCAGGCGGTCATCGGCGCGTATCAAGCGGGTCGCCGTCAGCCCATCCATCTTTGGCATCTGGATGTCCATTAGCACCAGATCGAAGGCTTCCGCCGTGACGCGCGCCGCTGCTTCGATACCGTTTACCGCCGTCTCGACTGAAATGCCCAGATCGCACAGCAATTCGGTCGCCAGTTCGCGGTTGATGGTGTTGTCCTCGACCAATAAAACCCGCCGCCCCGCCAATTGCGCCGAAACGCAGTCCTGGCGCTGCCCGTGGTGCACCGGGACGGCGGGATGTCCGAAAATATTGACAATCGAGTCGATCAGGGTGGATTCGTTCACGGGTTTGACGAGGAACCCATCCAGCCCGGCGTCGTTGGCGTAGCGCATCACCTCTTCCCGCCCGAATCCCGTGACCATCAGGATTGCGGGGGGCGGGTGCAGCGTGTCGTCGGCCTTGATGCGGCGGGAAGTCTCTATTCCGTCCATCCCCGGCATGCGCCAGTCCATCAGCACCAGGTCGAACGGGTTGCCGCTGCGGGACGCAGCGCCGAGCGCCGCCAATGCCTCCTGGCCGGAAGACACGGCCTGCACGCTGAAACCATGGGTGTCCAGCATTTCGGACAGCACTTTGCGCGCATTGTCGCTATCATCGACGACCAGCATCCGTTTTACGGGCAATTCCCTGAATTTGATCCTGGCCGGCGACGCCGGAGCTTCCCTGACAATACCCAGCGTGACCGTGAAGGAGAAGGTGCTGCCCACGCCCGGCGCGCTCTCGACCCAGATGCGCCCGCCCATCAATTCGGAAAGCTGTTTGCAGATGGCAAGACCCAGGCCGGCGCCGCCGTATTTACGGGTGGTCGAGTTATCGGCCTGGGAGAACGATTGGAACAACGCACTGAGCTGTTCCGGGGTCATGCCGATACCGGTGTCCTGCACCGAGAAGCGCAGCCGCACCGTCTGTTGGCCTATTTCTTCCGGCGTCACCGCGACGATGATCTCGCCCTGCTCGGTGAACTTTGCTGCGTTGCTGACCAGGTTGATGAGAATCTGTCCCAGCCGCAACGCGTCGCCCATCAAATGGCGCGGCGTGTTCGCGGCGACCGAGAACACGATTTCTATGCCTTTTTGCTCGGCTTTCAGCCCGATAATGTCGGCGAGACTGCCCAGTATCTCGTCCAGAAAAAATGCCGATTGCTCCAGTTCCAGTTTGCCGGCCTCGATCTTGGAGAAATCCAGGATGTCGTTGATGATGCCGAGCAAGGACTTGGCGGCGTTGTCGATTTTGGACAGATAGCCCTGTTGCTTGGGCGTCAGTAGAGTGCGCTTGACCAGATGCGTCATGCCGATGATGGCGTTCATCGGCGTGCGGATTTCATGGCTCATGTTGGCGAGAAACGCGCTCTTGGATTTTGTCGCCGCTTCCGCCGCTTCCTTGGCGCGTTCCAGGTCCCGCGTCCGCGTTTCCAGCTTGCGCTCGGTTTCTTTTTTCGCGGTCAGGTCTTTGACGAGCAGCGTGCAGCCCTGGTATTCCTCGCCCGAATAGATCGGACGCGCCGCCAGGGCGAGGTGTTTGTTCTCCAACTGGAAGCTGCTCTCGTAAGTTTCGCGTGTGCCGTCGGCGATGCAAGCCAGAGTGAATTTTTTCAGATCATCGGCAAAATCGCCTCGCAGCAGCGTGAAAATATCGCGCATATGCAGCGCATCTTCGGTAATCGCGATATTCCGCGCGGTTCGGAAATTCATGATCTCGAAGAATGCCGGGTTGAATTCGAGCAGGCGGTTCTGCGCGGTCAACACCGCGACCCCGTCGGAAGTGCCGAGTATCAGCACCCGCCATTTCAGCTCGGTTTGCTGCAGGCGCTGGAATAGATTTTTCTCGTCGGACGCCTTTTCGGCCAGCACGCACCAGCCGTCGCCATCCTGCGTGATCCTCAGGCGGCAGCGGTGGATGATGCCGTCCAGCACGAGTTCCACCGGAAAAATATCCACGATCTCCCCGGCGGCATATTCACTCATCTGCTTTTCGAACAGATGTATCCCTTTGGGGTCGGTGGGGTTGAACAAATCCTCCAGCGATTTTTCGTACAGTGTTTTCTGCTCGCAGCCGAACATGTGCAAAAAAGACGGATCGGCGACGCAGCCGGAAAAGTCGCCGCCCACCCTTAATATACCTAAATTGAATGAGGAGAACATCATCGCCTCATTTCATTCAACGGATTATTCATTTTCGCGACACAACGCTGAACGAACAACCGGGATCGTCCCGGCAAATGCAGCGCTCCTCGGTGGATTTGTAGGCGCCGAAGCGTTCCTTGAACAGTTCCTTGCCGTACACCAGCGCCATAATGCCGGCGGCAACGCCCGTCAGCATGAAGCATTGCGGGGATGAAGCACGGGGGCGGTATTCGCGGTAGCCCAGCGCTTCATAGCCATTCAGGGAAGCGAGTACGAGGCGCTTGGCCGGCTCATGCTCCACGACTTGCCAATTTCCCCAGCCCAGGCCGTTGCTCACGGCCAGGATGCCGTAAAGATTGTCCTGCGGTTCCTTGACCATGGGCGCGATCAGCCTATCCCACTCCGCCGAGTTCATGATCCCGCGAAACGTATTCAGCGCGCAGGTTTCGGCGTCGGCCATCAGCAGCTTTTTAGCCACCGCATGCAGATTCACTTTCTGCATCTCCTCGACATACTGGATGAAGAGCAAATTGTAAAAATCCGCCGGCATGTTCGCCAGATACACGCCGAACGCCGGAATGAGACCATCCGGGTCGCCGTAAATCGGCATTTCCACCAGCGCGTCAATGATTTTCGCCTGATCGACGTTGGGGCTGGCCAGGGTTTGGATGTCCTGCGGCGCAGCCACCGACGCCGGCGGCGGGTAGGGCTTGTGGTTAAAACAGTGCGGCTCGGTGCGGGTAGTATCGATCTCGAATACGCAATGGTCCACGCCGTGGATCAGGCATTCTTTTTCCGTGACGCTGACGTTTTGGCCGCTAATCGCATGGTATGCGCCCTGCAAATAACCCACGGTGAAATTGCACACCGGCGCTTCGCGCGTCCCCAGCCCGGCGCTCCAGCCTTCGACAAAATGCGAAGTATCCGCCCGCACGATTCCCTGCCCGACGCGGCTCACATCCAAGCTGCCGAGGCCCAGGTGCGCATAGAGACTGGCGGCGATCTCCCATTTTTTTTCCGGCGAGTCGCCGGGTAGGAAGGCATGGCTGCACATCTCCGAAAACACCGCTTCCGCCGTGGAAACCACCAACCGGCGACCGTCTATCTGCCGGGATTCTTCCACCGTGCGCTGGATGCGCGAATTGTAATGATGGCAGTGGACAATCACCTCCTTGCCCGAGATCATCCGGCGATAATTGCTTTTATCGAAATTAAGCTTAAAGCGTTCTGCGGGGTCGATGTTCGACATTTAACGCATCCCTTTCATTGTTTTTGATCTACTTGTTCGCTCATCGTTACACACGAGGGGACTTACCTAGGCTGTCGAAATTTAGCATTTTTTGGCAAAAAATCAGCACTGGTTTTTGGATATTCTCAATTTGCGGGCAGTGCCAAACTTCCCCGTTCATGGTTCGACAGGCTCACCACGAACGGGGAAGTTTGGCACTCTTCTGATCGTTCCCACGCTCCGGCGCTCGTCATTACACACATTTTTTTTGCTGACAACAACGCACTCCGGTCTATGCGAAAAGACAGCATGAAGCCCTCTCCCGCAGGCGGGAGAGGGTTGGGGTGAGGGTGTTTGCACATTGATAACAGTTGCCAATACGCAAACACCCTCATCCCCGGCCCTTCTCCCGCCTGCGGGAGAAGGGAGCAAACCTGCGCCCGCGCTTGCCCGGCACTTGTGTGTAACGACGAGCGCTCCGGCGTGGGAACGATCAAAAGCCTTCCTCAAAGTCTGTCCTCTGTCCTCTGTCCTCTGTCTTCTGACACGCTATTCCACCGTTTTCGCCAGCCTGAGCAATTGGGCGTTGAATTCCAGCCCCTGCTTCTGGGCGGCCTTGCGATTCAGCATCACGCCCACACGTTCGCCGCTCACGGTCAATTCGACCATGCCGCCCGCCTTGGCGAAGCCGGGAATGTCGGAAACGCTCACCATGCGCTTGCCGACCAGTTTGCGGATGATGGTTTCCATGCCGGCGCTCTCGGAGCGGCTGATGTAAAGAAAATCGCACTGGATGTTGTCTCCGATGGCGGCGAGTTTGACGATTTCGGCGGTGTGCGCATCCACCGGCTCCCGCGCCAGCTTCTCCAGGATTTTTCCGAACGGATTGGCGCCGAGCACGCAAAAAATCTGAGGGTTTCTGGGCGTTGCACCATCCGGCCAGTAGACGAACTGGGGCAGCTTGAAAAGCAGCACCGCCTTCAAGCTGTATTCGGATATGGCAGACTGATCTGCATGGGCATTCAGGCCGGCAGGCAACATCAGCGCCAACAGCGCGCCTAGCCAGCCGTAGCATCTGGGCAATGCCATGCACCGTACACCCCGGAAAAATTTAATCATCATGGAAATGGAAAAACGCCGTCAAAACCGGTACTCCAGCGTCAGCATGGCTGAGCGCGGCGGCTGCGGCATGTTCACGAAAGTAGTGCTACTCGAACCGGCGGCGACATAATAGCGGCGGTCGAAAAGGTTGTAGATATCCAGATAGGCCGAAAGGTTCCGGTCCGCCAGCTTATGCGCGCCGAAATGCAGATTCATCAGGGCATAACCGGGCGTCTTGAGGCGTTCGCCCGGCTGGGTCTTATCGTTGCGCTCGGTGGTGGTGGCGCCTATCAAGTACAGCTTAGGCGTGATGGTATAGCGGTCGCGGTAGCGGAACGTGTTGCCCAATTTAAGTTTTTGCTCGGGAATGTAGCTTTGAGCGAGAGTGAGCGCGTTCTGCGATTCTTTGATATGGCCGGTTTCATAGCTGTATCCGCCCCAGGTGTCGCTGCTCCAGGCGTTGCCGAACTGGTTGCGCCAATTCAGGATCAAATCGATGCCCTGGTGCATTTCCTTGCCGGCATTGACCTTGATGGTCGATTGGGAGAGCAGCGCGCCGGGAATGTACTGGGTCGGCACGGCTTCGCTGCTGGTGACGATGAGATTGTCAACCTCGGAATAATAAGCATTGGCGATGAAATTCAGGTTGGAACGCGGACGCCAATCCCAGGCAGCCGAGAGATTGCGCGAGGTTTCCGGTTTCAGGTCGAAATTCGGCGAACGGAAATTGTTGCCGAGATAAAGTCCGTTGCTGTTTTTCGCGCCGCCGAAAGTGCCGAATGTGCTGAAACCGTCTTCGGGAGCGGGCGCCCGGAACGCTTCGCCGTAGAGCAGCTTGATATGGCTGTCGGGCGCATTGTGCCAGACCATCCCCAGGCGGGGATTGACGCTTGCGCCATAAGCGGAATGCTGGTCGTAACGCGCTCCTATCATAGTGGAAACGGCCTTGTTCCATTCGCTCTGAAGTTGAAAATAAGCCGACGTATTGCTGTAATGCGCCTCGAAAACCGGGATCGGCAAGGTGGTGTTGGGGTAGGCCAAGCCTTGCGCATCCGGGGACAGGCTGGTGTTGTAAGGCTTGGGCAGGTCCGGGGTGATCAGCGCATAATAATCCTTGTAGCCAACCCCGGCCAGCACGGTATTGGCATCGTTCACGCGCCAGTTGAAATTCTGCTCGACGCCCCGACGCCAGGCTTTGTCGTAAACGTAGCCGTTATCCTGGAAATCGGTGTAGATATTCAGGTATTTCGAAGCCGGATCGACCTCGTACCCCGAATAATCGACTACCAATTCGCCTTTCAGATTGGGCGTCAGATTGAAGCGCAACGTCCCGTACATCGTCTCGATGGCCGTATCCCAGCGCGCATTGTCGAGATAAAGCGTGGTGTCCGGGCGGTCGCCGGTGCTGGTGAGACTGCGGAAATAATTGCGGTAGTAGCCGAGCGTCAGATCGTCTCCCGCATCCAGCCGGGCATACAGGCTGTCGCCGGCAGTTCCGCCGGTGTAGTTCTCGCGCGCTACGGACGGAACCGCCACGGAACCGGAAAAAGTCTTAGCGTCCACCTTGGGAAAGTCCTTGAGGTAATACTGATCCAGCCTAGCGCGGTCGGAAGACTGCTTGTGCCCGCCCACCGTCAGCGCCATCCAGTCGTTCAATTTCACCCCGGCCAGCAGGGAGGCTTCGGTCTCGCCGAACGAACCGCCGCCGGCAGACACCCATGCCCCTTCGGCATCTGCGGCATGGTCGGTGATGATATTGATCACGCCGGCGGCCGCATCCGCACCGTATAGCGCGGCGGCGGAGCCATACAGCACTTCCACCTGCTTGGCGTTGTAGAGGGCGAAATTTTCCGCCACGGGTATCTTGCCGCCGACGGGATGATCGATACGCACCCCGTTCAGCATAATCAGCATCTTATTGTTGTTGACGTGTCCCTGGAAAGTAAAATTGTTGTACACGGAGGAGCGGGTGCCGCGCTGAATATCCACGCCCGGCAGGTCTTCCAGCAGGTCGGCGAGATTCTTGTAGCGCCGCTCGCGTATCTGCTCGCGGGTGAAAACCACGATGTGCGCCGGAGAATCGGTGCGGTTTTCCTGATGGCGCGACGCGGTCACCACCTTCGTTGCGAAAAGCTCGTCCAGGGACAACGGCAACAAGCTCTGCACATCGCCGTCATCCGCCCCGTGTGCCGTGCTCCAACAACCGGCCAGCGAAAGCAGGAAAATGGCAGCGTAGTTTTTTGCATATCCAGACATTACCTTAACCTTTCCGTTTGATCGTTCCCACGCGCTACGTCACTGCCATTAAGTTAGGAAAAATCCGTTCGCCCTGAGCCTGTCGAAGGGTGAACGGATTTTTCCTAACTTAATGGCAGTGACGCGCTATGTGGGAATACAGTTTTGGCCCATTGCGGCGAGCGTTCCGCGACCTTGGCGATGAAGCGCAACAAGCCGGAAAACGATGAGCGCCACGCGCAAGAACGAGACAATTTAACGTACTTTAACACCTTGCTGTAGAAAAGGCCATTTCGGCAAGCATTATTCAAGCAGAATTTTTTTTGGGTTGATTTGCCAAGCTCGGCAAACCGTTGCCGGTCGGGGGTTGTGCGGGGGTTGATACTCGCGGTCACGGACTATTACGCGGTGCGGAGATATGGCGACTACATTGTATTACAGACTAACCGGTTTACTGAAAATCGGCCTATGCCAGCACCCCGTCCACCAGCCGCAGCACCCGGTCCGTCCTGGCCGCCAGGTCGAGGTCGTGGGTGACGATGACGAAGCTGGTGCCGAGCGAGCGGTTGAGTTCCAGCATCAGGTCGAACACCCCTTGCGCGGTGGCGCGGTCGAGATTGCCGGTCGGCTCGTCGGCCAGCACACAGGCGGGTTGCGTCACCAGCGCGCGCGCCACCGCAGCGCGTTGACGCTCGCCGCCGGAAAGCTCGCCCGGCGTGTGTTTCAGGCGATGCCCCAAACCGACCTGATCCAGCATCTTGGCAGCCTGGGCATAGGCTGCCTCCTTCGCCATGCGCCTGATCAACAGCGGCATCGCGACATTTTCCAGCGCGCTGAATTCCGGCAGCAGATGATGGAACTGATAGATAAACCCGAGCGACTGGTTGCGCAGATTGCCGCGCGCTACCTGGCTTAAGGAACGGACATCGCGCCCCATGATCGCGACCTCGCCCGAACTGGCGTCGTCCAGCCCACCCAGGAGATGCAGCAGGGTGCTCTTGCCCGAACCGGACGCGCCGACGATGGCGACCCGTTCCCCGCGCCCGATTTCCAATGTGACGCCGAGCAGCACCGGCACTTCCAATTCGCCTTGGCGGTATATCTTGTGCAGGTTGGTGCAGGAAATGACTGGTGGCGTGAGGGGTGAGGGGTGAGGCGTGAGGCGCGATGGAGCACCCACTTCTTGGTGAGGAGTAAGGAGTGAGGAGTGAGGAGTGCCTACCTCTTGGTGAGGGGTGAGGGGTGAGGGGTGAGGAGCGTCCGCTTTACCATGAGAATTTTTACCTGCCATTATTACTTCCTTCATACCCGGATTTATTTTTCAGTACTATCCCAGTGCCTCTCAAACTCCTCACTCCTCACTTAATGAAATACGGGCCGAGAAATCGTTCGCCGTTAAAATGAATGAGATGAGACGGTGCTTCCGCCGTCCATACTTCCGTTTCCCAGGCAATGTCGCCGACGTATCGCGCCATCAGGGAACGGGAAGGGAAAGCCGTTACATAAACCAGCCCTGCGGACGAATTGGAAAACAACTGTGCCAGTTCTTCATGGCGTTTACCGTTGACTGGTCCATGACTGGTGACGGATTCGATCAACAACAGCCAATTCCGCACGGGACAATAAAGAACGACATCCGGCATTTTGCCGTGGGAATCGACGGCTACGCCCAACTTGCCCAGCAAGGCGACATCGAAATAACCCCATTTATCTCCGGTATCTCCCACATAGACCAGGATTCCACCGGGCACAAAGCACGGGCCAAAGTCTTCGATAATTGCCTTGATTAGCTCGCTGTGATCGCCGGGGCTTAGTTGTATCTCGACGCCGGAAGAAATTATCACTGAAACGCGGTTCATATCCCGCTCTTTCGCATACCGGGCAACCAGCGTTTGGCGGGTCGAGAGGTAGGCCGTCAGCTTCTTCTCCCAGGTTTTTGTGCCGAACGTTCGTAGCAAAGCCAGTGCCTCCGGCTCGATTTGATAAACGAATTTCGGGCTATTGACGGGGCGTAGCGGATCGTCGGGATTGGGAATCGCCATCCCGGCAGCGACGAACTGGTGAACTGTCTGGCGGCGAAACGTTTCCCGCGTGTTCGGCTTGTAAGCCGCGCCGTAATGGTCGCGGCTAAATTCCATCATCGGGGTAATGCCGATCAGGGGGGTGCCGGCTTCTCGCCACGGTGTGCTTGGGGTGAGATTGACCAAAGCCAGCAGGCAAAGCGCGGAGCGCTCGTTTTGCTGTGCTCGTGGAAAACCGAGCGCCACAAGAATCTCCAATGCGTCGTTGGTTTTCTTGTATTCGCTCATAGCATCGCTTCCAGCCTTGCGTCTATCTGCGCCTGCGTAAGCGCTCCTTGCGCCTTTGCCCACCGTCCCAGCGCGATCAAGGCATCACGGCTTGGGTGCTTCATCATGCGCAAATCGGTTGCGTTAACCTGGGTGTGCCCACTAAATCGGCGGAAACACTCGTCAATTGTTGTCGAATTCAAGAATACCACCAAGCCGCGCGCGAGTTCTTCAGGCAGGCCATGTTTGTGCTGGTGAAAAACATTCAGGTGATTTTCAAAACCCAACAATTCGGCATCGTCAAAGAGATCGGGGCTAACAACGCGTGCCACGATACGACGTTTTTCCTCCTTGGAGGAAAAGCGCCGCACTATGGCATAGAAACCGTTGGGGTAAAGCCATTTGTCGGTTTCCGGGTGGCGCATCAGCGCGTTGGGTTTCTTCATTTCCGGCTTCGGCCATTCAATTGACTGACCGGTAAAATGGCCGGGGTAGAGCAGGGGAACGCTCCCCGCTTCCGGCATCTTGCGCAGATGCGCTCTCACGCGAAAATCGACTATCGGCCCGGTTGAAACCTCGACGCCGATGTCCGCGAGGGAATGGCAGAGCAGCGGTGACAGCGTCATGGGATTTTGCGCCGGGGATAGCGGAACGTGAATAAAACGCTCGGCATCATTGGGAAAAACGATTTGGTCGAATGAATACTGATGATCGGCGTAATCGGCAAAACCATCGTCGGCTGATGTGGATACCGTCACGTCATCCTGGCGAGCGCCGCATTCGAGCAGAATGATGATGTTTTCCTGCAGCACACCGTCATCCTTGAACGCCTTGTTGCGCGAGGCAAACAGGTGCATATGCCGAATTGCCGCGCGCGCCAGCAAAAAATCGCGAAATGGCCGGTAATAGGGACCATTGCAAAAACTACGGGGAATGATGGCGGCAACCTGTCCGCCCGGCGCCATCAGCGCAACCGTAAGCGCAACAAATGCCGAATAGAGGTTGACGGTTTCGAGGCCGATTTGGCGAAGCAACAGGCGGTGGCGTTCATTCCTGCCGATTTTTTTATAGGGTGGATTGAGTATGGCGAAATTGAATCCTTCGGCTTTACCGAACTGAATCCGGTTAATCGCATTTTCTATAAAATCGTCTCGAATCAAGTTGATGCTGAACCTTGATCTATCCTCTCTGAATATATCCTGATAGTACGCCATTTCTTTGGAAAGATAGGATGCCAGGAGTTCATCAATTTCGTACAGCGTAACGGAAATATCCAATGGCTGCGGGTGGGATTTTCTTACCGCTTCTAAAAAAGCGACGGTCAGCGAGCCGACACCTGCACCTGCATCGAGCAGCCGTATTGGGGAACAATGTGGAAAATCAACGGAAGAAAAATTAACGGAAGAAAAATTAAATAGCCCCGCCATAAATTCCGCAGTGCTTTTGGGTGTCATGAACTGGCCCAAATCCGCCCGCTTGCCCGAGCCTAATTGGGCGGAAGCTTCAAGCCGCGCCTTTTCGATCCGAGGCTGGCTGGATTCGCCGGCTTCCAGCCTACTCATACCTCAACGCCTCCGCCGGATTGGTGCGTGATGCGCGCCAGCTCGGGTACAGCGTTGCCAGCAGGGTCAGCACGAAGGATACGGCGGCGATTACGCCGACATCGCGCCATTGCAGTTCGGAGGGTAGGTCGCTGATGTAGTACACGTCCTTGGATAGGAATTGAATGCCGAAGGCGTGTTCGATGGCCGGCACCACCACGTCGATGTTGAGCGCCAGCAGCACGCCGCCGGCCACGCCGATGAAGGTGCCGATCACGCCGATCAGCGCGCCCTGGACGATGAAGATTTTCATGATGCCGGCGGGGGACGCGCCCAGCGTGCGCAGGATGGCGATGTCGGCCTGCTTATCGGTGACTGCCATGACCAGGGTGGAAACGATGTTGAACGCCGCCACCGCGACGATTAACAGCAGGATAATGAACATTACGTTCTTTTCGATCTGGATGGCGCGGAAAAAGTTGGCGTGGGCGCGCGTCCAGTCGCCGGCATAAATGCCCGCCGGCAGGGTGGCGTTCATCTCGCGCGCTACCCTGGGGGCGGCGAATAGTTCGTCGAGCTTGAGCCGCACGCCGGTGACTTTCGTCCCCATGCGGTAGAGCGTGGCGGCATCAAAGATGTGCATCAGCGCCAAGCCGTTGTCGTACTCGAACATGCCGACTTCGAAAATGCCCACCACGGTGAATTGTTTCATGCGCGGCATGACGCCGGCAGGCGTCACCTGCCCCTGCGGGGCGATCAACACTACTTTGTCACCCAGCGATGCACGAAGCCCGCGCGCCATGTCCACGCCGAGTACAATGCCGAATTCGCCGGGGCGTAGATTATTCAGACTGCCTTTTTTCATGTGATTGCCGATGTCGGCCACTTGGCTTTCCAGCTCCGGCAGGATGCCGCGCATCATTGCGCCATGCACGGATTGATCGAAGGACAGCAGCCCCTGCGCCATGATGTAGGGCGCAGCACCACGCACTTCCTTGTGTCGTTTGGCGAGTTCCGCCACAATCGGCCAGTCTTCGAGCGCATTGCCTGCACCGCTGATTTCGATGTGCGACGCAACCCCCAGAATGCGCGTGCGCAATTCGGTCTGGAAGCCATTCATCACCGACAACACCACGATCAGCGCCGCCACGCCGAGCGCGATGCCGAGCATGGAAATCAGCGAAATGAACGAAATGAAATGATTGCGCCGCTTGGCGCGGGTGTAGCGCAGGCCGACGAATAGTTCAAAATGTGGCATTATTCCAGGACTGACAAGATGGGAAAAGGTTCGACCGCAGAGGTGCAGAGGTGCGGCGTGGGAATGCAGTCAGCGCCGTGCTGCGGCGAGTGTGCTTTTGGCGATACGCCGGATTCGGGACGCGGCGCGTCCCAGGCTGCATTCCCACGCGGCGCGTGGGAACGAGGTAAGTTAGGAAAAATCCGTTCGCCCTGAGCCTGTCGAAGGGTGAACGGATTTTTCCTAACCGGTTGACTGTTAAGCCATTCATGGTTCGACAATTTCCCCCGCGCAAGGCATAACTTAATGGCAGTGATGCGTCGCGTGGGAATGCAGTCAACGCCGTGCTGCGGCGAGTGTGCATGCGGTTTTGGCGATACGCCGGATTCGGGACGCGGCGCGTCCCAGACTGCATTCCCACGCGGCGCGTGGGAACGAGATAAACGAGGTAATTTCCCCCGCGCAAGACATAGCAGGGTAGGGCGGGGGCGGGTCAATGGTCGCTCGACATCTGATAGTTGTTGCGGCCTTGTTGCTTGGCCTGGTACATCGCCCCGTCGGCGCGCTTGATTAGGGTGTCCGGCTGGTCTCCGTCCTTGGGATAGACGCTAATGCCGATGCTGGTGCTCAGTTTCATCTCCTGTTTTCCTATCCGGGCCGGCGCGCGCATGGATTCCAGCACCTTTTCCGCCAGCAGGAAGAGGTTGTCCAATTGCTTGATTTTCGGCAACAGCAAAACGAATTCGTCGCCGCCGTAGCGCGCCACAGTGTCGCCCTTGCGTATGCTGTTCTTGAGCCGCCTCGACAGTTCGCACAGCAGTTTATCGCCGACATCGTGCCCGAAGGTGTCGTTGACCTCCTTGAAACGGTCCAGGTCGAGGAACATCACGCCCAGCATCTCGCCTTCGCGGCGCGCATACAGCAGCGCCTGGGTCAAGCGGTCGTGGAACAACTGGCGGTTGGGCAAGCCCGTCAGGGTGTCGTGATAGGCTTGGTAACGCACCAATTCCTCGTGACGTTTGCGCTCGGTGATGTCGAACAGCACCGAGACATAGTGGGTGATTTTGCCGTCTGCGTTACGCACTGCGGAAATCGTCTGCCAGGCCAGGAAGACATCGCCGCTCTTGCGCTTGTTCCAGATTTCGCCGCGCCATTGGCCGTTGCTTTCCAGTTGGCGCCACATTTCCTGGAAAAACTCGGCGCTGTGGAACTTTGAGCGCAACACGTTGGGCTTCTTGCCGACGACTTCTTCTCCCAAGTAACCGGTAATATTGGTGAAGGCGGGATTGACGGACAGAATGATCGTATTGGCATCGGTCACCAGCACGCCTTCCAGCACGTTTTCGAACACCTTGGCGGCGAGACGGAGTTCCTCCTCGGCCAGCGCCGCCTGCTTTTCCAGTTCGCCAACCTTGAGCGCGTTGCGCAGCACCCGCTCCAGGCTGTCGGACGAAAGCCGCGCTTTGGCCAGGTAATCGGTGGCGCCGGCGCGCATCAGTTCCACCACCAGCCCTTCATCGCCCTGACCGGTCAACATTACGATCGGCGTTTTGATGCCGCATGCACGCAGTCGGCGCAGCTTATCGAGTCCGTTGTCCTTGCCCAGCAAGTAATCCAGAAAAACCACGTCCACCGGCTGGACGAGAGTCACATCGAAATCATCCTCCAGCCCGTCGAGGCAAGCCAATTCGATGTCGTAACCGTGAACCTCTTCCATATAGCGCCGCAGCAATTCCTGGTCCACGGGATCATCGTCTATGGCGATAATTTTCAGGTGTTTGCTCATCGCACATCATCTCCTGGATGGCAGCCTGACGGTGTTGAACCAATATTCCTCAATGATGCGGAGGATTTTAGTAAATTGTTCAATGCCGCTCGGCTTGACCACGTAAGAGCAGGCGCCGCTGTTGTAGGCGCGCGTGACATCCCGCTCCTGCTGGGAGGTGGTGAGCATAATCACCGGAATATGCTGCAAGCGGAGGTCGTTGCGGACTTGCTCCAGCACCTGTATGCCATTCAGGCGAATCAGGTTCAAATCGAGCAGGATCAAATCGGGTAGGGGATAGCGTTCCGTGTCGGCATAAGCGTTACGCCGGTACAGATAATCCAGCGCTTCGTCGCCGTCGTTCACCACCTGCAAGCGGATGTGTCTTTTGCAGTCGGCCAGCGCCCGCCGCGTCAACTCCTGATCGCCGGGATCGTCTTCCACCAACAGGATAATCCTTGTTTCGTCCTGAGCATCCATCTTTAATTCGTTTCTCATTCCCGCTGTATCGTTTGGTGGGCATGTCTGGATGCAGAGTATATCCCAAGACGGCGCGTCACGGTTTGCACGGCAGTGCAAAGCGAAAATGCGCGCCCTTGCCTTCTTCCGACTCCACCCAGATGCGACCGTGGCACCGCTCGACCACTTTGCGGCAAATCGCCAGGCCGATGCCGGTGCCCTCAAAGCGTTCGCGCCCATGCAGGCGCTTGAAGGGTTGGAAAATCTGTTCGGCGTAGGCGGGATTGATGCCGATGCCGTTATCGCGCACGCCCAGCACCCATTCCCCGCCCGCCATGGACGCGTCGAGGTGAATGCGCGGCGGCGATTCCCCGGCATATTTCAACGCATTGCCGATCAGGTTCTGGTAAAGCTGGGTCAACAACGTCGCGTCGCCCATCACCGTCGGCAGCGGGTCGCGCGTAATTACCGCGCCGCTGTCCTCAATGCGTAGCGCCAGCGATTCCAGGGCGCGATCGGCAACCATATCCAGGCTGATCGATTCCGTTTTGAGTTCGCGATTGCCGGCACGGGACAGATTAAGCAAATCCTGCACCAGATTGCGCATGCGTTGCGCGGCTTCGGAGATGAAAACCAAGTCCTTGGCGGCGCGTTCCGGGATATCGCCGCCCAGATCGCGCACCAGCCACTCGCTGAAAATAACCAGCTTGCGTAGCGGTTCCTGCAAGTCGTGACTGGCGATGTAGGTAAATTCGCTGAGTTCGGTGTTAAGACGCGTCAACTCGGTGATTTTCACCGCCATGTCGGCATCGCCGCGCTTGACGGTATGCATCAGGTCGTCGATGGCGCGCGCTACATCGCTCAATTCGTCGGTGCTGCCGAGGCGCGCCTTATCCAGCGCCAGCGCGATTTCCGGCGTCACTGCGCGCGTGCCGGAGAAAGCCAGCGAGGCATCGCGTAGCGCAATGGTGCGGCGCACAATGCGGGATAGCCAACTTCCCAGCACCAGCCATAGAAAGGTGCTCAGCGACAGCACCATCAGGACGCTGCTGCGCACGAATTCCTGGATCGTGAACGGTCGCTCCACCCGTTGCTGGATAATCAGCGACAAGTCCCGCGCGTTTTTCCCTTCCCACGAAAGCCGACGCTGCTCGTAGCGCTGATCGTCCAGGTAAAGCGCGCCTTCGTAGCTGGGGCTGACTGCCGGTTTGCGCTGATCGCCGGTCGAGGCGGCGATTACAGTTCCGCGCCAGCTCAGAAACAGCCTGGCGCCCGGAAAAATATTGGCATACAGCAAGGCATTGTCCAACGGCCTGAATAGATAAAGCCAGCCCATGCCGTCCTTGCCTAGCCAGACGGTCTGGCGGTAAACCCGGTAGAGCGCGTTGTGCGGGGCGTTGTAATACCAGCCGACATAACCTTCCCGATGTAGCGTGATCCGGTTCGTTTCCTCCGGCAAGCCGGCAGCCTCTATGCCGTAGCGGAACAACACCTGCCCTTTGCCCGACGAAATCAGGATGTTGGAAAAAACCGGGCTGCCGCTTTGGGCGATGAAATAACTGCTAAGCTTCACCCAGCCCTGCTCCCGATCTTCCAGCAGGCGGGTGAATTCCAGCCGCGCCTTCAGGCGCAAGGCTTCACTTTCCCATTCGTTTTCCAGTTGCCCGATGCGCACGGTGTAATGATCGACCGCATCGCGGTTTTTTTGCTGCGCCGCTTTCTCGAACGATACGTTGTAATACCATAAAGCGCTGGTCATCGTCACCGTCATCGCCACGCTCAGCGCCAGCACCAGGCGTACACCGGCCTGGCGTTTGAGGGAGATTGATTTGCCGTCGGCAGTTTTCATTCGGTGAGCCAGGGGCTAGGGGCTAGTTGATCGTTCCCACGCTCCAGCTCGTAGGATGTGCCGACGCTAGGAGGCGCATCGTTCGCGCATCCCGGCGGCAATACGCGACCGATGCGCCTCGTTCCTCGGCACATCCTACGGGCTGTTCCAATCACATAGCAGCTTCTGCCCATGTATGCCTTTCGATTCTGGACGCTGGAGCGTCCAGAGCGGCGTTCCCACGCTGGAGCGTGGGAACGATCAACTAGCCCCTAGCCCCTAGCCTCTAGCCCGTCCCTAATTCAACGGATACAGCGCCACCACTTCGTTGCCGTTGCCGAGGTATTCCAGCTTTTCGCATAGCGTCCTGACCAGCGCCACGCCGCGTCCGGCGAAGCCGTTGTGGACGGCGAGATTGCATGAGAGGATGGGGGAGGCGTCGAATCCGTTGCCGCTGTCCTTGAGGCGCAATTGCAGATATTCCGCGCCATTGCGCCGCTGCCGCAGCAGTTCTATTTCAACGCAGGCGTCCAACAAATTGTTGAGGCGCTCCTCGCGTAGGGTAAGAAAACGGTCGAAGCCATCCTCCAGCGATTTCAGGCTGGAGTCGAGACCGAGCACGCCGTGGTCGAGCGCGTTGTTGTACAGTTCGGTGATGATCAAGTACATTTCGCGGCACTGTTTTTGGGTGAGTTTGATTTGTCCCAGCCAACTGATTAACAGCGGCAGCACATCGAGCGATTTCAGCTCGGATGCGCCCAGGGTGATGCTGATTTTCCAGCGACCGGGCGAAAGATGAAAATCGAAATCCTTTTCGCCATGTTCCTGCATGACGGTTTCGCCGGCGAAATCCATCGGGCAATGAATGCCGATCAGGGAAACGTCGTCGAGGCCGGCGTGCCCGCCGAGGAAGTCTATCACCGCGCTTTTCAAGCCCTCGAACTGCTGATCGAAGCCCGTGCGGGACAGCGCCTGGACGATACGCTCGGAGCCGAAATGTTCGCCCGCCTCGCTTTCCGCTTCCGCCACGCCGTCCGAGCAGAGTATTAATTGTCCGGCTTCGCGCCAGGAGAACACCTCGGTTTTGGGGTCGAAATCATCGTTATCGAGAATGCCCAGCGGTGGATGACCGGGTTGCCAGCGGTGCAGGATTTGTCCTTCCGCGCTGACGAACAGGGTCGCCGGTGCGCCGCCGTTCCAGATGCGTATGGCGCGCTGCGCCAGATCGACGGAAACCAGGATCGCCGCAACGAAGCGTTCGGTGGGCAGCAACTGCTTCACCTTGCGGTTCAATTCCTGAGCGATGCTGCTGATTGAAAAGCCTTTTTCAGACATGCCGTAGAACACTTCGGTCACCGGCATGGCGTTGATCGCCGCAGACAGACCATGACCGGTGCCGTCGGCCAGGATGAAGTGCAGCACGTCGCCGGGTGTTGCGGCGACGGCAATAATGTCGCCGCTGAAATTGGCCGCCGGCATCAGCCAGTGGCGGATCAGCGGGTTATTGATGGCTTCGTTGTGGATGATTTTCGCCAGCAGGTGCTGGGCGAGCCGTTGCTCGCGCTCGTTTTCCTCGCGGTAACGCGCCAATTGATCGGCGTTTTCCGCAATCACCCGCTGCATCTCGCTGATGCGCTGCATCGACTTGATCTTGGCCTTGAGCAGGGTGAGGTTGACCGGCTTGGTGAGATAGTCGTCGCCGCCGACTTCCAGGCCTTTCACCTGGTCCTGGTCTTGCGCCTTGGCGCTCAGGAAAATCACCGGAATCCATTTGCCCTTCGCCAGTTCACGGATTTTGGCGGTGGCCTGATAGCCGTCCATCACCGGCATCATCACGTCCATCAGGATGAGGTCCGGCGCTTCGCTTAAGTATTGCGCCACCGCCTCCTCGCCGTTTTTGGCGGTAATGGCGTCATGACCTTCCGATGCAACCACCTTGGTGATGAGCGCCAGATTGAGGTCGGTGTCGTCGACGACTAAAACTTTGAGCCGTTTATCCATGTATTATTTGAGTGCTGAGTGCCATGAGCACCGGGTGCTGAGAATGGTTACTCAGCACTCGGCACTATTTATTTAATCGTGAACAGTTTGCCGAAATTGGCGACTTCCAGCACTTGTTGCACCATGCCCTTGCAGTTTGATAACGTCAGCTTGCGGTTGGCGGCATTGGCTTTTTCCCGCAGCAGCAGCAACATGCCGAGCGCCGAGCTGTCGAGGTAATCGACGGCGCTTAAGTCTACTTCAATATCGTTGACGCCTTCCGCCTTGGTGGCCTGCTCGCTGGCGCTGCGGAATTCGCGGTGGGAATTGAAATCGAAACGACCGTTCATGCTGATGACGGCGCTACTTCCGTTGACGTTGACGTTGATTTGCATAGCCATTTGAGTGTGTTCCTTCCTGTTGAATTAAGCTCGCCGATCCTGGTTTGGGGGCTGACCGCGTGGGCGCAAAACCGTGCCCACCCTACCAAACTAGCCTCTACAATAAAGATTATACCCGGAACGCGCGCGCACCGAGCGATGCGAGATACCCCATCACTTTGGCGGCCATTTGTGGGAGTGGCACGATTTCGTCCACCCCGCCGGCTGCGATGGCCTCCTTGGGCATGCCGAAGACCACGCAAGTGGCTTCGTCCTGGGAGAAATTGTAAGCGCCTGCTTTCTTCATTTCCAGCATACCGGCTGCGCCGTCTTTGCCCATGCCGGTGAGGATCACGCCGATGGCGTTCTTGCCCACGACGTTGGCGGCGGAGCGAAACAGCACATCGACCGAGGGGCGGTGGCGATTCACCGGCGGTCCGTCGGACAGTTCGCACACATAATTGGCGCCGCTGCGCTTTACCAGCAAATGGGCGTTCCCCGGCGCAATGAAGGCGTGGCCGGGCAGGATGCGGTCGCCTTGTTCGGCTTCTTTGACCGAAATTTTGCACAGGCTGTCGAGCCGGTTGGCGAACGATTTGGTAAAAGCCTCCGGCATGTGCTGGGTGATGGCGATGCCGGGGCAATCGGGCGGCAGCCTGACCAGGAAATCCTTGATCGCCTCGGTGCCGCCGGTGGAGGCTCCGACGATGATCAGTTTTTCGGTGGAGGCGATACGGTTGGACAGCGCAGGCAAAACCGCATCGGCGGAAAAGCTTCTCTGCATGTCCAACCCTACCGGTTTTTTGATGCGCGCCTTGGAAGCGGTGCGTATCTTGTCGGCGATTTCCTGGCTGTAGTCCTGCAAGCCGCGCGAAATATCGAGTTTGGGCTTGGAAATGTAATCCACCGCGCCGAGTTCCAGCGCGCGCAAGGTAACGTCCGAGCCTCTTTCCGTCAGCGAGGAAATCATCACCACCGGCATCGGACGCAACCGCATCAGCTTTTCCAGGAAGCCCAGCCCGTCCATGCGCGGCATTTCGACATCGAGCGTGATTACGTCGGGATTGAGCTGCTTGATTAAATCCCGCGCCACCAGCGGGTCCGGCGCCGCGCCCACCACTTTCATATCGCTGTGGCTATCGATGATTTCTTTGAGCACACTGCGGATCATCGCCGAATCATCGACAACCAGTACTTTAATAGTCAATTCAAAATCCTTTTTTTTAGAGGCTAGGGGCTAGAGGCTAGTAAAAACCGGCGCGTAGCGCCCAACACTAGCCTCTAGTCTCTAGCCTCTAGTCTCTAGTCCTCTGCACCTCTAAAACAACTCCACTTCACCTTCCACCTTGGCATAGCCCAGGCGGGATTCGTATTCTTTCTCGCGCTCGAAAATCGTATTGTTGTGGACCACGCGCAGTTTTTTGATCAGCACGCGACCGGTTTGCGGGAAAAAATAGACTTTGCGCGGATAGATGTCGAGCAAATCCTTGGCGATTACCTTGATTTTCTCGGTTGCGAGAAAATGCATCGCGAATTCGGCATTTTGCGCGCCGACGTTGGTCACGTTGAAGCCGCGCAGCACATTGCCGCCGCCGAAAACCTTGGCCTCGAAGTTGCTGCGTCTCGCGCCCAGCTTCAGCAGATGGTTTATCAGCATTTCCATCGCATAGGTGCCGTAGCGGGCAGGGACGCTTAGGGGGTTATCGCTGTTGTTTTCGCTGTGCGGCAGCATGAAATGGTTCATTCCACCGATGCCGTTGGTTCTGTCGCGCAGGCACACCGACACGCACGATCCGAGCACCGTGACGATGATCATGTCGCGCGTGGTGGCATAATATTCACCGGGAAGTATCTTCGCGGCATCCATCGAAAAACTGCGGTCGTAATAAACATTTGGAGCAAGTACTTCCTGATAACCGGTATTAGCCATTTAGTGCATCAGAAGACAGAGGACAGAAGACAGAGGACAGAAAAGCCCGCCTCAAAGTCTGATTTATGCCTCATGCTCCTTCTCCCCCTGTTCTTTTGAATTGATCGTTCCTATATGTTGCGTTACTGGCATTGCGTTCAGTCTCGTTCCTACGCGGCTGCGTCACTGCCGTTAAGTTAGGAAAAATCCGTTCGCCCTGAGCCTGTCGAAGGGTGAACGGATTTTTCCTAACTTAACGGCAGTGACGCGAGGCAAAGGAATGCAGTCAACGCCGCGCTGCGGCGAGTGTTCCTGAAACTTTGGTAATGGATCGTATGCACCGGATTCGGGGCGCAGCGCGCCCCAGACTGCATTCCCACGCAGCGCGTGGGAACGAGATAAAATCTGTCTTCTGCCCTCTGCCCTCTGCCCTCTGCCCTCTGTCCTCTGTCCTCTGAATCAACGGCAAGCCCTCGCTTTCGCTTCGGCGGTGAGTTCGTAAACCGTTTTGCCGCGTGATTTGAATATGTCGGCGGTGTGATAAAAGCTTTCCGAGTGGCCGGCGAACAGCAGGGCGTCCGGGCGCATCAGCGGTACGAATTTTTCCAAAATTTTGCGTTGCGTCGGTTTGTCGAAATAAATCATTACATTGCGACAGAATATCGCCTCGAAGGGGCCGCGCATCGGCCACGATTCGTCCAGCAGATTGACTTGGCGAAAGGTTATCATATCGCGCAATTCCTTGCGCACCAAGGCATAACCTTCCTGGTTGCCGCTGCCTTTGAGGAAAAAACGCTTGAGCATGTCCTTCGGCAGTTTTTCCAGGCGTTCCAGCGGATAGACGCCGGCTGCGCCTTTTTTCAATACATTGGTGTCGATGTCGCTGGCGAATATTTTCACCGGCGGCGTGTAGCTGCCGAATAAATCCACCATGGTCATCGCCATCGAATAGGGTTCCTCGCCGGTTGAGGCGGCGGAACACCACAGGTTGATCGGGTGTTTGCCCATGTAATGCCGGATGTGCTCGGCCAGCGCCGGGAAATGGTGTTCCTCGCGAAAAAATGCGGTGAGGTTGGTGGTGAGGGCATTGGTGAATGCCTCCATTTCCTCGTCGTCGCCGCTTTCCAGATGTGCCAGATAAGCATTGAAACTATTGATGCCGGTTGCGCGCAAGCGCCGCGCCAGGCGGCTATAAACCATATCCTGCTTGACCGGGCTGAGCGAAATGCCTACCCGGTCATAAAGCATTTTGCGCACCCGTTCGAAATCCTTCGGGGTGAAAATAAATTCTCGGTCGTTGGCCATTGTGAACCTAGAGACTAGAGGCTAGAGACTAGAGACTAGAGGCTAGTGGTTTTGTTGGCGCTTCGCGCCAGGTTTTTCCTAGCCTCCAGCCCCTAGTCAGGTAGGGTGGGCACGTCTTTGTGCCCACGCGCTTAGCGATTGTTATTTCCGCGTGGGCACAAAAAACGTGCCCACCCTACCAATTAGAACTCCTGCCACTCGTCGTCGTCAGCGGCGATTTTGGCGGGTTTTGCGGTCAATCTTGCTGCCGGTTTGGGGGCGGCATGGTGGGCGGGCTTGGCTGCGGGGCGCGCCGGGGCATGGTGCGCTACGGCCTTGCTTGTGCTTTTCGGGGCGACGCGCGCCATGCCCATGCCGGCCTTGTTGTCCAGCTTGAACACGCTGACCGATTGCGCCAGGTTTTGCGCCTGCTCTTCCAGCGATTCGGCGGCGGCGGCGGCTTCTTCCACCAGTGCTGCGTTTTGTTGGGTGACTTCGTCCATCTGGGTGATGGCTTGGTTCACTTGTTCTATGCCTGAGCTTTGCTCCACCGAGGCGGCGGAGATTTCGGCCATGATGTCGGTGACGCGTTTGATGCTGGT
>Ga0172380_10002584_pt1 | contig 27311 bp, 26 predicted proteins | sample Leawe162metaG_FD_119747 | JGI IMG/M metagenome (GOLD analysis project Ga0172380, IMG submission 119747) | Leachate microbial communities from a municipal landfill in Southern Ontario, Canada - Leachate well 162 metaG | ecosystem: Engineered > Solid waste > Landfill > Unclassified | place... | reverse complement strand
ATCACCCCAAAACAACGAAGGAGAAACGCAGGAACTTGACCCCGACCATCAACACGAACGATACCTAAAGGCGGGTCAATTCTCGGTGGAAATGCCGGGTCAGCTCTCAGTGGAAATCAACACCCTGGCGTTCGAACGCTCGATCGAATGCGCCCTGCATGTCGAACGGCCATGGCCCGCTCCGATCCTCGACATCGGTTGTGGCGACGGCATCTTCGCCGAAATACTGTTCGCGGGAAACGTCGATACTGGAATCGACCCGGATGCCAGTGAAGTCGAGCGCGCGCGCGCCCTCAACAAGTATCAAGAGCTGATCGTCTGCACTGGCGACAACATTCCCAAGCCGGATGCAAGTTACAATACCGTCTTTTCCAACAGCGTTCTGGAGCACATTCCCGACCTGATGCCGGTCCTGCGCGAAGTCCATCGGCTGATGAGCGACGACGCGCGCTTCTACGTCACTATCCCGACAGACCGACTGGAACACGCGACCTTCATCGCCCGCGTTCTCTCCGCAGTTGGGCTCAAGGGCCTCGCTGAGCGCTATGGGCGTTTCTACAATACTTTCTGGAAACACTTCAATGTGCATGACGAGAAGGGCTGGCGGGCCATCTTCGAGGAAGCTGGTTTTGAGATCGAGATCGAACGCCCTTATGTGCCAGCTAACTTCTCGACACTCTACGATCTACTGACGCCGGTCGCACTGCCCGCACTGATAGCCAGGAAACTATACAAGCGCTGGTTCCTGGTCCCGGCCCTGCGTCCATACACGGCGCCAGTCCTCGATGTGCTTCTGGCTGGAGCCGTCAAGCGCGCGGTCAATGACCATGGCCCTGGCGGTTGTCTTGTCTATTATGCGCTCAAGAAGCGTCCTCTGACCTGATCGGCCCCGGCCGGCCCATGGCGACGAAGACCAAGCCACCCAGGATGCCACCGGCGATGTTGATGGCACCAAAGAGCACGGACGTCGTCACGGCGACGCTCGGATCGAGGCCAAGCAGGGTGAAGCCGCCGGCAAGGCCCGCCTCGCGAATGCCCCATCCGCCTATCGAGAGCGGCAAAGCGGTAAGCACGAGAACCGTTGGCACGATGAGCAGCGCGTCGATCATTGGCAGCGGAGCACCGAGCGCATCGGAAATGATCGCTGTGGTGTAAAGGGCGCTGGCATGGACCGCGAGGGAAAGAGCCAGTCCAGTCAGGGATATCGCGGGCGCGTTCAGGAGCTTCCGGGTATAATCCGATAGCCTCTCCAGCAGCGACCAGACGCGCAGCCGTCGCACTGAATTCGGAACCCTGTGGAGATTGAACAGCAGGATGAGACCGATCGCGCCGGCAATCACGATTGAGATACTCAGTACAAGCGGTAATGGCGTTCCGAGCCGTAGCCCGAGGAGCGGCAAGCCTGCAACAACAAGCAGGATGAGCGCGACCAGGCCGACGAGCCTGTCGAACAGCACACTGGCGAAGGCCTGTTGAAGCGTGGCGCCCTGACGCCACAGGCACCAGCCGCGCATGGCATCCCCCCCGAATGATGTCGGAAGGAGCTGATTGAAAAAGTGTCCGATAAGGACAATCGGGACGGCATTTGCCAATTCTAGATTGACACTGATAATTCTCGAGACAAGGATCCAGCGAAGCGACGAAAGCGCAAGCGCGAGCAATAGCAAACCAAACGAGAGGGCCAGGGCCGGACCAAGATTCCCCTGCAGTCCCTCTTTGACCGATCCGAGATCCATATTTCGCAGGACCATGCCAAGCAGCATGATCGTCAGAACCAGGCGAAGGCCGAATGAAAGATACCGTCTCGATCTGGGTCGAGATGCTGCGCTCACGATGAATGCGGCGTGCTTGGTGGCGCACCGTCCTCTCTATTTGGTTCCAATAGGGCGATCCGAGACTTCAATCGCACGGCTGCGCCTGTATAGCTCCAGATCATATGGGCCCAATTGGACTTGCTGGTTCCGGTGCCCCGGAGCAGGTAGTGAGAAGGTATCTCGACAATCGACATGCCCGCACGCTGTGCGAAATGCAGCAGACGGAAGTAATATTCGCCATAGCCGAAAAAGATCTCGTCAGCCGGCAACTGCAATATCAGGCTGCGCCGGGCGGTGAAGTAGCCACCGAGATTGTCCTGCACCTGGGTCCGCAGCAGCAGGCGCAGGGTCCAATTGTAAAGCAGGCTCATCAGGTAGTGCCTGGTATCCGTCATACGGCCACCGGCGCAAAACCGCGAGCCGCTGACCACGTCGTAGATCTGGCCGACATGCAAGAGGCGCGGGATCTCGATCGGATCATGCGTAAGGTCGCTGTCCATGACGATGATACGGTCATGACTGGCCTGTTCGATGCCGTGGCGAATGGACTTGGCAAAGCCGCGATCGGTGGTGCGCAGTATCGGACGCACCGCGGGCGCGTCACGGAACGTCTCACACACAAGTTCATAGGTGCCGTCGGGGCTGTTGTCATCGACGACGAGGATCTCGCATGTCATCCCGTCGGGTACGACGGCGCGTATGCTGTTGACGAGCGTAACGATATTGCCGGCCTCGTTATAGGTCGGCAGGACCACAGAAAATTCCTTGCTGGGATGCATTGGATCCATCATGCGCTGACCAGTCGTGTGAGCTCGTCGCATATGTAGTCGATTTCGGCCTCGGTAAGGCTCGGAAAGCTGGGCACGCTGATGACGGACCGACCCAGTTCCTCGCTGACAGGCACGCTTGCCGGTGCGAAATAGCCCATCTCGGACGGCGGCTGAAAACCGGGGCGGGTTTCGATCCCCTTTTTCGCCAGCTCCGCCATGACCGCATCCCGCCCCTGCGGATAGAAAACAGGATCGAGCCTGGCGGCAATGGCCCAGATGACCGGTTCGCAGCCTTTGGTCATTTCTTGCATGACGATACCATCAGATGATGCAAGCCGACGCCGATAGTGCTCGTACATCCGGGCACGCTGCGCGACAATTGTGTCGATCCGCTCCATCTGGGCAACACCCAGCGACGCCTGCAGGTTGGTAAGGCGGAAGTTATGACCGGGCAGCTCGTGCCAATAGTGTCGTTCCCGCCTGAGGCCATGGCTGCGGTAGAGACGCATTCTGGCCGCCAGATCGCCGTCATGCGTGGTAACCAGCCCGCCTTCACCGGTCGTCACGGTCTTCGTGGCATGGAAGCTGAACGTGTTGACGAGCCCCCGTGCACCCGCCATGTTCCATCCGATCCGCGAACCGAAGGATTCCGCCGCATCTTCCACCACAGCGAAACCGTGGGCGTCTCCGAGAGCGAGCAGATCGTCGAGCTCGCACATATTGCCGTAGCTGTGCACGGCGATCACGGCTCGGGTGCGGGGCGTGATCAGCGGCTCGACATCACTCGCTCTCAAGCACCAAGTCCTCGGATCGACATCGCAGAACACCGGGATGGCATGCATCTGGATAGCCAAATTGGCGCCCGCCATGAAGCCGAAACCCGGCACGATGATTTCATCACCTGGCTCTATATCGAGGGCAAGGTAAGCGAGATTGAGAGCCGCCGTGCCGTTGGCAACAGCAAGGGCATGGGGGACACCGAGATATTCCGCGCACGCTGCCTCAAGCCGCTCCACGTAGAGACCGCCCGAGATCCAGCTCGAGTGGAGCGCGTCGATCAGGTATTTCTCTTCATTACCCCAGAATTCGGCTTTGGCCCATGGAATCTGCTCGCGCTGCAAATCAACCTGCCCGTCATTCATGACCGTCGGCCTTGCCGCTCGTCAGGCGTCGGGCAGTAATCATCCAACCCGTCGCGAGAGGTTCCTTTTTTTCGATATGGAAGCCGTGGTAACCAAGTCTGCTGGTGATAGCATCCAACTTATGGTAGCAATATCCCCGCGCGTCGAGTTGCGAAATTGATTCACGCAAACGGTTCAGCGGGTTGTCAGCGTCGAGAAAATTAAAAATGAATAGGTCGCAATTGGGAGCAATGTGATCGATGAACACGTCACCATCCGCGATATAGGGCAAGACACCAATTGCGATAGCCGAATCGACGCGGGGGATGGCTTGGCTCGCTATGTCTAGCTTCGCAATACTTATGCGCTCGGCGATACGGTCGGCGATGTTTTCCTTGGTCAGCTCAAGGGCGCTGTCTGCGAAGTCGAATGCGAATACGTTCGCTTGCCGTTCGGCCATCAGGATGGAAAAGATGCCGCTTCCACAACCTATATCCGCAGCAGTACCGCCTTTGATGTTCTCATCAATAAACCGCCTGACCATTGCGTAGCGTTTGCGCATATATATCTTCTCGATGGGCAGCAAGAAGAGCTTGTAGAACAAGCGGAATACTCTGGATCCCCGCAAGGTCTCTTCCGACCCAGTGTCATAGAAGCCGGAAAAGCCCTTGATATTACGTTCCCAATAGTCCTTGCTTGACATATGGCTATACCTTTTCGATGGGCATCAACCTGCTGGACAAATCTTGAGTTCCGGCAGCGGATATACCAACTTCCGCCCGGCAAAATGCGGCGCCTTCTCAAAGAAAGACCGGAAGTGCCATGGCAACACGACGAGATAATCTGGATTGCGGGCGAGCAGCTCGCTTTCCGGAATGATCGGCAATAGTGTTCCGGGCGTAAAGGCACCGAACTTGTCTTCGTTGACCTCTCCGATTGCGACGATATCGTCTGTCGTCACGCCGCAGTATTGCAACAGCACATTGCCCTTGGTGGATGCGCCGAGGCCGCCGACAACAGCCCCTTCCCTCCGCGCCTTGTCGAAGAACGCCCGCAATTCTTCGCGACTTCTTTCGACACGATCGGCAAAGGCGTGGAATGGAACAAGGCCGTCAAGGCCGAGCGCTCTTTCCTGCTCCAGGATTTCGGCCAGCCCAGAAAACACGGGTTGGGGGGCGCCTTCGCGTGCAACGGTCAGGGAAAAGCTGCCCCCGTTCACATCGTTGAACGACACGTCGATAATCTTCGCGCCTGCGCGATCGGTCATCCACTTGATCTGCGACAGGGCATAGTATTCGAGGTGCTCGTGACAGACTGTGTCGTAGCTGTTGCGCGCGAGCATGGTCGGCAGGTAGCTCTGCTCGAGCACCCAGATGCCATCGTCCTCCAGCATGCCGACCACTTCGGACATGAAGTCGGCAGGCGCTTCCAGATCGTAGAACATCGAGAACGACGTGATGACGCGCGCGCGCCGATCTCCGAGATGAGCCCGCAAGGTGGCGCCCGAGAAGAAATCCGGGATGAGGCGGATGTGCGGCTTGTAATAGGATGCGAATTTGCGGCCGGTCGGGTCAACGCCGACGAGATCGTATCTGTCGGACGGATAGGCCGCGAGCGTGGTGCCGTCATTGCTGCCGATATCGATGATGAGATCCCCCGGCCGCAATGGCGCGAGCATCTCTATATACGACACCTTCTCGTGCAGATGGCGGACCATGCTGGCATTCAATCCAGAGCGATAGCCATAGGCATCGCCATACATGGACTGAAGATCGAAGGTATGAGCCAGTTGCACAAGTCCGCAGGCCTCACCTTCCTCACCGATACATTTCACGAGCTGGAGAGGCCCGGCATCGATCGCCTCGTCTCTCGACCGTGGAAAAGCCCCGCTCATCACTTGTGAGCCCAGATCCAATATGGGCACCAAATGCTCATTTCCACATATACGGCAACGGCTGATCGAAGAGGGCATCATTGCTTTCGGCGAAAAACCCGGTGACTTTTTACCGAGCGTCCAGTGACGGTATGCGAGTGCAACTACCTTTTGATTCTGACTGTGTCAATCGATTGCGGCAAACTCGAACTGGCGCTAGCCCCATCAACCGCGGGGATGAAACCTTGGCGGTTCTTGACGTGCTGGGTGTGTTCGCTTTTGGGCTGGAGAGAGTGGAATTTCCGGGATTAAGTCGCGTTCTCCATGGCACAAGTCGGAATATCTTTCACTTGATCCGCGCCCCCCGTCGCTCCATATCTTCGCAATGCCTCATGATCCAGCCATAGGCCGGCCGACGCTTGCACCAGGTCATCCAGACCGGCACACAGCCTGCCAGGAAGCGATCGAGGCCGCGTTTCAGGCTCTGGCGGCCCGCGCGATATCGTCAGGCTGGGGAGAGATGGAGGTCGCTGCGGCTCTTGTCGATCTCGTCCCGCGCCGAACTCAACACAGACCCCGCCGCCGATCGGTGGCGAAAGCTGAAAGCCGATTTCGAGGCATGGAGGAAGGCGGGATGATCCATGGGCGAGCTTGCCCGCTGATATCTCGATCGAGACCGCCGAGCGCCTGCTCGACCGGCCGGCGGTCGAGATCGAAGCGCTGGGCGACGATGGCCAAAAGATCCTGCCGCTCTTTTAGTGGCTCGATGACGAGACCCATGCACTGCGCAAGAAGCAGGACGTCATGAGCAGCGTCCGCAGGTGGGCTAGACGATCGATGGATCGAACGTCAGCGCAATCCGCGCCAGCGCGTTGCGCTTCCATGGAAGAGATCCCCCCTCGCCGTATTTCGGCCGGCCGATCGCATGCCCCATCAGCATCATCCGCAGTTCGGTGTCGAAACCCGCCTCCTTCATGCGGTCCCCGAACTGTGGCGCAGCGAATAGATCTTGTGGCCACTGGTCGGAAACGGGCCGTTTTCCCGGAAGAACTTTCCAAGCGCCACGGACAGGCTGCCGCCCTTGTCGGCATAGCGCGGAAAGCCGTGTGGATGCTTTCGCATTGCCGCCACCGCAACGCCGACCAGTGGAACCGCCCTGATCGAGGATTCCGTCTTGATCTCGCGCGGGTCGTCGGAGTCGCGGCGTGGGGAAATCAGGATATGCGGGATCTCGGCATCGAGCACGATGCCGTCCCCGACCAGGTTGCAGATCTCGCTTGGGCGGGCGCCGGTCTCGATCATCACCAGCACGATCGCGCGCGCCTTATCGTTGAGGCAGGTGAGCTTTCCCTGTGCAAGGATATGCTCGAGGATCCAATGCACCGGAAATGGCGGGCAGGAGCGCTTGATCTTCCCGGCGAAGGAAAGCCCGTCGAACGCGTTCCTCACGTCGGTCAGGCCATCATATCGGTGCCACTCGGCAAGGATCTTGCGCAGGTTGCCGATATCGCGATTGCCTGTATTGACCGAGTGGGTTGGCTTTCCCTTTGCTGGGGCGATCTTCTCGTTCCAGAATGTGTGACACTTAAACGCGTCGTCGCGGGTGATCTCGTTGACATATTTGTCGGTGCAGAGCGCGATGAAGTTGTCGACGGCGGCCTGCTTGATCGCCCGCCAATGGCTGCGCTGGTTAGCGCTTTTCGATACTAGCTCCGGTGCCATTATCATGTCGAAATAGGCCGTCAGCATTTCCGAGACGCGCTCGCGCGGACGGACGGGCTGCCGCGCGCGGCTTTTTCCAGCGCCATCAACCTTGCCACGATACTGCCGTCGCTTTCGGTGCGCAGGATCTCCGGCGCCGTGCGATATGTAAAGCCGAAGGCAGCGGCCCTCGCCTGCGCGGCCGCCAGCCGCGCCGTTGCCTCTTCGAGAGGATCGCCGGAGAGCAGCGACGCCCAATAGGCATCCTCGGCGGCCTCGTATGTGTTGCGCATTGTTCGCGCCTGCGCGAGATCACGTGTCGACAGCGAAATGCGGATGATCGGGTATCGAAGGTCATAGGCATTGAGCCTGGATGGTACGCGCCGCTTGTAGTTGTAGACGCCACCGCGCTCCGAGAGATGCCGGTCCCGAATGCCGGTCCCGATCGGCAGGCTCCATACGTCTTCCCATGATCTCTTCCGAGCGCCTTGTGTCATAGTTTGTGGCGCTAAATCGGACAATCTGGCAATATTGCGCTAAATCAGAAACAAGTAATTGTTATTTTACAGATACTTAGCCGTAACTCTCTGGTGCGGACGACGGGGGTCGAACCCGTACGGATCGCTCCGAGGGATTTTAAGTCCCTTGCGTCTACCAGTTTCGCCACGTCCGCGCGCGCTTCTGTTTCAACGACTTGGCCGCAATCGTCAAGTGTGTCGCATCCGAAAAGCAGTACAAGGCTGGACTGGGTCTGGCTATGAAAAAGGGCGCGGGAGAAATTCTCGCGCCCATAAACCAAGTTCTCCGCCGCCGGTACAATCAGGCGAGTTTGGCCGCGATCTTCGCGACATGCGCGCCCTGGTAGCGGGCGGCATCGAGCTCGACCTGCGAAGGCATGCGCGAACCGTCGCCGCCTGTGATGGTGGAAGCGCCGTAGGGAGAACCTCCCTTGACCGCTTCGATCCCCGACTGGCCCTCGAAGGCGTAAGGAAGACCAACCACCACCATGCCGTGATGCATAAGCGTCGGAATGAAGCCGAGAATCGTGCTCTCCTGGCCTCCATGCTGGGTGGCGGACGAGGTGAAGACCGAACCGACCTTGCCGACAAGCTTGCCGCCGGCCCAGTGTGCGCCGGTCTGGTCCCAGAAGTTGCGCATTTGCGAGGCGACAGTTCCGAATCGGGTACCAGCACCTACGACGATCGCGTCGTAGTCGGCGAGTTCAGCCACGGTCGCGACCTCGGCCTTCTGGTCGAGCTTGAAATGCGAAGCCTTGGCGACTTCTTCCGGCACAAGCTCAGGCACGCGCTTGACTGTCACGTCGGCGCCGGCCGATTTCGCTCCTTCGGCGACGGCATGGGCCATTGTTTCGATATGGCCGTAAGATGAATAATAGAGAACCAGAACCTTGGCCATGGAATATCTCCTTCGGTTGTGGGCATGCGCCCGATTTCCATGGCCATTCATTTAGCTCCTTGACCCGGCAGAACCAGACCGCCGTGCGGCGACGCAGTGTTCACCATCCGGTACGCATTTTTCCGGTGCCGGTACAAATCCATAGATTTTGACCGCTCCCAGGTTGCCGACCCGGCGCTTGCAAATCGACCGAACGCCGTTAGATATTTGTGCAAACGTATCTCTCAGGATCTTCCCCATGAACCAGCAGACCATCAAGACGGCGGCAATGCTTGCCATCGGAGACGAGCTTCTGTCCGGCCGGACCAAGGACAAGAACATCGGCCATCTCGCCGAGATTCTGACGCTCACCGGCATTGATCTCAGGGAGGTCAGGATCGTTTCAGACGAGGAAGACGCCATCGTCGAGGCGCTGAATGCATTGCGCAGCCGGTACGACTACATCTTCACATCCGGCGGCATCGGCCCGACCCATGACGATATCACCGCCGACGCCGTTTCCAGGGCATTTGGCGTGCCATGCATCTATGACGACGAGGCGATGCGCCTGCTCGGCGAAATGTATGACCGGCGCAACATGGAGTTCACGGAAGCGCGAAAGCGCATGGCCCGTATGCCCGAAGGCAGCCGGCACATCGCCAATCCTGTTTCCGTCGCGCCCGGCTTCCGGATCGGAAACGTGCATGTGATGGCCGGCGTTCCACAAGTATTCCAGGCCATGCTGGACAATGTGATCGCGACGCTTCCGGCAGGAACCAAAGTCCTGTCGCGGTCGATCGCTTGTCCCTACGGCGAAGGCGATATCGGCACAGCGCTGGCTGCGGTGCAAAGTGCCCATCCACAGACAAGCATCGGTTCCTATCCGCAGTTCGACGGCCGCCGTTTCACCACGGAACTCGTGGTCCGGGCCCGCGATGCGACCGTGCTGGAGGCTGCCGCCGCTGCCGTCTCGGAAATGATCGCGGCTATCGCACAGGAAAAACACTCCGCCGGGCCAACGGACAGGCCCATATGATCTGATCTATTCTGCCATGTGTGGGATTGACCGAAGTCAAGGAAGTCCCCAAGAATTGCCATCATAGATTTTGGGCACGGGATACCTGTGTCACCCGCTGAGGAGACAAATATGGGATACAAAACAATTCTCGCTGTCCTGGACACGCCCAAGGACGCAAAACAGATTACCGAATTCTCCATTGCGCTTGCCGAGCAGTATGGCTCGCATGTCATCGGCCTGCACGCCGAATCCCTGGCCGCCGTTCCGTTGGTGGCTCCGATGGAAATCCCCGACCCCGCCACCGTTCAGGCTCTTCAGGACATGGCGCATGCCGAGACCGTGGACATCGAGAAACTGTTCCGCGACCGTTCGGCGCGCAATGGCACCTCCCATGAATGGCGCAGCTTCATCTCTTCCGCCGGTTTCAACGCTTCGTCGCTGATCGACAGCGCCCGCGCTGTCGATCTCGTCGTCGCCGCGCAAGGGGAAAACAGCCTGCTGTCCGAAACCCGTGCGGATCTTGAGCATTTCCTGTTCGAAAGCGGGCGGCCGGTCCTGCTCGTCCCCTATATCCTCAAGGAACCGAAGCCTATCAAGCGGGTGCTCGTCGCCTGGAACGGTTCGCGCGAAGCGGCACGCGCCACGTTCGACGCCTTGCCCTTCCTCAAGGCGGCGGACGCGGTCGAGATCTTTTCCGTCGATCCGCCGGAAACCAGCACGCAATCCGCGTCGATGGCCGGAGCCGAAATCGCTGCGACACTTGCCCGCCACGGCGTCAATATCACGGTCGTGCGCCAGGAAACCGACACGCTGCCGGCATCGGCGGCAATCGAAAACCGGCTTTCCGACAGTAGCATCGACCTGCTCGTCATGGGCGCCTATAGCCACAAGCGCTGGTGGGAAATGCTCTTCGGCGGTGTAACCCGCACGCTTCTCGATTCGATGACGGCGCTTACGCTGCTTTCGCGTTGAGGCGAAGGCTTGCGGGCTTGTCATTGGCCCGCAAAACCCGCTAATAGCAGCGCCAAGAGACAGAATGCCCCAGCGGGCGACATTCGCGCGGCACCGTTCGCGCGAATCGTGTTTTTGGCCCATCCGCCAACGACATGAGGCATCCGTTCCGCAGGCAACCTGTCCGGATATGCGCCGGGGTTCCGGCGTACCGCCAACCCTTGCCCTTGCGGAGCCTGAACCATGTCCCTTCCCGAAAAAGCCTTTCCCGTCTCCTGGGATCAGTTTCACCGAGATGCTCGCGCACTTGCATGGCGACTGGCCGGATTGAAGCAGGAATTTCGCGCCATCGTCTGCATCACCCGTGGCGGGCTGGTGCCGGCAGCCATCATCTCGCGCGAGCTCAATATCCGGCTGATCGAAACGGTGTGCATTGCGTCCTACCATGACTATGTAAACCAGGGAGAGATGACCCTGCTGAAAGGCATATCGGAGGAACTGAAGTCCGAAGGCGGCGCCGGAATACTCGTCGTCGATGATCTGACCGATACCGGCAAGACGGCTTCCGAAGTGCGAATCATGCTGCCGAAGGCGCATTTCGCCTGCGTCTATGCCAAACCCAAAGGCGTGCCCATTATCGATACCTTCGTGACCGAGGTCAGCCAGGACACCTGGATCTACTTCCCCTGGGACATGGGCTTTACCTATCAGGAGCCGATCGCCAAGGGCCACCGTGGGTGATCAGCCCGCAATGCGACGTGCTTCACGCCGGCGACAATTCGCCGGCGTTTTCGTTTCAGAGATATCATATCCGGGATATCCACAGACCGGAGAGCCTTCCGCGAAATACACGCGATTCGTCGGCCAGGTGAGAGTTGGCGCGGCTGTTTCGCCGCAAAACGGCGGATCTGACGTAGCGTGATGCGGGCCGCCGAACTTGCCGCCCGCGGCATCCGGCGACGGGACAATTTTCAGCTTTTGGCGGCAAGTTGCTGAAATTGCAGGGTGCTTCCTCTTTCCCCGTTTTCCACAGCCGGTAACCACAATATCTGGTATTAATAATTTCGTCACAAGCCACCCCTTGACGGAATCGCCGGTTTCAAAGTTAATACATCCTTATGTTGCGGCGGCGACTGGACCGGGAATAACGAGACCGGTTCGTTTCATGAAATCGCGAAGCGAATCGGGGGCGGTCCATATGACGTGGGCGGAGCCCGCGGGAGAATGCGCGCGATTTTTTTCCGCTGAGAGCATGGTGCGGGGACTGGCGGAAATAAACTGTTAATACTATATTTAGTGTTTGCAGCCACAATCACCACAAGATACAGGATGATCATCATCAGGATGAATCACCTGCAAGATTTGGATGAGGGACCGGCTGCGCGCGTTGAAACGAGCAGCCGCACGGGGACTTGTTGCGCCGTCAGCGGCGCTTAAAACTCGAGGGACGAAGATGCGCATTGAGAGACGTTTCACCAAGCCGGGCCAATCGCCATATGCGGAGATCGAATTCCGCCAGGCGTTGAGCGAAATCAAGAACCCCGACGGCTCTATCGTCTTCCGGCTGGCCGACATAGACGTCCCGGCGCAGTTCTCCCAGGTGGCGACGGACGTTCTGGCGCAGAAGTATTTCCGCAAGGCCGGCGTGCCGAAGATCCTCAAGAAGGTTGAGGAGAACGACGTCCCCTCCTTCCTGTGGCGCTCGGTCGCCGATACCGATGCGCTGAAGGCGCTGCCGGAGAACGAACGCTACGGCTCGGAAACCGATGCCCGCCAGGTCTTCGACCGTCTCGCCGGAACCTGGGCCTGCTGGGGCTGGAAGGGCAAGTATTTCACCTCGGAGGAAGATGCCCTCGCCTTCCGTGACGAACTCGCCTACATGCTCGCCACCCAGCGCGTCGCCCCGAACTCGCCGCAGTGGTTCAACACCGGTCTGCACTGGGCCTATGGCATCGACGGCCCCGGCCAGGGTCATTTCTACGTCGATCCCTTCACCGGCAAGCTCGTCAAGTCGAAGTCGGCCTATGAGCATCCGCAGCCGCATGCCTGCTTCATCCAGTCCGTCGGCGACGACCTCGTCAACGAAGGCGGCATCATGGACCTGTGGGTGCGCGAGGCGCGTCTGTTCAAATACGGCTCCGGCACCGGCTCCAACTTCTCCTATCTGCGTGGCGAAGGCGAGAAGCTTTCGGGCGGCGGCCGCTCCTCCGGCCTGATGAGCTTCCTCAAGATTGGCGACCGCGCCGCCGGTGCCATCAAGTCGGGTGGCACAACGCGCCGCGCCGCAAAGATGGTGGTGGTCGACATCGACCATCCGGACATCGAGGAATATATCGGCTGGAAGGTGAAGGAAGAGCAGAAGGTGGCGGCACTCGTCACCGGCTCGAAGATCGTCGCTCGTCACCTGAAGGCGATCATGAAGGCCTGCGTCAACTGCACGGCCGACAACGATGCCTGCTTCGACCCGAACCAGAACCCGGCGCTGAAGCGCGAGATCCGCGCCGCCAAGAAGGACCAGGTTCCGGAAAACTACGTCAAGCGCGTCATCCAGTTCGCCCAGCAGGGCTACAAGGACATGGAGTTCAAGACCTATGATACGGACTGGGATTCGGAAGCCTATCTGACCGTCTCTGGCCAGAACTCCAACAATTCCGTCTCCTTGAAGGACGACTTCCTGCGCGCGGTGGAGAATGACGGCGACTGGAACCTGACTGCCCGCAAGGACGGCAAGGTGATGAAGACGCTGAAGGCACGCGACCTCTGGGACAAGATCTCCTATGCCGCCTGGGCATCGGCCGATCCGGGCCTGCACTTCAACACGACGATGAACGACTGGCACACCTGCCCGGCAGCAGGTCCCATCCGCGCGTCCAACCCGTGCTCGGAATACATGTTCCTCGACGACACGGCCTGCAATCTCGCCTCGCTCAACCTGTTGCAGTTCAAGGACGCCGCGACCAAGAAGATCAATGTCGGCGACTACGAGCATGCCGTCCGTCTGTGGACCGTCGTTCTGGAAATCTCGGTGATGATGGCGCAGTTCCCGTCGCGCCAGATCGCCGAACTGTCCTACGAATACCGCACGCTCGGCCTCGGCTATGCCAATATCGGCGGCTTCCTGATGTCGTCTGGCATTCCCTATGATTCGGCCGAAGGCCGCGCCATCTGCGGCGCGCTGACCGCCATCATGACCGGCGTGTCCTATGCGACGTCCGCCGAAATCGCCTCGGAACTCGGCCCCTTCCCGGGCTTTGCACCGAACCGCGACAACATGCTGCGCGTCATCCGCAATCATCGTCGCGCCGCCCAGGGCCTGGCCTTCGGCTATGAGGGCCTGTCGGTCAATCCGGTCGCGCTGATCCATGCCGATTGCACAGATCCGGCGCTCGTCGAACACGCCACCGCCGCCTGGGACAAGGCGCTGGAACTCGGCGAAAAGCACGGCTACCGCAATGCCCAGGTCTCGGTCATCGCGCCGACCGGCACGATCGGCCTGGTCATGGACTGCGATACCACCGGCATCGAGCCAGACTTCGCGCTGGTCAAGTTCAAGAAGCTCGCCGGCGGCGGTTATTTCAAGATCATCAACGGCGCCGTTCCGGAGGCGCTTCGCACGCTCGGCTACACGGAAAGCCAGATCGCCGAGATCGAGGCCTATGCCGTCGGTCATGGCAATATGAACCAGGCGCCGGGCATCAACCCCGGCACGCTGAAGGCCAAGGGCTTCCAGGACAGCACGATCGAGGCGATCAACGCCGCCCTCAAATCGGCTTTCGACATCAAGTTCGTCTTCAACCGCTGGACGATCGGCGACGAGCAGATGTCGGCGCTGATGATCCCGGAAGAGCATTTCTCCGATCCGGCCTTCGACCTCCTGCAGCATCTCGGCTTTTCGAAGAAGGAAATCGAGGCCGCCAACGTCCATATCTGCGGCGCCATGACGCTGGAAGGTGCGCCCTTCCTCAAGCCCGAGCACCTCGCCGTGTTCGACTGCGCCAATCCGTGCGGCAAGATCGGCAAGCGCTATCTGTCGGTCGAAAGCCACATCCGCATGATGGCGGCCGCCCAGCCGTTCATCTCGGGTGCGATCTCCAAGACGATCAACATGCCGAACGAGGCGACCGTCGAGGATTGCGGCGCTGCCTACATGCTGTCGTGGAAGCTGGCGCTCAAGGCCAATGCGCTCTATCGCGACGGCTCCAAGCTCTCCCAGCCGCTCAACGCCTCGCTGATCGAGGACGAGGAGGACGAGGATGCGCTGGAAGACCTTATCCAGCAGCCGGCCGCCGCCCAGGCGGTCACCATCACCGAGAAGATCGTCGAACGCGTCGTTGAACGTCTCGTTCGCGAGCGGGAAAAGCTGCCGAACCGCCGCCAGGGCTATACCCAGAAGGCCACTGTCGGCGGCCACAAGGTTTATCTCCGCACCGGCGAATTCGGCGACGGACGCCTCGGCGAGATCTTCATCGACATGCACAAGGAAGGGGCCGCCTTCCGCGCGATGATGAACAACTTCGCCATCGCCATTTCGCTCGGTCTCCAGTATGGCGTGCCGCTCGAGGAATATGTGGAAGCCTTCACCTTCACCAAGTTCGAGCCGGCCGGCATGGTCCAGGGCAATGACGCGATCAAGAACGCGACCTCGATCCTCGACTACGTGTTCCGCGAACTCGCCGTCTCCTATCTCGGCCGCCATGATCTGGCCCATGTCGACACCTCCGACTTCTCCAACACCGCACTCGGCAAGGGGATTTCCGAAGGCAAGACCAACCTGATCTCGACCGGCTGGACGCGCGGCTACAAGCCGACGCTGGTGGCCGGCGGCAATGTCGACCGGTCGCTCGCCGAGCCCAAGGGTGCATCAACCGCCTCCCCCGCCAAGGCATCGTCCGGGGGCAGCGTCACCGCCTTTGCCGGCAATGCCGCCCGCAAGCTGGAAGTGACGACCGCGATCTCGACCTCGGAAGTCGTCTCGTTCAAGCGAGACTACGAGGAGCGCGCGGTGGAACTGGCGGAGGAGATCGCCGGCGAAAGCGCCCAGGAAGCAACCGCCCTCTTCTCCGACAAGGCCGCAGCGGACGCCGCCGCCGCCAAGGCCGACGCCAAGAAGCTCGAAGCCGACCGCCGCATGCGCTCGATCGCCCAGGGCTATACCGGCAACATGTGCTCCGAGTGCCAGAACTTCACCATGGTGCGCAACGGTACCTGCGAGAAGTGCGACACCTGTGGCGCGACCAGCGGGTGCAGCTGACAATTATTGGGAAAAGCGGCCCCATCACTTTCCAACAACCTAAAGACGTATAACATGTGCCTGCGACGTAGTTTCGTCGCAGGCTTTTTCGTTCTAGGGGGAGAAAAGATGGTTAAGACAATTTCTGTGATCAATTTTAAGGGCGGTGTGGGGAAGACAACACTCTCCTTCCATCTAGGTGTCTACCTCTCCAAGAGCGCACGAGTTCTACTGGTTGACGTCGATCACCAATCTAGTCTGTCGATTGTTACACTTGATGCAGATCGTTGGGAGACTGCCGTAAAGAATGGTCAAACAGCCAACAAAATTTTCGAATCTTTCTGCAAGAAGAACGCACAGATGCCAGGATCGGAGATCATTTACAAAGAACCATTACGCACATCATTTTCACATCCTTATCCCAATCTTGACATAGTGGCAGCCCAATTTGAACTTGATGACACGGAAATCGAGATGGCCTCCACCACAGTGGGGGGGCCGACCGTCTCAGAATGGGAAAAGCGTACACTTATAGCGCAATGGTTGGATGTAATAGATGTCAACTCCCACTATGATTATGTTGTGTTCGATTGCCCTCCCGCTACTAAACTAGTTAGCCAAAACGCCTTGGCCGCTAGCGGCTACTTCGTCGTTCCGGTGATTCCCGATGAGATGTCGACAAGGGGGGTTACCCACTTCAGACAATTGGTGCAGACAAAAGTGGACGCAAAACTCGAGTTTTTGCGGATGGCTGCGGGAATTACCGATAGCGAGGTGCCGAGAAACTATTGTCCAGTCACAAAGCTGGCCGGAATCGCTCCATTCATGGCAAAGATCGCTGGCAATGCTGAATCTGGATACACGAACATTCACACACAGCAATTGAACGCTTTGAGAAGGCAATGGGGGGCCGACGTCTTAAACACGGTTGTTAAGAGCCTTACAGGTGTTCCAGAATCTATGAATGCCGGATGGCCGGTGTGGTATAATGAAGGAGGGAACGTGTCGCGCAAAGTCACCAAAATGATGACTGACGTTTGCGAGGAAATTCGAGGAAGGATCCAATGAGGAAACAAGACGCTTCGATAGCAGGGCTTTTGCGGTTCTTGAAGTCCCAACGGATGACACTCAGTGCTGTCGGCGCGAACAAGGAACTGATACATAACCTCAATGAATTACGTCTTTATCTGGAAACGTTGAGCTCAGAGGAACTGGGAAAGATATTTTCGCCACGGCCCGAAGTAAAACAAAGGTCTTCTCCTGCAAACGTTCCCGTCTCCAAAAGCAAATTGGATTTTTCTACACTATCAAGGATGGAACTTAACGAAATAAAGCCACTCATCGACGACCCGGAAACAGATAAGGATACTCTCAGAAAAATAGCAGTCGCTCGTTTTGGCGAACCGCGTGGCTCAGCAGCCAAGTACAGCAGAAATGAACTGCGTGTTAGAATATCCGGATATATAAGTAATGAAAGTGGCCACGCATCAATAAAGCGCTTGGCCAAACCTGCTAAAGATTCAGAGTAAGAGTGCTGATTAGTAAGACGATACAAACCGACTGGTCCCGCCTCGACGCCATGACTTACGCAGAGGCGGAAGCCAATGCGCTGGCCAATCCCGACAACCCGGCGCTGTCGGAGGACAAGCTTCGTGCCGCATGCCCCAGGGTCAAGGTCATCCGCCGGGCCCTGCGTCTGACCCAGGAAGCGTTTTGCGCGCGCTACCAGATCCCGCTCGGCACGTTGCGCGACTGGGAACAGGGGCGCTCGGAGCCCGATGCCCCTGCCCGCGCCTATCTGAAAGTGATCGCCGTGGACCCGGAAGGGGCAGCAAGGGCGCTGTCGAAGCGTGTCGCCTGAGGCAGGCCCCACCTCTCCCTTTTTGGAAAAGGTTATAAAATTGCGATCTTGGCATCGGCCAAGTCGCAGATTTTGTCGGTGAGGGGCAATGCCGAAGAGGCCCGATGCCGGCGCACGACATATGTACATCTATATGTATTGAAAAATTAATGATGTATGATGCCAATCCGGGCGCGTTAACTCCATCTTAGTACCCAGATCAGAGTTACTATCGCCAGGACATGGCAAAGCCGGCTGTCGAACGACAAGACACTCTCCGCAAAAGGACGGCGTCACCGGTCGCTCCGCGTCCAAGCGTAAAGATGGAAGCGCAGATCGCCAAGAGGACTTGAAAATGAACTATCTCGGGAAAATCGCCGCCTGCACCGCGGCTGTCATGCTTGCAATATCTGTCCCCTCGTTCAGTGACTGGTCCTTTACCGCGGAGGCTTATGCCGCGAACGGGAATGGAGCGGGAAATGGCGGCGGAAATAGTGGCGGGAACGGCAGCGGCAACGGCGCAGGCAATGGCAGCAACGCGGGCGGTTCATCGCCGAATGGCGCCTCGACGAACACCAGGACTCAAACGCGAACCCCCGCGGGGATACAACAGAAGACCACCACAAGAACAAAGACGCAGACGCAAACGCAGACGAGGACGCAGAACACCCTCGCAGTCATGAATGCCGCCCACGCCTCTCCGATCGCGCGCATGTTCGCCGCGCCGAACTCAGCCGTCGGCAGGGTGGCCACCTATGACCGCGCCCGCACTGCCGCGCTTCGCCTCACAGACCCGGTTGCGCGTGAGGAGGCACTGAGGAATGCGGTCGCCCAGTTGCAGGCAAGCTTCGCCCTCACTCTGACCACTGCGGAACTCGACCAGTTGAACGCCATACTGGACGCAAACTGAGCACGTCGGGATCCGTCTGCGAAAGTGGCCCCGCTATCACAAGGACCCATCCTCGGCTGAGAGCCGGGGATCGCCGCAAAGCCTGCGCGCCCTTGGTGAAGGAGATGTCTGCCCAACCGCCAGAAGAGTTGCGGGAGCCTGGACGCTTGTCCTACCTTCACTCGTGCCGAATATGGCGTTCCTCGCCGGTCACGAGGAAAAATTCGCCGGATGAGCTGCAAGGTTCTCTCCCGCATACGCCTGCCTCTAGCTAGTATCCCCACACATGATTCCCTACCCGTGAGCGGACACTATGCTGGAACCCATTATCGATGTCGTTGCCGACGCCCCTCGCCCTGAAGATCGGGACGCCGTGCTTGCGGCGCTGCGCGCCTACAACATCGCCCGGACCGGCAAGGGCGAGCGGCCGGATTTCGCCGTGCTTGTGCGCAATCCCGAAACCCGGGCCGTCGAGGGCGGGCTCTATGGCGAGGAGAGCTTCGGCTGGGCCTTCGTCCGCTATCTCGTCGTCCCCGATGCCTATCGCGGCCAGGGAATCGGCAGGCGGCTGATGGCGGAGGCTGAAAAGATCGCCAGGGCGCGCGGCTATGTCGGCGTCTGGCTCGATACCTACGAGTTTCAGGCCCGGCCGTTCTACGAGAAGCAGGGCTACGAGGTCTTCGGTGCGCTCGAGGGTGGCAACGGGGCGCACGGCCAGTTCTTCCTGAAGAAGCGTTTTGAGACTCTATAATAATCCGGTCGTCACGCTCCAAAAAGAAAGCCCCGTCCGGAAACCGGAACGGGGCAAGGGGAGGTCGGAGAAATAGCCGCCGGTGGATCGGCGGCGGAGATGGTCAGGCGCGCAATTCGCGCTTGCGCCAATTGCGCAGGCGCAGCCTCGGGGCGATACGCCAGGCGACGAAGGGCGTGAGCGCGGATGTCACGACTATAACCGCCGGCAAAAGATATTTCGCGTGCTCGTTGAGGGCCGGTACGGATAGGACCGACACGGCGCCGATCCCAAAAATGACGGCATTGACCATCATGGCCACGAGTGCGGTAACGAAGAGCTGGGTTTTCATGCCTTGCCTCCTTCATCTGGCTCGGGCGCTTCTGTTTCTGTTTCAGGGCTTCAACGCGTGGAGTCTCGAAAGGTTCCCAAAAAGTCCGGCCGGTCGCGCGCGCCGATACCCCACGACCTTGGCCGCGAACCCTTCCTTAACCGGCGCGGGCTAGTTTCTGACCGTCGCAACAGAACCAACCGAGACGAGATACCGGATGCCCAAGCCGACTTTCCGCTTTACCCACTATGACCTGAAAGCGCAGCGCGCCGGCGCCGTCATCGAGGTGACGCTATCGGCCGTGAACAATGTCCGCCTGATGACAGCCAGCAATTTTCAGCGTTTCAGGGAAACGCTGGATTTCAAATATCTTGGAGGCGTTGCGAAGAAATCACCGATCCGGCTCACCATTCCCGAAGGCGGCCACTGGCATCTGATAGTCGACATGGAAGGCCATCACGGACTGGCAGACTCCTCCGTCAAGATGATCGCCTCGCCGGCCCAGCAGCAGGCACGGAAGGCCTCCTGACGGAGCCTTACGCGCCGCCGCGCTCGCGCCGGAGCTTCGCCCACCAGTCAAGGCGCTTGCGGATCTCGCGCTCGAAACCGCGTTCCGGCGGATCGTAGAAGGTCTTGCGCCCCATCTTCTCGGGAAAATAGTCCTGGCCCGAAAAGGCGTCCGGCTCGTCGTGGTCGTAGCGATAGCCTTCGCCATACCCCTCGCCCTTCATTAGCTTCGTCGGGGCGTTGAGGATGTGTTTGGGTGGCAGCAGCGAGCCGTTCTCCCTGGCTGCCCGCATCGCGGACTTGTAGGCCGTGTAGACGGCGTTCGATTTCGGCGCGGTCGCGAGATAGACGCAGGCCTGAGCCAGCGCCAGTTCGCCCTCCGGCGAACCCAGATAGTCATAGGCGTCCTTGGCCGCGTTGCAGATCGCCAGCGCCTGCGGATCGGCAAGACCGATATCCTCGACCGCCATGCGCACCAACCGCCGCCCGAGATAGAGCGGATCCTCGCCGGCATCGAACATGCGACAGAGGTAATAGAGTGCGGCATCGGGATCGGACCCGCGCACCGACTTGTGCAAGGCGGAGATCAGGTTGTAGTGACCGTCCTGGCCCTTGTCATAGACGGGGGCGCGGCGCTGGACGATCCGTGTCAGGCCTTCGGTATCGAAGACTTCTCCCTCGCGGGCAGCACGCCAGATTTCCTCAGCCAGCGTCAGGACGGCGCGGCCATCGCCATCGGCCATGCGAAGGAGGCTTGTCCGCGCGTCGGCATCGAGCGGCAATTCCTTGTGCTCGACCTCTTCGGCACGTTTCAGGAGCGTCTCAAGGCTTGCCTCGTCATGCGGCTTGAAGGTCAGTACCCGGGCGCGCGACAGAAGCGCGGCATTGAGCTCGAAGGACGGGTTTTCCGTCGTGGCACCGACCAGGATGACGGTACCGTCCTCCATGACAGGAAGGAAGCTGTCCTGCTGGGCGCGGTTGAAGCGATGGATCTCGTCGACAAAGAGAAGCGTCTGCCGGCCCGACATGCGGCGTGCACGCGCCGCTTCGAAGACCTTCTTCAGATCGGCAACACCGGAGAAGATTGCCGAAATCTGCTCGAAGGCAAGCCCCGCCTCGCCGGACAAGAGCCTCGCGACCGTCGTCTTGCCGGTACCGGGCGGCCCCCAGAAGATCATCGAACCCAGCGAGCCGGAGGCGATCATCCGGGCCAGAACTCCGTCCTCGCCCGTCAGGTGCTCCTGTCCAGTCACCTCGGCGAGCGACTTGGGCCGCAAGCGGTCGGCAAGAGGACGCTTGGACGCCACATCATCAGGAACCTGGGGTGCGAACAGATCACTCATCGGAACAATTGCCTTATGCGCTGACCGTCGCGCTCGATCTCGACCTGCCAGATTCCCGGATCGCTCTCGGCCAAGCCCTGCATGTCGGCGGTGGAAGCTATGATGGTGCCGTTGACGGACACGACGATGTCGCGCGGCGCAAACCCCAGTCTGGAGGCGAGCGAACCACTCTCAACCTTGGTGATGACCACGCCAGTCACCTCGGACGGCATGCGCAGCTCATAGGCAAGGCGCGGCGAGAGATTGGCGACGGTGGCACCGGAGAACGGGCTCGTTCCGCCAATCAGCCGCTCGTCGCGCGGTTTTGTTTCGGGAGCCGCGGCGAGAGCCAGATCAATCTGCTTTTCCCCGCCGTCCTCCTTGACTGTCAACCTGACGGACTTTCCGAGCCCCGCCGTCGTCAGCCGGTAGCCGAGCGCATCGGGATGCTCTACGGGAATGCCATTGACCGCCGTGATCACCTGCCCTGGCTTAAGGCCAGCCTTGGCGGCCGGTCCGCCCTCGACAATGCGCACGACAAGCGCGCCACGAGCCTTGTCGAGGCCGAGCGCCTCCGCGACATCGGAGGTAACGGGATCGAAGGAGGCGCCGACATAGGGACGCTCGAAGCTGACCGCGCCGCTCTCGGCGGCGGCGAGGAACACCTTCACGAGATTGGCGGGGATCGCGAAGCCGACACCGTTCGAGCCACCACCCTTGGAAAAGATTGCGGTGTTGATGCCGATCAGCTCGCCCTTCATATTCATCAGCGCGCCGCCGGAGTTGCCTGGATTGATCGCGGCGTCGGTCTGAATGAAGAAACCGAAATCGCCGTCTGTCACCTGGCTGCGGGCAAGACCGGAGACGATGCCGCTCGTCACCGTCTGTCCGACGCCGAAGGGATTGCCGATCGCCAGGACCAGATCGCCGACTTCGATGGCGTCGGAATCGCCGATCTGCAGGACGGGGAGTGCTTCCTTCGCGTCGATCTTGAGTACCGCGAGGTCCAGCCGGTCATCCTTCAGGACGACCTCGCAGGGGAATTCACGGCCATCGGCGAGCGCGACCTTGATCTGGTCGGCACCGCCGATCACATGATTGTTGGTCAACACCATTCCGTTCGCATCCACAATCACGCCCGAGCCCAGCGAATATTGCTTTTCGGTCCTGTTCGGCATTCGCTGGCCGAAGAACTGCTCGAAAAATGGGTCGCCCGCAAAGGGCGACGCGCGCCTCTGCACCATGCGCTCGGCGTAGACGTTGACGACGGCGCCATGAGTCTGCTTGACCAGTGGTGCAAAGGAAAGCTGCATTTCCATCTGGCTCGCGGGCACGACCTTGGAATCACCGGCGGAAACCCCGGTGGGCAGCATGGTCATGGCGATGACAAACGCGCTGGCAATACGCTGAAGCGGCACTCTCATTCTGATTCCTTCCCTGCGGGTCCAAAGCATATGCACTTATGCCCTAGATATGAAAGTGAGCAGGAAAATGAAACATTGCGGCCATCGCAAAATTGTTTGCGGCAGTGGCCGTCGGCCAGATGGTTATGAAATATTTCTCTCACAAAAATGCGCTTCATCAATTGCCTGGATGGGCTGTCAGCTTACTGTAAGCTTGCGTTGCATAGTGTCCCTGGAAGTACATCAATTCCACGAGGGTGCGTATGCCTGCTCACTCACCACAGCCAGCCAAGCTGACCGCAGTCTGGGACCTACCGGTGCGCCTCTACCATTGGCTCCAGGTCCTGCTGGTGGCCATTGCAGCGCTGACGGGTTTCTTCCTTGGAGGCCGCTGGATCGATGTCCATATCTGGGCAGGCGCGGCCATTGCCGCGCTCGTCGCGGCGCGAATCGTCTGGGGATTCGCCGGGAGCACGTACGCCCGCTTTTCATCATTCATCGTCTCTCCCCGCACGGTTCTCAGCCATGTTCGCGAGCTGAGGTCGGGCACGGCTCATCCTCATCTCGGGCATAATCCTCTCGGCGCCGTGATGATCATTGCTCTGCTTCTGGCGGTCGCCGGGCTTACCCTGACCGGAACCGCAACACTCGGCGGCGTATTCAAGAGAGGTCCGGCAGCATTCGTGCTTTCCTATGCGCAAGGCACCTCAGCGCGTGAGATGCACGAGATTCTGGCCTACGCGTTCATGGCCCTGATCGGGCTCCACATTGCCGGCGCATTGTTCGAGAGCGCCCGTACGGGTGAAAACCTGACCAAGGCCATGGTGACAGGAAAAAAGGTTCTTGAACCGCTGGCCCATCAGGCCAAAGGCGTCAGGGCCCGCCCACTGGCAGCGCTCGCGTCTCTGGCCTTTCTCTTTGGCGCGGCCATACCGGCTGGCTTTGCGCTCAGCGCAAGAACGCCGAGCGGCATGCCCACGCCAACATATGATCCGTCTTACATCCAGGAATGCACGGCTTGCCACATGGCCTACAATCCGAGCCTTCTTCCCGCCGATAGCTGGAGGGCATTGATGGCAGATCTCGATGATCACTTTGGCGAGGATGCAAGCCTTGATCCGGACACAGAGGACGCCATCACCGCTTGGCTGACTGCAAATTCGGCGGAAACCGCCGATACCAAGCCGGCAAATGTCTTTCGGCACGTCGATGCCGCATCGCCCTATGAATTGACGGAAACCCGCTTCTGGAAGCGCATGCACGGGGACATTCCGGATTCCGTATTCAAGACGAGCCCTATCAACACGAAAGGCAACTGCAAGGCCTGCCATTCGGACGCCGAAGGCGGCTCATTCTACCCCGGCAATATCAACATTCCCAAGGAGGCATCGAAATGAACAGGAAGTCCATGATTCTGCTGGCAGGGCTGAGCCTGCTCGCGGCAGCACCCGCCAATGCGGACCCGGCGCGCGACGCGATCCTCAAGGGCTATGCCACCGAGGCCGGTGTGTCATCCTTTTCGGCCGATGCCGGCAAGGCTTTCTTTCAGGGAACCCATACCGGTGGCAAACCCGATACACCCTCGTGCACGACCTGCCATACGGCAGACCCGAAATCGCCGGGTAAGACCCGCGCCGGAAAACCCATTGAACCGATGGCGGTCTCGGCCAATCCCAGCCGCTTTACCGACGTGGCGACCGTCGAGAAATGGTTCCGGCGCAATTGCACGTCTGTCCTCGGGCGAGAATGCACCGCGCAGGAAAAGGGCGACGTTCTGACCTACCTCTCCAATCTCTGAACCAGAACCGGAGGCACCAGATGACTACCTTTCTCAAATCGGGTCTGATGAGCATGGCTATATTCGCGATGGCCGGCCAGATACCGGTACATGCGGAAGACGAGCGGTACAGCCCGGTCACAAACGAGAGGACAAAGGCGGAATGTTCCGCCTGCCATATGGCCTATCCGGCAGGTCTGTTGCCCCAGAACTCATGGAAAGCGCTCATGACCAGTCTTCCGAACCATTTCGGCGAAGATGCAAGTCTGGATGAGGTGGTCCGCCAGGAGATAGAGGACTATCTCGTGGCGAACGCACTAGACGCCAACGGCCGCTCGTCCTCGAACGCAAAGCCCGGCGACGCGCCGATGCGCATTTCGGAGATGCCTTGGTTCGCCCGGGAACACGGGCCCAGGCTGATCGCCCGGGCGAAAGCAGATGAGAAGATAGGATCCATTTCGAACTGCGCGGCCTGTCACCGCGGGGCCGAGCAGGGCTATTTCGAAGACGACTGATTTACGATTCGCGAAAGAAGCGCCATGTCGGACGACAAGACCCGCTGGTTCCCAACCAGCGGGTCTTTGAACAAGACGCTCGAATTCGAACGGAATTATTCGGGCAGGATCCGCACCGCGCCGCGGTCGGCGCTGCTGGCGAAGGCGGCATAGGCCTTGAGCGCGGTGGTGACGTTGCGCTTGCGGGGGCTCGACGGCTTCCAGCCGAAGGCGTCCTGCTCGGCGCGGCGGCGGGCCAGTTCATCCTCGGCAACGGCAAGGTTGATCGTGCGGTTCGGAATGTCGATCTCGATCGTGTCGCCGTCGCGCACCAGGCCGATCGTGCCGCCGTTCGCCGCTTCCGGCGATGCGTGGCCGATGGAGAGGCCCGAGGTGCCGCCGGAGAAGCGGCCGTCGGTGATCAGCGCGCAGGCCTTTCCGAGGCCCTTCGACTTCAGATAGCTGGTCGGATAGAGCATTTCCTGCATGCCCGGACCGCCCTTCGGGCCTTCATAGCGGATGACGACGACGTCGCCGGCGACCACTTCGTTGGACAGGATGGCCTTCACCGCCGCGTCCTGGCTTTCATAGACCTTGGCCGGACCGGTGAACTTCAGGATCGACTCGTCGACGCCGGCCGTCTTCACGATGCTGCCGTCGAGCGCCAGATTGCCCTTGAGGACGGCGAGGCCGCCATCCTTGGAGAAGGGATGCTGGGCATCGCGGATGACGCCGTTTTCGCGGTCGAGGTCGAGTTCCTCCCAGCGGGCTTCCTGGCTGAAGGCGACCTGGGTGGGGATGCCGCCCGGAGCGGCGCTGAACAGCTTGAGGGCGGCCGGATCTTCGGAAACCGAAATATCCCATCTGGCCAGTGCGTCGCCCAGCGTCCGGGCATGGACGGTCGGCAGCTCGGCATTGAGCAGCCCGGCGCGGTTGAGCTCGCCGAGGATGGACATGATACCCCCTGCCCGGTGCACGTCTTCCATGTGCACGTCGGCCTTGGCCGGCGCGACCTTGGACAGGCACGGAACCTTGCGCGACAAGCGGTCGATGTCGTCCATGGTGAAGTCGACCTCGGCCTCGTGGGCGGCGGCGAGGATGTGCAGCACGGTATTGGTCGAGCCGCCCATGGCGATGTCGAGTGCCATGGCGTTTTCGAAGGCGCCCTTGGACGCGATGGTGCGCGGCAAGGCGGTTGCGTCGTCCTGCTCGTAATAGCGGCGGGCGAGTTCGACGATCCGCCGGCCTGCCTCGAGGAAAAGCTCCCTGCGGTCAGCATGGGTTGCGAGCGTCGAACCGTTGCCCGGCAGCGACAGACCCAGCGCTTCGGTCAGGCAGTTCATCGAATTGGCGGTGAACATGCCCGAGCACGAGCCGCAGGTCGGACAGGCCGAGCGCTCGATAGTGGCGACGTCCTCGTCGGAGATCTTGTCATCGGCAGCCGCGACCATGGCGTCGACCAGATCGAGCGCGACCTTTTTTCCGTGCATGACGACCTTGCCGGCCTCCATCGGGCCGCCCGAAACGAAGATTGTCGGAATGTTGAGGCGAAGCGACGCCATCAGCATGCCGGGGGTGATCTTGTCGCAATTGGAGATGCAGACCATGGCGTCGGCGCAATGGGCGTTGACCATGTATTCGACGCTGTCGGCGATCAGTTCGCGCGACGGCAGCGAATAGAGCATGCCGTCATGGCCCATGGCGATGCCGTCATCGACCGCAATGGTGTTGAATTCCTTGGCGATGCCGCCGGCCGCCTCGATCTCGCGGGCGACCAGCTGGCCGAGGTCCTTCAGGTGCACGTGGCCGGGGACAAACTGGGTGAACGAGTTGACCACCGCGATGATCGGCTTGCCGAAATCGCTGTCCTTCATGCCGGTGGCGCGCCAAAGGCCGCGCGCACCCGCCATGTTGCGGCCGTGGGTCGTGGTTCTCGAACGATAGGCTGGCATCGGTGTTACCTCGGATCTTCTCTTGGTTCTTGCCGGGCTTGGGGCCGGCCGAAAAGGATCGGCTGCACGCGTTTCCGCTCCGGATTTTGACCTTGTGATAGGGCAAGGGCCTCATTGTGTCACTATCAGCATAGCGCAAAACGGTACGCTTGGCATCCCGGCCGCTTCATCCGGCGCAGTCTACCGGCGGCGT
>Ga0172380_10002583_pt1 | contig 27337 bp, 34 predicted proteins | sample Leawe162metaG_FD_119747 | JGI IMG/M metagenome (GOLD analysis project Ga0172380, IMG submission 119747) | Leachate microbial communities from a municipal landfill in Southern Ontario, Canada - Leachate well 162 metaG | ecosystem: Engineered > Solid waste > Landfill > Unclassified | place... | reverse complement strand
TAACCCCGTCTCCGATTGCGCCATAAGACTTGACATTAACATAAATAGAATTATCTACAACTGAACTATTTACATCGAGCAAAGTTCTTGCCGCCGCCGCATCAGCGGCGTTTATCAGGGTTTCGCCAAATGTGGAAACAGGGACGTTACTATCGCCTCTTGGCCCCGCAGTAGCGATAGGCCGTCCGGTAGAATCATAAGCGGCATACAGACTTGCCCTGTCAATCGCATTAGGCATATTCATATCGCAGGCAGGGTCGGTATCCGGTAGGTGCATAGACCTGTTTATTTTGTTAGTATTATCTGCGCTTGTTCTGGTAAGTTTATCTAATACATCTTCTATGCTCTGAGGATTAAAAGTACCGCCTGCCGTAAGGTCAAGTGTTTGTGTTCTGGCCGTACTTCTGACAACGTGAATCTCAAAAGTGGTTGGTATAGCGTCAATCATTGTAATTGTACCGCCCGGACTTGTACTTTGATTAGAGTTAAGTGATACAGAATAATCGGCTATATTGGTAAGCAGATTAGCGTCTCCATCTGAAATTCGTCTTGTGAATATCAATAAAGACGAATCTGACGGGAAACTAAATGGTACACTTTGCCCTGCCGTATTAGAGCCGACTACCGAAGTCCGGTTGGTCTGGGTTGACATATAACCCATACAAATTGAACAAAACAAAACTGTTGTCAATAATATTTTCCTAATCATTGTTACTCCTATTTATAATCATAATAAGTTGATGTACTATTGCCAAACAAATTTAATAGTGTAGCGGCAAACGCTTTTCCGTATTCTTCATCTTCTAATAAATCAAGCGTATCGTCTATATACATCGGATACGTTCTTTTCAATGCGTCTATGCCAATTTCTTCAGGCGTTTCCACCGGCTCGCCTATCGCTGTACTTCCGGCGAATAAATCAGCGACAAAGGACGGAATTGGCGCAAGTTTATTCCGTATAAATTTTTGCGATATATCTAATTTTGTTAGCCGTGTATATCTTTCATCGCCCAATATATTCAGTCTGCCGGAATCTGTGCTTTTGAATTTTCCGGTAAGCAATCTCGAAAGCAAGACTGCCACATTGGCTTTACCGCCCGTAACATCAATTCTTGTATCGCCAATTATGATTTTTCCAAAATCGCTGCTTCGTGAGTCTGTCTCGACATCTGCGCCGAACAATCTGGCAAGGCCGAGAACGCCAACAGTTATGCTTGTGCTTCCGATTAACTGTCTCAATGCCGCTTTTCTGGCAAACGGGTCAAGTTTATAATAAGTATAAGGATTCATAATATTTATATCTGCGACTAATTTTCTTATTGAGAAAAATACGCTATTTGCCAAAGGTGCAACATTCTTGTATTTATCATTAGCCCCTAAATTGCCAGAACCAGTGAAATCATTTACAACTTTAGCAAGGTCTTTTGTTAATTGAGAACTATCACTAACGTCCCTACCCTCAAGTTTTGCGGATTCGACAAGATTAACGAAGCGATTAAATCTGACATAATTCGCCATTCCGGTAAATGCCCGCTGACCGCCCCTGTAAATTCTACCTATAACAGGAATCTTCTCGGCAACAGTTGATTGCATACCCTCCTCCCTTGAGGATAGATTGCTTTTCAATTCAGTCATTCTCAATCCGGCCTTCTTTGCTAAATCGTGATATGGCGAGCCGACAATTTCGGCCTGCAAATTTTTAAAATTATTTTCTTCCCAAGCATAACTAAATTGTTTGCCAAAGCCTTTCCAAAACTCTTTTGTGGACATCATTCCCCATCCCTGACGAAATGAAAATGAAAAGTCCCCTCCGGCCATTAAAGCCTGCGGCGCACCTGCTACGTTCAATGCCAAATCCCGCCAAGTACCGCTTTTAGGAACAAGCGAATGAGTATAATCCTGCAAATCCATAACAGCATTACCATATTCAATCCAGCTTGAGCGGTTTTCTGGAGTCCTTGTATCTCTTAAAGATTCCGCTTTTTTAGCTAAATCCGCTATTTGTTTTGCTTCTGCGTAAGTTACATCAATTCCGAGTTTAGCAGACGCTAAATCTTCAAGGAACATTTTTTCTTCGGCAGGATTCAAAATTTTTTCCATTTTATTTATTCTGGAAACAATATCTTTTTGGACTTCAGGTTTCATACCAGATACCTGTTTTGCCCAAGTAACCATACCTCTTTGAAAATCTTTGAGGATTATTTTGCTCTCAAGAAGTGCATTTACTCTTGTTCCGTGTTCCGAGCCAAACATATCAGAAAAGTATTTATGCCTCTGTTCAGAAGTCATTTCTTTCATTTTTTCGGGCGTAATATCTCCGCTCTTGAGCTTTTCAAGAAACGGATTAGCCAAATGTTGAGGTAAGCACCAAGCCATTAGTTACACCTTATTTGTTCAATAAATGAAACCCAATCAGGTCTTCTGCTACCAGATTTTTTAACAGTGTCCATAACTTCTTTTCTTATTCTTTCTTTCATAGTATCTATTTTTTCGCCTTTTCTTAATCCTCGTTCAACAGCTTTTTCTCTGGCCTTAACCACGTCCCTTATCTGCCTGACGGGAGAATAAACACTTGCCGTATCAGCGGCTTTTATTTCACGCCCATATTCACTTAAAATAGTTGGAATGGTTGATTGAGTGGCAAGACTTCTTAATGTTTCAATATCATTTTCTTTTGTAGCCCTGTTCTCAACAGCCTTATAAATGCTCGCATCTTTTAATCCAGAAGGCGGGGCTTCAAGTCCTAACGCCATTTTCTTGGCCAATTCGTAATCCTTATTCATAGTTTCAACGGCCTTTGTTGCCTGTTTTTTCATAAAACCTTCAGTCTTTTCGTATCCTGCAAGTTCGCCAAATCCTTCCGTAAGTTTCGCCTCTATCGCCGCTTCTTCCGTTCTCTCGGCAAGTCTGCTCGGAGTCTTACCTTTTATAATCTGGATTTCCGGTGCTTTAGTTATATCAATGACCTCTGCCTGCTTGGTTGTTCCCTTCCCCATCTCGACTTCTTTGGCAGGTTTTACCTCTTTTGATTTTTCAAGTTTTATCGCCGGAGGCGTAATAGTCTCTTTGGATTTAATTCCCATAGCCTTTTCTTGGTAGCCAGTTAAAAATGCGCCAAGCAGGGTTTGAACGCCTATGTCCGTTGCGCTCCCACCCATTAAAGCAGTATCAATTCCAAAAGTAGAAGCACCCAAAGAACGCCTTACATAAGGATTTTTTATTACCGAAAATACATTAAGAAGTTTTCCTAAAATATATCTATTAACTGCGGATTTTGCACCGCCCCATAAAGCAGACTTCCCCTCTTTGTCTGCCTGTGCTGCGCCAGTGGCGAAAGCGTATGGAACACCAGCGCCAAATTCATAAGCGCCCGGAACGAAACCTCCCGCAACTTCGCCGACAAGCCTTTCTACACCGTTTGCGCCTTGGTCTTTCAGGACTTTCTCCCAAAATTCGGCTTTTTCTGCAAATGCTCCGCCAAGTCGCCTGAAAAATCCGCCTTTTTCTGGTTCGGACAATCCAAACTTGTTTCCTATTAAATTGGCAATATCTTCAATACCACTTAAAAATGTATCAGTTGCGGTCAATGCCCCCTTATATGTAGCAGGCAAAATGCTCGTGCTTTTGAAAAATGTTTGTTCACCGTATAATTTGGCGGCCACATCTTCTTGACTTGGTTGCGCCAGTTCCATAGCCTCTGTTTCGGAATATCCCTTTCTAATCCAATACGATACATCGTTCATAGTTAGCGGTTTTTCGGGTTCTACAATATGTTTATCGACAAAATCAAGTGGAAGTTGCAGGCCTTGAGCTTTTTTATAAATTTCATTAGCCCTGTCCATTGCCTGCGAGTCGCCAATAGTAGGATAAACAAAACTTGCAACAAAACGAGCGTTTTGTTCCTCTGTGGGCATAGATTCCCATTTGGAACTTCTGTCTTGTTCCGTTGCAACAGGCATAGATTCCCATTTTGCCATTACTGTTTTATCCTTATCGTTCCATCAGGGGCTTTAAATCTTTGCCCTGTTTTTATTTTATCTAAATCTTCATCGCCTTTTATCCTGACAGGCGAATTTTTTATAGCTTCTTCGTATTGTTTTTTGACTCCCCTGCTTGATTTGGAACTATATTCTATAAGAAGGTCTTGTGCCTGATTTCGTTTTTCATCGGCAGAAAGATTATTATTTTTAGATATGAAACTTAAATCATTTTCGTATTGGTTTGCCCACCATAAATCCTGTGGATTAAAACCAAATTTGGCCTCTATTGATTTTTTACCCCTTGCCGCCCATTCATCATAAAATTCCTTCTGCTGCGGAGTAAATCCTATGCCGGCCATATTCCTATATCTGGTTTCATCGCCCTGATTGATAACCTTTTTCCATTTTGCTATTCCGGTCTCAAGTTCTTCAGGTTCTTTCTTGCCACTGGCAATATCTAATGATAATTGCGTAAGTTCGGTTTCTGAAATTTTAGCATCGTCTTTGGCTTTTGTAATACTTGAGTTATAAATCAAAGTCTCTGCCTGTTTGACCGCCGTATATATTTCGGCGGACGATTTTTTATCTATGCTTCCGTTCGCTATTATATTTCTGGCAACAACGGCAAAATCATTTTTAAATTTCGGGTCTGTTATAAGTTCGCTTTTCAAAAGAGCCGCCTGTTCTTCCGGCACGCCCTCTTTTGACATCTTCAGGACTTCGTTAAAAGTTTTTGTATTTATAGATTTGTCTTTTATGGCAGAAAATAAATCCTGATTCAGATTTTTATACGCACCGTACCAAGTCATAATAGCTTTATTAAATAAATCCTGCCGAACAGACTGGTCAACATCGACATCAGGAATATCCTCTTTAAAGTTTTCGGAAAACCACTCTATATTTCTAAACCAAGCCATTTTTCCGGCCTCTCCGGTAGGGTCAAGCTGTGAATTCTTTATAATCGCACTCGCTTCATCAAATTTATTCTTGGTAAGTAAATCCAGCGCAGTGTTACCAATGTCATTTTGATATTGTTCCTGCTCCTTTTTAAATTCCGCTTCCTGTATTCTTATTCGGCTTCTGCCGTAATCTAATAAATCCTCAACGTCTTTATCTGACAATAAAGAAGATGGAATAAACGCATTCTTGCCCTGCTGACGCAGTGATTTTACGCTTTCCAAAGCAGTCAATGCTTCTATGGGGTCAAGAGCTATTTTGTCTTCCCAACCGGATATTGCGTTCTGATTACGCTTTTTAATACCCTGTTCTTCGGCGATTCGTAAAACTTGTTTATATCTTGCTTTTTCAACGCCACTTGACTCATATTTCCCATTAGCGAAAAAAGCATTATCAAGTTTTCTTCTTGATTCGGCTATTGCGGCTTTGCCTTCAACGGTATTTGTATCAGCAGTTGCCCAAGCATCTTGATAATCGCTTATCGCAAGCGCCTGCGTATCATCCTTTATTCTTCTTACAGACGCAGTTTCGGTCTGTGCCAAATCAACGTCAAATTCTCCTGAAATCCTGTTTTCGCCCTGACCAGAACCAAATAACTTTGTAGAAACCAGACTTCTTGCATTATCGGTAAAAGGTAAGACCGAAACCTGATTCTTAACTTTCTCCATTTCCTCCTGAAGATTTTTGCTCCATAAATCGGGAGAATTGCTCTCTCTGAATTTCATATTATTGGCAAGGGCGTTTCGATACAGATTACTCGCCTGAAGTTCGCTTCTCGTATCTATTAAAGTGGTTTTGCGTTTCTGTATTTCAAACAGTGTTGCGCCAAGACCCATTAACGCCTGTCCGGTTCGTTCTACGCCCTGCATTGCCTCTTTTTCTGCGCCATAGGCAGGGGACATCATATCCGGAGAAAGCTGAACCGTGTTCACGTTTTCAGATAATTGTCTGTCTGTATAATTTACTGGAAATTGAGGCATTAGAACATTCCTATCCCTGTTGGGTCTGTTTGTGCTTTTTGAGGCCACTGACTTGCCGCACCGCCGAATCCCTGAAGAACCGTTGCAGCGGCCTGCCAATAAGAAGCACGTTTTGCCATTTTACCTGCGTATCTGAACATTTCGCCCTGCCCAATATCAAATTTAGCGGAAGTTTCTAACTGTTGCTGTTTGACCAAACTTTCATATCCAATCAAAAGATTTTCAAGTTCATCTTCTTCTTTTTGTTTTGCAAATACCTCCACTGGTGGAAGTCCGCCAGACATACCTGCTCTTGCCTGCGTGGTACTCAAACTGCGTTCAGCCGTTTCTGCCTGTCTTGTCTGCGTAAATTGAGATACTTGTTTTATCTGCTTGGCGTTCTGTCTCTTAACCGCAGCGTTATAATTCATTATGTTCTGTTGGGTCTTGCCCTCGGCCTCGGCAATCCTGCCCTCTTGAAGTTGGCCTGTTGCGGTTATAATAGAACCTGCACCAGTCAATCCCATACTCAAAAATGAAGCCATTACATCATCCTTACATACATAATTGCATTGCCGTCAGGAACAAAATCTTTCATAACACTTTCGACTTTAAATCCTAAGTGTTCTGCGAACCTCTGCGCTTCGGGAAAACTCTCAAGAACATAGGCTTGAAGCCTTTTAATACCATAAATATTCGCCTGTTTTTCAAGCCATTTCTTGACTGTCTTATAAGATAAATGAATATGATTTATTCCTTCTTCTGTCAGTTCTACCCAAGCCCAAGCGGTACAAGGCGTTATAATAATAAATCCGCCCATTAACAGTAACTTGCCGTCAAGTTCGAGAACATCGGCTATGCAGACAGTATTTTCAGAACCCACGAAACCTCTGCTTACGCTTAAACTGCGTATCTTGGCAAGGTCTTGTTCAGTTACCTGTCTTATCGTATAATTTATATTTTGTTGTTGCATTTTTATAAATATCCTATATAATAAAACGAGCCATTTACAAGAATTGACCTTGTAAATGACTCTAAACACAACTTACTTATAAGGAGTAAATTATGTCTGAACCAATCATAACAAAAACCTGTTGTACTTGCAAACAAATCAAGAATATTTCCAATTTTCATAAATGTAAAAGTTTTCAAGATGGTCTCTTTGGTCAATGTAAATCCTGCAAAGCAAAATCCCAAAAAAAATATCGTAATACCAAAAAAGGCAAATTGTCTCACCGCAAAGGTAATAAAAAGTATAGTCAAACTACAAAAGGAAAAGAATTCGCGCGTCAAAGAGAAAAAAAATGGCGAAATACCACAAATGGTAAAATAATTCGCCAACATTATTTTCAAACAGACCGATACAAAACCATCCAAAAAAACTATCGGAAAACTGAAAAAGGTAAAATAATTCGTAAACAACAATCCCAAAATAACTATGCAAAATACCCAGACAAAAATCACGCTCGTGATGCTGTAAAATATGCTGTTAAGCAAAAAATATTGCCTAATATAAAATCCCTTAAATGTTTTTATTGTCATAAACAAGCCACTGTATATCATCATTATAAAGGATATGAAAAAATATATTATCTTACCGTAAAACCAGTTTGTTATGTTTGTCATTGTAAACTTCACAAATCAACGTCCTGTAATAGAAACTCTTGGCAATATCGCCTTTACAGTACACGGATATATCCCATTTCCAGTAATTAAAATATTTGTGTCAATATCGAATCCGCCGTTAATATTTACCACTTTATCACCGGTAAATAAATTAGGCGGACTGCTATAAGGTTCTGTTGTCCTGAAATCTATATCAAATAAATGGTCTTCATCTACACCATATTGAACGCCTAACGTATCAAGAAAACTAATCGAAACTTCGGCGACTTTTTTAATTGTTCCGTGCATTGCGCCGTCTCTTGACGGAACTTCAAGACTTACAGGTGAAAGTTTATAAGTATATGACAGTCCGACAATAGCGTATGTAACTTCTTCAGGCAAAGAAATCTGTCCGCCCAAAACTACTCTATCAGGAAACTCTGCGCCATTACCATTGATTTTAACGGTTTTGCCCTCTAAATGGTCAAGTCCTGTCAGGGTAGTTGTCGCTACGCCGTTATAAATAAGTCCGCAATCGACAAAGAAGCAATCCTTTTTATCAGCACCCCAATATCTTGGCTGCATTTGCTCTACATAATGAACTTCAGAACCGTTTATAGTTCTTTTGACGCATAAAGTTATTACATCTTCATTGTCGGCAGGAGTTACACAAAACGATTCCGCGAAACCATCACCGCCGAGAGGATGTTCCGACCAAGCTATTACATTCTGTTCTCGCTCATAAGTCATAGAAGCAATAACTCCATCGGAAAAAACGCACCATATAATCGGGTCTGGATTCTTCTGATACGCCCAATCAACTATCGTTCTGTCTTTGGTTATATGTTCGGCCAGAGAGTTCATATCCAAAGCCAGATACTTGTCCTTTTCGTAATTAAATGTCATTTCTCTTATCTTTTTATTAACAAAATCAACGAAAAGAACAGCATCTCCCGCCAATATAGTCTGTATAGGTGCACAACCTCTTGTAGTCTGCCGCCTGATTGTATAATTCGTTGGAGTTATAGGCGAATCATAAGAAGTTGACCTTAATCTGTATTCCGAGCCTGAAGTGCCTATAAGAACAGAATTAGACGAAGCTATCCACTGAATAGCATCCCTATCGCCTGCGTCTATTGTTATTGCAAACGAATCTGCGTCATTAACACCGGCCTCAAAGTTTTCATAATCATCTACAAGACTTAGCCATAATCTTTGCGGTTCAAATATAGAGCCGCCATATATAACTCGCCCGCCAAAAAAGTTAAACGCTCTCGGATAACCTCTCACATCAGACCACGAGCCTTCATACCACCTATTTGTTATTCCTTTGTCTCCGTCAGAAGTCTTATAAGCAAAATCTGTTATAACCGTAATCTCTGCCTCTGTTGCTGAATTAACGGCAGTTATTCTGCATATACCGTTTTGGGTACTGTCGTTTATTCTTAATGTTGCAGAACCAGTACCGCTTGTTAATGAAACCAAAGTAATACGATAAACAATATCATCGTCTTTTTCAGTAAAAGATGCCTGAATATTACTGCCCTGATTTACATAAGTCCTATACGTTTCCCAATTAGTACCGTCTTCCTGACGTTCTATCCTTATCGTTCCAGACCAAGGCCCGCCTGTAGTATCAAAAGAAAACGCACCTTTTATCGGTATAGAAGAACTCGACCCTGCGCCGGTTATTGCAAGCGTTACTTCAGTTACCACTCTTGGCATTGTAAGTTTAAATAACGCCCCGATATGACCGTCCTCAAATATATCATCAGAAGCGGTTAAAGTTCCTGTTCCAGTAGTTACTGACGGAGTGAGCGTAATATCATCATTTCCATTTATTAAATCAAGGTCGTGCCTTTTAAGGAACGGGCCTTTAGTAAACTCTATTTCGTCAAGCGAAAAACTTGTTGCGGTTAATCTTGACAATTTACTTGGCGGGTAGTTCTGGTGAGTAATCCACATAACATCGTTAGACTGATGAAATTGCAAACTGAATAAATCATCTTCTATATAAGGTGTAGTAATCTCAACAGGGTCGTCATCATCATCCAGAAGAAGCGCACCGTCATAATAAAATCTTGCTTTCAAGGCCGTGAACTCTACTTGATAAGCAATAGAAGAAGAATAAATAAAATCTACCATATTGGCCTTGCCGAGTGCGGTGTTTACATACATAGTACCCGGTCGCCTTTCGGCAGGGCCGTAAATCAACGGTATCATATTCTCAAGAACACGGCAACCGGACGAATGTTTTTCAATATCCGTCCTCTTATCCGCCTTTGGACTTATGAGACCTGAATTAAATGATAGTATTGGTATATTCATTCGTTATAAATATATAATTGCTGTGTTTGTACGGCTACAAGAACATCTGATACTTTGTTATAAATCATAGTAAGAGTATATTCTTCAGTCCCATCCCATTCGAGTTTTCCGTTATAAATAACACGGTCGCCAACTGCCGGAATCGCACCGGCCATAACATAAATAGTTACATAATAAGTATCAGCATCGATTTCGGGGAAGTCCGCAGAATAAAAACCGTTACCCTGTTCGGTTAAAGCAATATCATAATCGCCGATATTACCATCATCCCACGTCTCAAAAGTTGCACCATTATAAACAGTAGCATCAGATTTTAGACGGATTATGGCATATAAATCTGCGCCAGTTCCATAATTACACCATATTTCATTAGCCATATCAATCCGTCAAATCCACTACTGTTATTGCGCCGCTATTCAATTCTATTCTATAATATTTTCCGTCAGTCTGGTCTTTTAAGATTATTCCTTTAAATGCCTTCGGCGAGTCATCATCGTTTTTACCAACGTAATAAGTATCATCCGTTGTTGGTTCTACTCCGCCGGTAGTTGTCAGTCCGGTAACTCCGAGAGTTAAATCGCACAATACTGCATCGGCAAATTGGAATCTATCCTCATCCTCCATCCAAGTCAGAATACCATCATTTGTTTCACCATCAAATTTTAAAATGTAATCTATGCCGGCTGTTCCATTTCCTATCGTTAAGGATGAAGCTGTTTTTGACCCTATAACAATGTTTCCATTGCTATTTGCAGAGAATAAAACATTCGCAGAACTGTCCCGAACAAACAATGAGCGTACTCCGGCATTATCTCCCAAATCGAGAAATATGTTATTATGCGAAAGAAAATAAATGTAACTTGATGCCCCGGGTTCATATATCATATTCCCTGAAGAAACAAACTGCCCCTGCCCTGAACCGTCAACTCGAAATTTAATGTAAGATGTAATCTTGTCATCATACCCGAATATATTTATTCCGGCATTGTCGTTTCCCTGGCTAAGTTTTATCCCTTCCGAACTTCCCCCGATTACAGTTAATGCCTGATTCGCTACAGCAACAGTTCCAATTCCTAATCCTGCAAATTGCGGACTACTCGTTGTTTTTACCGCTTGGTCAAAATATGTCGAAAATCCTGAAAAACTGCTTAAACTTAGTTTGTAAATATTTGATGGTGCTGACAAATTGACATCAGCAAGCTGCGGACTGCCTGAATTGTACCAAACAGTATAACAGGGGTCTGTTTCGTAGAACCACGTTGGATATGGGTCAAAAGCAAGACAACTTGCTGTAAGAACAAGAATTATAATAAGTTTTTTAATCATTCTGTTCAAACCTTCCCCAATTTAGTCCGGTAGTCATAGTCCTTGCCTGATTCCAGCTTACCGAGCCTGACGAATTAGATTCCTGACGATTTACTCTTTGCGCCTTTCTTTCCGATATATTGAATTCATTTTGCAACTTATCGAGAAGCGACTGACTAACATAACCTGTACCAGCAATAGCTGGAAGTATTTTAATAGCAAGTTTAAGTACGCATAATTCTGTAAATAACTCATCAAATTCGGCAGGGTCTTCGATATTAGCGACATACTCAATTTGAATATCGCTATAATCAGTTAAAATCTGACTGCCCTCAAGACTATACGACTCATTATCTACGTCATAAACTTTCTTGAGTCTTATGTAATCGTTGGGCAAATCGAAGGCGTTATCCCAACCGTGATTTGGCGCAGTAGTATTTTTAGACAACGAAGCCCGTTTAATAGCGAAATTCCACTCATAAGAACGAAGCAGAACCTTTTTGACTCTGTCATAATGAAGTCGGCATTGTATAGCCTCAACCGAAGTGTCGGTTTCGTAATCATTAAGCCTTGCGCCGCCTATTCGCCCTATGGCCTCATTCGATATAGTTGTCTCTATCGCCATTTATAATTCCTTAAAATAAGGGCGGGATTTCCCGCCCCATTATTATTGAGCAGTCATAGTTGCGCCAGAGGCAAGAGGTATATACCTGACATAGAAAGTAATAGCACCAGTAGCAGAAGTCGAAACAACAGCGGCTAATTCCAAAGAACCGGCGGGAACAATAATCCCGCTTGTCGTAGCACAACCAAGAGCAACGCCATTATCGGTAGCAACTAAATCGGCAGCCACAGTTCCGTTCCAAGTGTAAAGTGCACCAACAGCATCTCCGTTAATCTCAAGTGCCGTGCCATCTGTGCCAAAAGGAGTATCAGACGACGGGACAGTAGGGTCGAAATTGTAGTTAATCAGACAGCTTTTAGCCTCAATCTGCGTAGTTACATATCCTACAATCTCAATAATTTTTACCGGCCCGCCAGCAACAGTAAACAGGTTGTTGTTTCCGTTGGCGATAGTGGTAAGGACTTTAGAGGCACTGTATTCAGCGACAGGTTGCATAGCTGCGGTATCGGCCTCTATTGCGTCTATTGAGGCTTGTGTGGCAGTAAGAAGATTCGCACCACTTGCGCCAGTTAATATATCTAAATCATTCTGCATTGTGGTAATCGTTCCGGGAATCGTAGTGCCGGTATCAAGCAATATCGCATCTAAATCCACTTGGTCGGCAGCGTTTAACGTATCAATGTTGTCCCTAATAGCCTCAAGCGAATCAGTGGTATTATTATATGATGTTTTAATAGGAGAAGCTGATTTAGACATAATAAACGCCATAATAGACTCGGTAGCCACTGAATCGGGATAAGTCAAAGACGCTGTTCTATCATCTGCGGCAATTAACTTATCAAGTGAATCGGCCTCGATAGCGTCAGTGGCCTCGCCTTCAATGGCGGCCAGAGCAGTAGCGTTCCAAGAAACTGTACCATCGCTTAACGGAACTTTGGCAAGTAAATCTTCTAATGCCTGACCATAAGTACCTGCACCACCGTAAGCAGAGACAAGAGCGTTCCATAAAGCGGTAGCATATTCGGCGTTAGTATCAAACGCAGCAGTATCGGCCAAAATATCGTCAAGGTCGGTGTGCGCCAAGTCAAGAGAAGCCTTAATATTGTCGTCCTGTGCAGCACCGCCAACAGGGCCGGTAAATGCACCAAGTTTGTAGTCGGGTATCGCACCGCCAATAGGCGTAGCATTTAGCACCGCCGCAAATAACAGGACGATTAAAAATACAATCTTTTTCATTGTTTATTTCCTTTCAAAATAAGGGGGCAATTAAGCCCCCTATTAAAATTATGGAAGCATCAAATTAACAAGGCAGTATTCAGTATGCGCTACAAACGAGACAACAGTACCATAAACGGCATCTGTACCATCATTTGCCACCAAACCTACCGAACCCGCAGTACCGGCAGTACCGGCCTTGCCGCAAGGTTCACCTACTACTATTGTATCGCTTGCATCAACAAGACAGCAGGCAATACCCCTGAATTGCGCCCAATAGTAATAACCGGCAGGAATAACAGCCATAGTAATTCCGACCGCAGGCGCATCAAGAGTCGTGGGATTGACCTTTGTATCCCTACACATATTTTTGACGATTGAAATATCGTCAGTTGCGGCTATTGCAGTTCTAACCCCGCCTTCATCGGCGATTTCTACCATCATTACTGTATCGGAAGTAATCCAATAGTTGTCTTTGATGATATACATACTGCCGCCAGCAACGCCAGGCGTTGAAGCATTGACATATAAATACCCGTCAATAAGTTCGTGGTCGGAAATAGCGTTTCCGGTGGCAACTAAAATATCAAACTTTACTTCACCAGCTGATACACCATAAGCAGTTTGAACATTTCCAAGCTGTTGAGCGTCAATAGGTTCTGCACACTGTATAAGAGCCTTTGCCGAACCTGTACCACTGTCCTTGCAATACCTGAACTTGCGGCCATCGTTAAACTCCAATATCTCGCCGAGCATAAACTTCTGGGTCGAGTGAGGAGTAAAAATATTAAACTCAGATTTTAATTGAGACGGTTCTATAATTTTGTTCCGTCTATACGAATTGTTGTAATTTGTATAACTCATATTTACCTTTCTTTTATCAAGACCAATTGGTCATTTACTGACATTCAACTACACATACTAAATCTTCGTCAAATCTCATTGCACCGGCGTTCATATGAACATAAACCTGCTGAGAATGAGATAAGTCGGCTCTGTCCGAAATCTTAACTGAAATACTATCTTGAACACCAAGAACAATTCCGTCTTTCAGCCAAGCCCAACATTTGTAAACACTGGTATCGCTGTCAACGTCATTGCTCGAACCCTTGACAACCTTATTGGAGATAATCCAATTTATACCGTGCCAATTAGGAACGATACGGCCAGTGGCAAGAGGGGCTGCGCCACCGGAATAATCCTTGTTTACATATTCGGCCTGACCAAAAAGATTTGTCGCCTGACGAGGCGAAATCATACAGAAAATCGGTGAATCTTCGTCAACCTCGTTATAATTAAAGTATTCTTTAATCAACTCGGCCTTTTCGATAGTCATACCAGTATCCGAGGCCGAACAGTTGCCCTCCGAACAATCGTGAGGTATTGTACGTCCGCCGCTTGTAGGTGTGTACTTGACATTACCATTCATCGCAGCCCAAGTAATTGTGGTAGTCGCTTTGCGTCTGCCCGAATAAACAGCAGCATCAAAAGCAGCCAGAACTATATCGTCATACTTGCGATTTACGCCTCTGGTGAATGCCGTAACAATGTCAGATGTCGGATTGATAATACCCGACAAATCATCGTCTTTATCATACAGCCAAGCATTGTGATATGGGTCTGTTGATACCCAGCGTCTTCCAGCTGATACATCGGTAGTGGGTGTTGCTACATTTCGACCTGTCTTTGGAACAAGGTCAAGTTTACCCATATAGTTGAACGCTTTGTCCTCTGCGCCAAGCAGTGATTCTTCAGTTACAGAACTTCTAAATTTAGAAATTTTCTGCTGCTGAACGTGATATAGAGTATTTTTGAACTGGTCGATAAACCATTCAGGAATACCCGCAGTTAAGTTAATAAACATTTTTATTCCTTTCTGAAAAATTTTTAATGTACATTCCAACTGTTTTTCAGAAAGATTGTCCTTAACGGGTCTTTCCTGCTTTAACGTCCGATTTTGACGTGCGGTTTACCGCAATTTTCGGGTGGCTTTCGCCATTATCCACTAATATACTTTGGGAAGTCCTTTCGGATTATTTCCCATTACTTTTTCTTTTATGCAATTCTGTAACCTGCTGAACAACAGCATTATGGTTCGGATGTTCTCTTTTGTTATATGCTTCAGAGGCCATAAGTTCGTTTATCTTAGTCTTAATTTCGTCTTTTGTAACCGCAGGCGAAGCATTAGGTTTTATATTTCCGTGTTCTGCGAAATTTGCACCAAGATTAGCCATTGCTTCAATAAGGTCTGCATCCCTGTTAATAATATTTATCAGTTTGTCCTTTATCTCTTTATTGCCATTGGATGCTTTTTCTATCGCAAGATTGCCGAAATGAGACTTCTTTTCATAGTCATCACCCCATTTACCCTGAACCGTAGATTGGGCAGTCTCATAAGAAGCCTCAATAGCTTTAATCTGCGCAGCAGCTCTTGCATTTTCTATTTCAGCGATAGTATCAATAACTTTCTGCGATGCGCCGACTTTGTGAAGTTTCTCAAGCGAAGAGTTTATAAGACCATCATCCCATATTTCAGGCGGCAGTTTTTCATCTTTGGCAAACTTATAATCTGACGGTTTCTCCGGTCTGCCTACCGCCTTATAGAAAGCGTTCTTTATATCGTCCGGTGCATTATCGTCCGGTATTTCTACGAGTTTCTTTTTATCCAGTCCTATCAACCTTTGCTGATTGACAACAGTTCTGGCAAGGTCTGGCAGTTTTTTGAAATTCATAAGAGTTTTATCGCCCCTTATGTCTTCAGGTAAACTCTTCCGCCAATCTTCGCTAAACGAACCATCTTGCCCAATAATACTCTTCGCCTCAGGAGTTGCTGGCAATTGCGGTGTTTGAGGGTCAGGAGTTGTCCCTGTCGGGGCTGCTGATTGTCCTTCTAAATTTTCCATTATTTTTTCTTTCCTTTCTTTGGTTTTTCTTCCTGTTTAACTTCCTGATTGATTTCTGTGGTTTTTACAGGCTCAGCTTTGTGAACTTTATTCCATTTAGGTATTAACGACATCTTTGTTCCTTTCTAAATCAATATTCATCATTTTTTCTATATACAAAATTACGCTTCTTTGAGCCTCGTCATAAATAACCTGATTAGGATTTATATTAGTCTTATCGAATATGCTGCTTTTGAAATAGTTACTCTTTTTCTTTAAATCATAAAGAATCAACTGTCCGTCAACAGTATTCCACAATCTTTGATGAGCAGCGGCAAGTTCGTTAAATTCTTTTTGTCTTATATCTGTCATTTAATTGTATCCATAAGTTCTCCGGCTGGGCTTCCTTTTTCAGGTGCGCCGGTAGTATCTTTATATCCTTTAGTAAGTGTTTCAGTCGCAAGTCTTTCCTGTTCGGCCTGCATTTGCGCAGCTCTGGCCTGACGCTTCCGGTCTATCTCGTCCTGAGAGGCAATAACTTCTTCATTAACACCATACGCTCTGGCAAGATTGATATTTCCTCTGTCAAGATTTACAATATCAAGTGCATCGATAGAGAACTGCGAAGTCTGGGCAACAAAAGAAAGCCATTCCTTATAAGCCTGTGCCTGCTGATTGCGTAATGCAAGGGCGAGAGGCCCTACATATTTAATATCGAAATTAACGCCCTGAATTTCAGGAGGCGGTGGCATAACAATCCCGTTTCTTATAAGAATTTTTATACATCTCGGTATAAGAGTATTAAACAGTTCTCCGTATAATCTTGCAACCGGCATTGACAGTCTCTTTAGTCCGGCCTTAACCCTTTCAGAGATTTCAAGTGTAGTTCTCCTGTCTCCTTTAAGGTCGATTAACTGATTAAGAACGTCGGAATAAAAAGCCTTTTTAACTATTTCCTGCTTGTACTCAAGTATTTCTTTTGTAATCGGAAAATTCCCATTCTGGTCTAACATCGCGCGAGAGGCCGGAAGCTGGCCTACGAAATTAGCTGCGCCCGGATACGTTCTCGGAGTACCCTCGAAAGTATCAAGATATTCTCTTGGAGGATTATTGTGAAGATTAGCGCAGTCTATAAGTCCTGCATCCATAGCCTGAAGCATTTTAACTACTGGCAGTATTTCAGTACCCTGACCCCTTCCCATTGTCTCTGATGAACTTTTCATCCATCGTGGAACGTGGAATGAGAATTCCTCGAAACCGCCCTCGTCCACAACCAGTTTTTGTTCTATATTTACAAACTTAGATTCAAAAGGCATATTCCTACCATCACTGGCTCTTGTGTTCCTTGATTCCCTGCGCCTTACAGAATGTATAAATGTGAAAACATCGTTCTGTTTCTGTGGATTATTATAAGCGGCGAGTATTCTTTCGCCTATATTGGTTGTACCCCATTCCCTTACCGCCTGATTTGCCGTATAATGAAACTTCACCAGAATACCATCGACAAGACCCTTGCTATTCTCAAAAACTACATAAGTTCCTATCGGGTAATCACAGAAGTTAAGAGCAGTATCCACTCCTGACATTCCGCCTTTTCTGGTGGTAAGGCCGAACTCGGAATACATATTGCCAGTCCCGAACACTATCAGAGACCTGATACACTCATTGAGCTGAAGAATAAAATTAGACCTGAAAAGCTCGTTGTGAGTTGCGTCTATCAGATAACCTAAATACTTGCGGATATTATCACTATTTATTTTTCTGTCAATTTCTATCTCGAAGAATCTCTGCCCGGGCGGGACTACTATACTCGATAAATCGGAGGCCATATTCTGGGACTCCATCTTGGCGGTAACGTCGTAAATAATATTAGTTTTCGCTTCGCCCGGAGTAGTAGTATTGGTAATCTGGTTGCACAACGGGTACATAAGGTCGGACGTTTCCTGCCACAAAGACCTGAAATTGCAGTTTTCCGGCTTATTGTATTCAGAATCAAAAAGATTAATAATTTCGTTAGCGTTCATTATCCGTATAATACTTTCTTACCCTTTGTTTCAGGCTCTAAATCTCCGGTTATTACAGTTTTAGCCCTTCCTGATTTTCGTTCCTGCTGTTTCGTTTCGGTCTCACCTGTTTCTGTGGGAACTTGTGGAACTGCAACCGGTTCAGGAACAGCCGGAGGAGTATAGACTTTTGGCTTTCCGTACATTTTATCCAATATTTTTCCTGCTACACTTCCCATAATTATATCCTCAAATCGTCATATACTTTTTTCTTATGAACAATTTTAACATTTCCGTCTTCGTCAATCCTTTCTCTTATATGATAGATATACGGCCTTTCTCGCTTCTGGAAACGGCTTGTCAGTGGCTGTATTTCCGGTTTTTCAATTCTATCTTGCAACATAATTATATCCTTTGATATTCAAAATCGCTTTTTTCAGGTCTTGCTTTTGCGCGAGCGTCATTAGTAATAGGAAGATAAAAACTGCTTGCGGCCAGAAGAAAATAGTTAAGAGCATTCCTGTAATGCTCCTGCTGGTCTCCGGTAGGTCTATACCTGTAAGTTATCGTTCCTTTGCGCTTGTCCTTTTCCTCGAACTTTGCGCAGTTACAACACTGACGGGCAAATTCCTCGATTTCAGGACATTGTCTCGGAAGTTTAATTCTACCCTCTGTAAACAACTTATGGGTAGCATCAAATACTCCGGTTCTATGCGCCTTTACTATACCTGTATCTTCGTTAAATCTCGATTCCTCAATCATTGAATCCGAATACTCACAGAGGAATGTTCTATGACCGGAAGATTTCTGATAACCACGAGCCTCGTCCTCGTAAGGTCTTATATCTATACAATCACTTTTAACGTTAAATCTTTTCGCTAAATCGTAAACATCGTTAAAGGTCTCAACCTTTGCAACTTTTAGTATTTCAAATCTGTTTTTTGCTATTTTAATTCCAATGACAACGTGCTTAATTTTACCAACATCGATACCCATAGCAGTCTTCTCAATACTCGACGCACTCATCATATTATTGCCGCAACAGGCAAGAACATCAGACCTTGACAACTTATCCTCTTTGGCTGAATAAGCAAGACCAAGTCTCTGTCTGTAAACATCGGCAAGATTCCCCTGCGGAGGATTTGAAAACGCTTCCAGCACTTCGGCTGGGTCAACTAATACATTTGAAAGCTGACTCAAATGATAACCGGACATATAGTTAGATTTAGACGGAAAATCGGCAACCCATTGACCGGTACACTCGCCATTCCACAATTTAACCTCTTTGCCGCATTTATCGCATCCTATAAATCCTATTCCGTCAGGTCGAATCTTAACGCAGTTAGGAAAACTTTTCTCAGCACAAGTCCAATGCCCGCAACCACACTTCCTAAACCAATACCTCTGGTCGGATTGTTTGAATATCAGGTCTATACCAAAATCCTCGTGAGATGGATTGCCAAGATAAGACTCTTTCTTAATTGGAGACGAAGCCATACTATTTACAAATTTCTCAATTACATTTAAATCCATAAAGTCAACTTCATCGAGAACTATCTTATCCGCAGGAAAAGCGGACAATTTACTTGATGTATTTTCGTCTGTATCGCCTATCTTCTGGCTTTGACGCGCACCTCTTAAAATAAGAAACGAATTGCGAACCTTTTTAAGCGTCGCAGAGTCAGTGTCCCTAACATATTGGCCTATTGCCAAATGATTTGCTTTTATTAAAGGGCTGAACCTGCTTTTGCCAAAATCGCCAACCTCATCACCAGTTGGAAATATGTGAGCAACGCCCAACTTATACTCCTCATATATCATACCCCTTAAATCATCCAAAACCTCAATCTCCGTAGCACCAAAAGACTGCCGAGCCTTTTTATAACACTTACGCCTCGCCTTAGAACTCATCGGTTCTTTCTGGTACTCGTGATTGGTAAACGAAAATTCACCAGCCTGCAACTTAATCTTCTTGAGCAACGCCCAATATGCAGTATTAACAGAAGCCACCATTTCAGGAGTAATATCCATTATTTACCAAAATAAATATAAACAGTCAAATTGTTAGCATCGTTACAATCGGTAACAGTAATAGTATGACCACCGCCAGTAGGAACACCCAAACCAACATTGCTATTCTGGGTCAAACATTCCAAAACATAGTCAAAACTGCCACCGCTTAACTTATTCTCAAAAACAGCATAATTGGCATCACTGACATCCTTTAATACAATATCACCGTCAGAATCATTGCTATCGCCACTAACAACCACACGCAAGACCTTGCCACTAAAATCAAATGTAGCAGTCTCACTATCACCAATATCAGTCCATACCATCTTCAATATGGGATAATTTCCCTTCTGCACCCAATCAGAACTAAAACCAACAGCGTTAGTACCAACCTTATTGGCAGCACCTATACAAAGCAAACCAACCAATACCAAAATAACTATATACCTTTTCATATCAACTTTCCTTATTAAAAAAGTCTGAAAAACTAACACCCAACTCTTTTACAATTTTTATATTGCCAGCGTTTATACGCCAAAATGTATCAGCAGAAACTTCAAACTGCTCGTAAGCACTATCCACATAAATCGTATCATCCTCAATTCTCATTTAACTTTCCTTTAATTATGGACAAAATTAGTAAAGAATCTCAAAATAGGGTTATATTGAGAGGGAGAGAATGCAGACGAAAGCCCCCGCCTCGTTTGGGGGTCATAGGGGGTCTGACTTAGATTTTTTTTAAGCATTAACGACCTCTGGTATGGACTGGACGGCAAGCAGGCCAAGTCTAAGCAATCGATGAGCATTTGATTCGACCTTAGTATAAAGCCAATTGATTGCTGGATGTTTACTGTCCGGATTTGATTTAATGTAATCGGCATAGGTGCAATCTGCTTCAAAGCCAGCGCCGACTAAGACTTGTTTAGGTGTTACTTCTAAGGCGTTACCTAAAGGCGTTACTATTTGGGCGTTACTTTGCATAGGCGTTACTATTTGCGTTTGTCCTAAGCAATCCTGAGCGTCTTTTATTTCGGGCGTTACCTGCGTTTTTGGCTCAATATCAACAATACCTTGTTTTTTGGCTTTAAATCGCTGCTGCCTTATCTTTGTACATCTTTTAACTCCCTGTCTCGCTTAATCTTATCTTTGCAATTCTCTCTGCTTCTAACTTCTGCTGCTCGCTTAACTTAGGAGCTTCATCAGCACTAATTACTTTGTCAGAATAAGCAGCGATTGTTTTGCCTAAAGCAACAATATTGGCTGTTGCTGTGCTTAAATCTCCTTTCGACTCAGCCAAAGTTTGTAATCTTTTGTGTTCGTTTTGAATGAATTCGATTGAAACGTTGGTTTTTGCCTGTTGAAACGCCTGTAATTCTCTTATAGCATCTTTTACAAGCATATTATCAAATAATTTAAGACCTATATTGTTTTTAGCATAAGATTCTTTATAGCCAACACTTAGTAAAGCTTCGTACTTCTTTAATCCGTTAGTCATATAAGCGGCTGCTATTGCTTGAGCTTTTTCTTTTGAAAGTCTATTCAATGTGCTTTATTCCCGATTCATTATAATATTCAACTTTTTTAGTATTCCGGTCAAAATCACAATTTAATAAGTGTTCCATTTTTTTGCCTTTCACAAACACCTCGTGGTTTTTGCGTGGTTTATTTTACGACCTGTTTTTTTCTTGCGAATATAAAACATTTTTTCGCCGAAACAATTTTCAATCCCTTTTGTTTTTTTGCGTTTCAAGTATATTTATATCCTATTTACTATTAAAGACTTATGCTGTCCGCATAGCATTTACAGGCTGCAATCACGTTGTTTGTTAAGTATATAATTAACATATATGAAATATTTTGTCAAGAAAATTTTATTTTTTTATTGATTTTTTATAGCAAGCTGACGATAATATATATAGTTAAATGTTGCAGTACCTTAAATATCAATAGCTCAAACTAATACCCGGCAGGTAGTCTAAAAACATCTCTTTGTTTATCGACTGCAACAGCCTGCCGGTTTATTTAAAAGATTATTAATTTATTTTGAAGGGAAATAAAAATGAAAACAACAAGCAAACAATTAACAAGCAAACAATTAAGACGTTTTTGGCAACACGCAATGTTTTTTAATTGCCTATCGGGCAGGCTGATGCGCGACCTTGCCGATGTTTGCCGTGAAGCTGACAGGCGCAAAATATGCCTCTGGGAATAACCCTGCTCTTGTTAAGTACAGGGCGGGCTTAATGATTATTTAACTAAATTATTAACTTATTATTGAAAGGGTTAAAAAATGGAACTTAAAAAATTACCACAACAAATCGAGCTTGAAAAATTACCCCAAGTCAGAAAAACTAATTATTTTGGACTAGGCAGCGTCAGTATAGATGTCGATTATCGCAGCGCTCTGCCTAAATCGGACGTTAGAAAAATCTGCCAACAAGCATTAAAAAACGCAAAACTACCTACTTTTGTTTTAAATTTGCACAAAATTTAATTTAATAACCTTTACTACCGCTCCGCCTAATAACCGGAGCGGACTTAACGGCTATTAAAAAGTAAAATTAACTTAATTAAAGGGATAAAAAATGATAAGCGAAAAAGCATATAAAAAACTGCCCAACGTGCTGTTTCGGTTAACTAAAGAATCTGCTAAATTACTTGCGGTAACCATCGCCGCAAACAACGTATTGATTACAGACATAACGAAAAAAGGCGAATTAGTTGTAAAACATTTAAACTAATAACAATATTATAGTTTAAGATTATGAAGAGAAACAATGAAACACTTATGGAAAATTCTGATTGAGAAAAACCGCTTTCAAGTCTACGTAAATGGTGAATTTGAGCGGCAAACTAATTTCACCGGGTTATTGAAGCTCCTGGCCGATTATGCTGATTTTTTCCGCTATACCGACCGGGAACAGTCTGATTATCTGGCGATAGGCATACAGAAGAAGTCGATATACATTGACGCAAATATCACGGTAAAATTCAAATAGCCCTTCATCCGGTTTTGAGCGTTTCCGGTTAAAAAACGCTGGCAATAATAACTTATAAGATAAGGAGATATGAAAAATGGATAATGAATATATAACATCAAATTTTTGGGAGTATATACAAGCAAACAGGGGGCAAAAACCCATTTTTGACAAAGTTTACAACTGGCTAAACCGTGATAATTTAGGAAATATCGTTATTAGCGATGATTCCAAAGTTTACTGGCTTGAATTGACCTGTTCACTGGCGACTTTGCCCGAATATATCAGGGCGTTTATTAAAAAATGGTGCAAGGCGCAAGGGTATGAATATCTTTACGACAAATACCCGCCGAAAATCTAAATCAACCTTTAAGATACTGTATTTTTAAGGAGTTATGAAAAATGAAAGTATTATGGGCGGTTAAAAAAGGGAATCCAGATTGGCAAGAAGAGCTAATCAGTGTAAATCCGGCCAATTTTGAATATGCCCGCAGAATGGCAAGTCTTGATGGGTACGATAAATTCAGAATCGCCGAAATAGGCACTGATATTCCAGATTTAACAAGACACTAAATATCTAATTTTTAAGGAGTTGATGCAATGAACAAAATAGAACTAACCCCCGCGCGTAGTCAAATATTTAACGCTGTCCGCTTTGCCGCTGCGCCACCGGCAAAAGTCAGTAAAAGCGACTTAAAAAGATACCAATTAGACCGGCTATTGATAACCGATGATTGTGCTATCGGGACAGACGGCAGGAGACTGCATCGCGCTAAATTCAGTAATAAACCGGCAGGGATACTGCCAAACGGATTTTATGAGATACTCAAATACTCCCAAAAACTTATCCTGCTGTTACAAGACGAAAAACCAGATATTTCATTCCCTAAATATGACGATTTTTGGCCCAAAGACTTGCCGAATTGGTTTGAATTTCCGGCCTTCCGAGACTGCGAAACAATAATTTTCGGACTTGCACAAAAAGGCATAAACGTAAAACAAGAATTTATAGCCGATGTTTGTATGGAAGAAAGCGGCAGGGTGTGTTTTGGCGAATTTAACAGGCCAATAGAGATTATTACAGGTTATCAAGATATAGTATGCTGTGCAGTTATTATGTCTTCAACTCCGCCCAAAATTGAATATATAACAACCAAAAAGGACTAATAAAATGACCACCGAAACAGACTGTAACTTCACAGCACAGCAATATTTATCTAAATATGGCAAGGAAGAAGCGATTAAATTGCTTGAAAAAATGGCACAGCTTAAAAACGATGAGGCTGAATGTCTTAAAAATCAAGCTGCGAAATACCATAATGCAGCAAATATGTTAAAAGAAAGTGGGGTTTAAAATGTACACAAAGGGAAAATGGGCAGTAAACAATTCGGGTGGCAAAGTTATTTGTGAAAATCTTGCTTCTGCGAGAACAATTTGCGTTCTCGAAACCGTGCCGCTAAAAATTACGCCAGAGATAGAGGCAAACGCCCGCCTTATTGCTGCTGCACCGGAATTGTTAGAGGCTTGCGAAGACATAATGGCGTATTTTGACCAGAAAGAAAATGATATTTTGGCGAATACCACAGCGGGCGTTATTCCTCAATGGGACGTTGACTACGTTAGGAACACCCTTGCGGATGCTATCGCAAAAGCAGAAAGCAAGGCGTAAAATGAAAGGGTTTTTAATTATATGGGCGTATGACCTATTTTGCTATTGGTTAGGATTGTATATCGGGAAAAGAAAATAAACCCTAAAATTAGAAAGGTAAAAAAATGGACATTAACAAGTATATTTTCAAAATTAAAAAATTGGGCGCGTGTAAAGAAGCTGTTTTAGATGCGCACAAATACCAAACATCACAAGGGCTTTGGGCTGAATGCAAACGGAGCGACTGGATGTTATGGTTAATCGGGAAACTGTCCGGCGAGCCGGAAGGCGAGAAAAGAAAAAAATTAGTATTGACCGCTTGCAAATGCGCAAGGCTCGCATTGCCATACGCTGGCAAAAATAAAGATATTTGCATTAAAACTATTGAGACAGCGGAAAGCTGGGCAAAAAACGAAGGCGCGACAATAGAAATGGTCAAATCTGCGGCGAATGAGGCGGCGGATGAGGCGGCGGATGAGGCGGCGGATGTGGCGGCGGATGTGGCGTATGAGGCGGCGCGTGCGGCGTATGTGGCGGAGTATGCGGCGTATGTGGCGGCGGATGTGGCGTATGTGGCGGCGCGTGCGGCGTATGTGGCGGAGTATGCGGCGAATGAGGCGGCGGATGTGGCGTATGTGGCGGGAAATAAAGTCCTTTCGCAATGTGCAGATATTGTACGCACCGATTATCCTGATGTTGACAATTTATGGAATTGAAGGCCAGTAAAATCCACCGGATACACGGCCTTAACAGGGGGGCTGGACAATCCATTGCCCCCCAAAACTCTGGCAATGGGGCTAAAACTTCGCCGGTTCAGCGATATGCTTCCGGCCATATAATATGTAAAAGAGCCTGTCAAGGCTGTTCTTTGCCCCGCCATTGAACAAACGGCAGGCAGGGGGCTACGATTTACCCTTTAACTTATCTATCGCCTCCGTAAGCAGCCTAACGCTTAATCTTAAGTCTTCAAACGCTACCGCTATATCTATGTTCTTTGCATAATCAGTCTTTTTTATCTTGTCTATCTCGGACTCTAACTGATTTAATAAAAGGTTAATCTTGTCCATTTTGTATGCTATGTAAAAAGTCGTAATAGTCCCGAATCTCTTTTTCCTCTTCAGGATTTTCCTCCGGTATATCTATTTCAGTAAAAAAAAGGCGATTATCTCTCCGTATTCTTCCAACCTGCCTCAAACTCGAATTACAACAGAGGCCGAATAACATAAAAACCATCCATAGCTTTGATTGTGTATTATACAACAAAAAAACAATTTAGCAAAGAAAAATAAATATATTATTTTGTTGCTTTATGTGGTAGCTTGTAATACTATTATATTTACAGATATTTACACATTAGAAAGGATATATTATGATTAACGGATTTACTAAATTATGGGGGTCAATTTTAACATCATCAATCTGGGGCGAGGACAATGAAACAAGAATTTGTTGGATTACCCTATTGGCTCTTGCGGACTGGGAGGGTAATGTTCTTTGTTCTGTTGGGGGTTTATCGCACGCAGCGAGGCTTTCAAAAGAAGCAACCGAAAAAGCATTGTCTAAATTTTTAAGTCCTGATACAGACAGCCGTTCAGAAGAATTTGAAGGTCGTAGAATCGAAAAGATAGACGGGGGATATATGATTATAAATTTCCCCAAATATCGGGACAAAATGCGAGCCGCAGAACGCAGAACATACAACCGAGAATATATGCGTCGATACAGGTCAGGAAAAGTCCAAAATAGTCAAAATATAGAAGATGTAAATAATTGTAATGATAGTAAACCGCAAGTAAGCTCTGTCAACCATATAGATATAGATGTAGATATAGACAAAGATAAAGAAGAAGAAAAAGAAAAAGATTTAGAAAAAGATTGCAAAGAGAAAACCTTTAAAACTTCTACATTGACAGACGAAGAAAAAGAAAAAAGAAGACTTATCCGCAAGCAAGTTGGTTTAGTCCGATAGTATAGTTTTCGGCTTACTGGCCTCTGGGCTTTCTGGTCGCTTGGTTTTTCGGTGTCTCCTACCGTGGCACTTTTTACAAAGCCATTCTACTTTTAGCGGTTTTTTGTAATCGCTGTGATGCGCATTAGCAAAACCGGTTGTTTATTTTAAAAAATAATCAAAATAAAATAAAATAAAGATTGACAAAATATTATGAATATGTTTAAATTATAATTATGAAAAAGTTCAGAACTTGAAAGATTAAAAAATATGAAAACAAAAAACAAAAAATATCCCTATTGTTACGACAGTCAATATAGAAAGCTGTATGGCCACAATCTTCTCCAGATGGCTGAAATATTTAATTGTTCCACAACAATAATTTTAAAGTGGCACTATCAAAATGTTTTAAAGCAAAAACTGACTAAAACAGGCCATAAACAAGGCCAAAAGGGAAAAGAATAAAAAATGTTTGGAATCGGCAAAATAAAAAATCAAGTGAATAACTTTAAAAATAGGAAAGGAATTTTTATGACTTTAAAAGAATTTTTAGAAAAAGTCGACGGCAACGAAAGCGATATTATTATTTATGCGTCGGAACAAGAAGCCTTAAAGGCTGTCGAAAGCGACGGCGACGCTCTCCAGTATGTTAAAGAACAGACCGAGGCTATCTGCTTAAAGGCTGTCGAAAGAAACGGCGACGCTCTCCAGTATGTTAAAGAACAGACCGAGGCTATCTGCTTAAAGGCTGTCGAAAGCGACGGCGACGCTCTCCGGTATGTTAAAGAACAGACCGAGGCTATCTGCTTAAAGGCTGTCGAAAGCGACGGCTACGCTCTCCGGTATGTTAAAGAACAGACCGAGGCTATCTGCTTAAAGGCTGTCGAAAG
>Ga0172380_10002582_pt1 | contig 27340 bp, 33 predicted proteins | sample Leawe162metaG_FD_119747 | JGI IMG/M metagenome (GOLD analysis project Ga0172380, IMG submission 119747) | Leachate microbial communities from a municipal landfill in Southern Ontario, Canada - Leachate well 162 metaG | ecosystem: Engineered > Solid waste > Landfill > Unclassified | place... | reverse complement strand
GGGGGACGTCCTTTCAGGGGACACCCTATTGCTCTATAACTGTTTAAAATACAAATAGTTACGAAGAGGGCAATCCGTAACTCGTAATTTAAAGCAAAAACCTCAAGGATAAATTCCCTGTATCTAAAGATCATAAGTAATTCTTTTTTCTCCCAGGATTGTCTTGTTTTGCTTTACGACTTTGACTTAATTACTAGCTAAGGCAAAGTTTTGAATAAATAAAGGGGACGGTTCTATTTTTTAACCTTGTTTTACCAGAAAAATAGAACCGTCCCCTTTATTTTCTGGTTTTGCTTTTGCCTTCAGCTGACAGCTGATGGCTGACAGCTGAAGGCTAAGAGCTGAAAATCCTTGAATTTCATGTTAATCCCGATATAATAGATTGGTAATCCGGCGATAGAATGGGGTCTTCTGGTTAAAAACGGGCTTGATAAAATATGTATTTAGTCGTTTTGGTTACCGCTAAAGATAAAAAAGAAGCGCGGAAGATCTCTTCCGGATTGATTGAGGCCGGGCTGGCAGCTTGTATTAATATTGTCGGTGGTGTCGAATCGGTATTCTTCTGGAAAAATAAATTAAACCGGGAAAAAGAAACGCTCCTGATAATTAAAACAAAAAAAGAGAGATTTTCCCGGGTGATAAAATTAATTCGTTCTATTCACAGTTACGAAGTCCCGGAGATTATCGCCCTTCCGGTGGTTGCGGGAGATAAATCTTATTTAAGGTGGGTCGATGCAAATCTCCGGTAGCCCGTTTGATTTCGTGATTGCTTTTTTCGCGGGATTCCTCGCCAGCCTTACCCCCTGCGTATACCCGCTTATCCCGATAGGCGCCGGCTATGTCGTGGGCAGCGCGCAGAGTTCAAAAGTCAAGGCCTTGCTGTTAAGTCTGTCTTACGTTACCGGGATGGCGCTGGTTTATTCTTTTCTGGGGATTCTTGCGGTTTTAACCGGCAGTATCTTCGGCAGTATAAGCTCCGCGCCCGCGGTGGGGCTGGTTTCCGGAGCGTTTATCCTGGTTTTCGGGCTTTTTATGTTCGACCTTTTTCATTTCAGCCCGCGGACACGTATCAGGATGCCGGTTTACGGAAAAAATAATTTTCTCGGGGCGTTGTTGTTGGGGGCGGTTTCCGGTTTAATGATTACTCCGTGCCTTAGTCCGGTATTAGGCGCGATATTGTCTTACCTGGCTACCAAGAACAATGTTTTTTACGGTTGTTTTTTATTGTTGAGTTTTTCTTTCGGAATGGGCCTTATTTTTATCCTGGTAGGGACTTTCGGCGCCGGGATCGCAGGCTTGCCCAAGAGCGGCAGGTGGATGCTGGTTATCAAGAAGATTTGCGCGGCAATTATGGTCGGTGCGGGTATTTATTTTATTTTCAGCTCCTTAAGGAGGTTTTAGTGCGTAATTTCAGGATGCCGTTTTTAGCGGTTTTGTTTTTTATTTTTTCGGTTTTCGGCAGTATGTCTTTTGCCGAAGGTATCGTATTGAGCGACTTGAAAGGGGAAAAGGCGGACCTGGCTTCTTATAAAGGTAAACCGGTAATCCTTTTCTTCTGGACCACCTGGTGTCCTTATTGCCGGCAGGAATTGAAGGATTTAAACCAGCGTTATCCCCAGATCACCGGGGACGGGATTGTCCTTTTGGGTGTTAATGTCAACGAGCCGTCTTACAAGGTGCAGAATTTTTTCGAAAGCTACCCGCTTCAGTTCAGGATGCTTTTAGACAAAAACGGTTTACTAGCCGATGAATATAATTTAATGGGAGTGCCTACCTATGTTTTTCTGGACAAGGAAGGCAAAGAGATCTCGCAGGCCCATAGTCTGCCTCCGGATTATAAGCTTTTATTGTCGGGCCGGAAAGGGATCGATGGCTGATTTCTACCGGATTGTCGATGAGATCTGCGATAAGGATAAAAGGTATAAACCCGACGCCTATGAGTTTATGCTGAAGGGTCTGGAGTTTACCCAAAAGAAGCTTAAAAAGAATTCACATGTCTCCGGGTCCGAACTGGCGGTGGGTTTACGGGATTACGCGATCAACCAGTATGGTCCTTTGGCGGGGATGGTTCTTTCTTACTGGGGAATACGCCAGACAAAAGATTTCGGGAATATTGTTTTTAATATGATCGAACGGAAACTGCTTTCCAAGACGAAAGAAGATTCGTTGCTGGATTTCGAAGAAGTTTATGATTTCAAGGCGGCATTTTCCGATGTTCTGGCTAAAAGCGTAATCAATGGAGTCAGGGGGAAACATGATCAATAAGGATGTCAGGGCGCTTATCGAATCCCGGGAATTTATCAGCGTGGCTTCTTGCGACCTGGAAGGCCGGCCGAACGCCGCTCCTAAATTCCTGCTTAAGGTGGAATCCGATTGTATTTACCTGGTGGATTACATTATCGGCAGGACATTCCGTAATCTTAACGTTAATCCGAAAGTTTCCCTTTCTTTTTTTGACAATAACACCCTCGTGGGCTACCAAATCAACGGTAAAGTAGAAATCATCGATAGCGGCCCGGAGTATCTGGCGATACTTAACGATCTGCAGCGCAGGGAAGTAGATCTTTCGGCGACCAGGATTATCGACGGGGTGATCAAGGGCAGGCCGCATAAGGCTTATGAGGCGGCTTCTTCCAAGCAGTTTATAATACTTAAGGTCGAGGTGGAGGAAATTGTCCAGATGCAGTCAAGCGGCACCCTGCGCCGGGAGAAGATAAGATGAATTTAAAAGGCATGGCTTTAGGCATCGGCAGTCTTCCCCTGAAGGACGCCCGGGAGGCGGTGGATCTGGTCTTGCGTTATCTCCCGCAGGCTCCTTTTTGGCCGCAGCTGCCTAAGCGGGATACACGCGAAGGTATGCTGGCGCAATTTAACGAGGGCCTGCCGGGGATTAAATTTAATGGCCCGGACCTGAAATTTGACCCGCAGGACAAGGAAAAAGAGCTGGAAATTTTTTATGAAAGGTTTATCGCGGGCGACCTGCAATATTTTAAAATTAGCCGGCAGTTTGCGGAAGGGCTTTACGAGTTTAAGGAACGCCTTGGCAAAGGGGAGGCGGCGGGGGCGGAATTTATCAAGTGTCAGGTTACCGGCCCATTCACTTTTTGCGCCGGGATTAACGATAGTCTGGACAGGCCGATCATACATGACGAGATAGTGATGCAGGCCGTATCTAAAGGCCTGGCGATGAAGGCCCTTTGGCAGCTGGAATTTTTCAAGGATTTCGGCAAAAAAATGATCGTTTTCTTCGATGAACCGTATCTGGCGGGGGTAGGTTCGGCTTATAACCCGCTCGACCGTAGCGCGGTAATCGGATTATATGAGGAGCTTGCCGCGGTCATGAAAGAGCGGGGCTGCCTGGTCGGGATACATTGCTGCGGTAATACGGACTGGTCGATGCTTACCGGTACCCCCGGCATCGATATTATAAATTTCGACGCTTTTAATTTCCTGGAAAGATTTGTGCTTTACGCGGATGATCTTAATGCTTTCCTCGGAAGAGGGGGGATTATCTGCTGGGGGATCGTTCCCACGCAGGAGTTTAATTCTTCCCAGAGCGCTGAAATGCTGGCGGATAAGATAAATTCCGGGTTGGATGCTTTGGAGAAGAAAGGGGTAGACCGCCGGCTGCTTTTGGAGGGCCTCTTAATCAGCCCGGCCTGCGGTTTGGGGACATTAGACGCGCTTAAAGCGGAAGGTATCCTGGGTCTGCTTGACCAAACCAGCCAATTTATCCGTAAAAACTTTTGAGATGACAGGAATCGTTTTCTAGGCTAAAGGATTTTTTTTGTTTTTAGCTGATAGCTGATAACTGAAGGCTGGCTGCTGAAAGCTGAAAAATAAACTATTTGACAAAGGGAAATATCGGTTATATAATTAAAAAACTTTAATACCATTTTTTAATACGTTCGCCGTTTGAAGGCTTCGGCTTTTTAAGGCCGGTTTAAAACGGCTCAGTATCAATCCTGAGCATTCTCCGGTTTCTAGAGCAGGGTGTGCGGGATTGATTTCCTAAAGGATATCATGAAAGAGATCAGAATACACGCCCGCGCAGGGCAGGGCGCGATTACCACCGCTTCATTGCTGGGGTTCAGTTATTTTAACGAAGGTAAATATCCCTACGCTTTCCCGAATTTCGGGGCGGCCAGGATGGGTGCTCCGATGAACGCCTTTGTGCGCGTCGACGACCGTCCGGTGCGCCTGCGCAGCCAAATCTATGAACCGGATTACGTGATTATCGTCGATCCTACGCTGATGCGCGGTTTTAACTGTTTTTCCGGATTACAAAGTGACGGGATCGCGATTATTAACGGCCGCGAAGACCTGGAGCTCCCGAAGTTAAAGGCCAGCCAGAAGGTTTTTGTGGTAAACGCCAATGATATCGCTTTAAGAAATATCGGCCGTCCCTTGGGCAATACCGCTTTGATCGGCGCTTTTGCCGCGGCGACCGGAGAATTGAAATTGGACAATCTGATCGAAGTAGTCGGTAACCGTTTCAGCGGCAAAGCCCAGGAAGGCAATATTAAGTCTGTCCGGGAAGGCTTTGAATTTGTTAAAAATAATTTAAAGGGGTAAAATGTTCGGTCCATTGACGGTAAAACCAAAAGAGAGCAAGGGCGACAAGACCGGAAGCTGGAGAACCCAGTTCAGGCCGGAGTATTTACATAAGAACTGTATCGCCTGCCGGATGTGCGCGATGATCTGCCCTGAAGGCTGCGTTTATGGTAAAGAAAAGAACAGTTTCTGGGTAGATTTTAATTTCTGTAAAGGCTGCGGGGTTTGCGCCGATATTTGTCCGAAAAAAGATATTGCCATGGTTGTCGAAGATGGCAAAAGTGAGGAAAAGTGAAAGAATTTTTAGAAGGGTCGCACGCGATTGCCGAGATTGTTAAAGCCTGCCGTCCGGGAGTGGTTTCGGCTTATCCGATTACCCCGCAGACGCATATTGTTGAAGATTTGGCCCAAATGGTCGCCAACGGAGAGCTTAAAAGCGAGTTTGTGAATGTGGAAAGCGAACATTCCGCCGCTTCGGTGGTTTTGGGAGGGTCGGCCGCGGGAGTCCGTGTGTATACCGCTACCAGTTCCCAGGGGCTTTTTTATATGCAGGAAGTGGTTTTCAATATCGCCGGAATGCGCCTGCCGGTAGTAATGACCTGTGCCAACCGCGCGATAAGCGCCCCGATCAATATCTGGAATGACCAGCAGGATTCTATTTCGCTGCGTGATGCCGGATGGATCCAGATCTATGCCGAAGATAACCAGGAGGCGGTGGATTTTCACTTGCTTGCTTACCGTCTGGCCGAGGATAAAAGGGTGATGCTGCCGGTGATGGTCTGCATGGATGGTTTTATTCTGACCCACGGAATGGAAACGGTGGATATCCCGGAGCAGGAGAAGGTGGATAAATTCCTGCCTCCTTACAGCCCGCTATATAAATTAGATCCCGCTGAACCTATTTCGATGGGTCTTTTAGCTGACCCCGATTATTATATGGAAACGCGGTTTGCGATCCAGGAAACAATGAAGGAATCTCTGGGGTATCTTTCCGAGATCAGTTCTGAATTCAACGGTGTTTTCGGCAGGGACTACAAGGATTTATTGGTTGAGGAATATCAAACCAAGGATGCCGAGAAGGTGATCGTGGCGATGGGGTCGGTGTGCGGGACCATCAAGGAGGCGGTTGACCAGCAGCGTGCCAAAGGCAAAAAAGTGGGGCTTTTGCGTATCATCAGTTTCCGTCCTTTTCCTTACGCCAGGATATATGAAGTTTTAAAAGATGTCCCGAGGGTCGCGGTCCTGGATAAGGCGGTTTCGCTGGGAGGTTACGCTCCGCTTTCCGTGGACGTAAAAGCGGCTTTATACGGGAAAAAGAAGGGGCCCAAGGTTGTAAGCAGTTTTGTCGCCGGATTAGGCGGCAGGGATATTACTTTGGAATCCATAAACGAGGTGTTCAGGAGATTGACCGCTAAAGAAGTCAGTTCCGATTTTATCGATTTAAAGCCGGAGTTGCTCAAGGAAGAATATGGAAGATAAACATTTATTTAAACCCGGACATACCGCCTGCGCCGGATGCGGACAGGCGATCGCAGCGCGCCTGGTGATCGAGGCGGCGGGAGCCAATACGATCGTTGCCAACAATACCGGTTGCCTTGAGGTTTTTTCCACCAAATACCCGGAAACTGCCTGGGGTGTTCCGTGGATTCATTCTTTATTTGAAAACTCCGCGGCAGTCGCCTCGGGAATCGAAGCGGCCCTTAAATATTTAGGCAAAAAAGATTCAATTAATGTTATCGCTCAGGGCGGGGATGGTTCAAGCGGCGATATCGGGCTGCAGGCTTTAAGCGGAATGCTTGAAAGAGGGCATGATATTCTTTATGTGTGTTATGATAATGAAGCCTATATGAATACCGGGGTGCAGCGCAGCGGGCTCACCCCTTTTGACACTAACACTACTACCAGTCCTTCCGGCAGTCTTTCGGCAGGCAATCTCCGGCCGAAAAAACCCATGCCGGAAATTTGCAATGCCCACGGGATTCCTTATGTCGCCACGGCTTCGGCAGGCTTCCCTCAGGATCTTACGCGTAAAGTCAAGAAGGCTATTTCGATTAGGGGGCCTAAATATATCCAGGTGCATGTGCCTTGTCCTTTAGGCTGGCGCCATGCGACCAACCAGATGCTGCCGGTAGCGAAGCTGGCGGTAGAGACCGGGTTGTATCCGTTATTTGAATATGAAAACGGGGTTTTATCCAACCGCAAACAGATTGTTCCCAAACCGGTACAGGAGTATTTACAGACCCAGGGCAGGTTTAAGCATCTTGTTAATAATCCCGAAGAAGTAAAAAAGATCCAGGGTATCGCAGATAACAATATCAAAAAATATAACTTAAAGGCCGAAGCTTAGAGGCAAGCTTGTCTGTTTTTAGTCCATTGTTTTACGGACTGGCAGGAAGAAAAGGAGAATATTATGGGAAAACAAGCAAGAGCGATAGTGGATTTAAGTTTAAAGGATCTGGTTAAGGATCTTAACAAAGCTTATTGTGATGAATGGCTGGCTTATTATCTTTATTGGTATATGGCGCAGACTGTTTCGGGCCGGGCCTATGAGGATATTAAAGAAATGCTGGAAAAGCTTGCCAAAGACGAATTGGAGCATGCCGGGGAGCTGGCGGATCTTATCAGCAAGCTGGGAGATGTGCCGGTAGCCAACCCGATGGAAATCGAGAAGGGGGCTAACGCTCCTTACTTTATGCCGCCCAAGAATACCGCGGATATTAACCGTATTATCCGGGTTGTCGCCGAAGCCGAGGCTAACGCGATTGAAGTGTATAACAAGCTGGCAAAAAAGACATTAGGCAAGGATAATGTTACTTATCAGCTGGTTACCCATATTTTAAGCGAAGAAGTAGACCACGAAGAGATATTCGAAAATCTTCTTGAAAGATAGGTTTTAAAGCTCCGCGTCAAGATTTATAGTTGAAATCCAATAATCACGGAGGGTAAAATGGCTAAAGTTACCATTGATGCTTCGACATGCGTAGGTTGCGGTTTATGCGAACAGTCGTGCCCGGAGGTATTTGAAGTGCAGGGGGACGGGGTTGCTCATGTTAAATCGCAGGGGCCGACGTCCTGTAATTTACAGGAGATCGCCGATTCCTGCCCGGTAAACTGCATAAAAGTCAGCTGATTTTTGTTTAATCAGGCGGTAATGGATTAAAAGGCACGGTGAGAATTCACCGTGCCTTTCTTTTTAGTTCCGTGACAAATTCTATGAAATACTTGTTTTTCGCTTCGGATAAAGCTTTGCGGGAGAAGGATTCCTTTTCCGCCAGGAAGGTTTTTTCATCTACCGGTTTTACGGATTTAAGCATAATAATGTAGTATCCCTGTTCGTTGGAGATTATCGGGCTGGGTTTGCCGTCTTCTAGCTTTTTGGCGTTATCCCAGAATATTTCGGCAGGCCCCAGTTCTTTGATTGTTCCATCGGATTTAAAAAATTCCGTGGATACGCTTTTTAATCCGCTTGATGCGGCTGCTTGATGGAACTGCATCGTTTTTAAATTTTCCGCGCATTCTTCGATTTTCTTTTTCGCTTCCTGCCGCGCGGTTTCTGCGATCAGGGCTTCTTTAACCTTGTCTTTTATTTCATTCAGCTCAGGTATATGTGCCGGTTCTCCGTCCACCGGAGGTTCTTTAAACATTGCCTTGTTCCGCAGGAAGAAGGAATTGATTTCCTCCTCGCCGGGCTTTACCTTTTTGGCGTAATCCGGGAAGAGGCAGGCGATATAGTAAATACTCAGCTCCTGGTTATTTTTTAAATACGCCCGGTAGATTTCTTCGTCATTTAGCTTTACGTTTTTAGTGACCTGCTCGTAAAGTTTGATCAGCTCGAGGTTCTGACGTATTTCTTCTTCGAAGATCCGCGGCTGCAGGCGCAGCACATAGCGCAAGACCTCCTGGTAGGCCTTTTCGTTAAAACCGTTTTTATCCCTGAAATACGGGGTATTTTGTATCTCATCGACCACTTCTTTGTCTTTTACGGTGATCCGGCGTGCTTTTGCCTCGTGCAGAAGGATCAGCCTTTCCCAGGCCTGCCCTTGAAGGTCGAGATATTTTTCTATTTCCGGGAATTTGTCCCCGAATCGCATGATCGCCAGGGTTTTTACCGCCGTAAGAGAATCGCGGAAATCCTTTTCCGATACGTTCCTGCCGAAAATTTTTCCTACCGTATAAGAGTCTTTGGCCTCGCGTCCGGATCCTCCGAATCCCCAGAAGGTAAATGCCGGAATAATGATGATTGCCAGTCCAATCCAGATCTTTTTTTGTGTTTTCCTGCTGCGCAGCGCTTTTAACATTTTAATGTCCTTTCGTTATATTTAACAATTATAAAACAAAATATGGGTATTGCAAACTTAAATTAATCCAGCTGTCAGCCTTCAGCTGATAGCTGAAAAGCAATTTTCATTTGCTAAAGGGCATTTTTTTGCTATAATTAAGCTTTCAAAAAGAAACATCCCGCGCTAAGAGTTACACCTCGCGCATATAAGGAATTGCGCGGGTGTGCCCTTGTGGGCAAAAGAGGGCCTCACGATGATTGAGCGTTACAGTCTGCCGGAGATGTCCGCAATCTGGCAGGAGGAATTCAAATTTCAGACGATGCTGGCGATTGAAATCCTGGCTTTGGAGGCTTACGCCGCCAGGAAAGTTGTCCCTTCCGAAGCTGTAAAAAGGATCAAACAGAAAGCCCGTTTTAACCTTTCCCAAATAAAAAAAATCGAAGAGAAAACACAACATGATGTTGTGGCCTTTGTCGCCAACGTCTCGCAATATATAGGCAAAGATGCCCAGTATCTGCATCTGGGGTTGACTTCTTCCGATATCCTGGATACGACCCTTGGCGCGCAGTTAAAAAGCGCCTCTAAAATTTTAATCAAAGACCTGGAGGGATTGCTTAAGGCCTTGGCTAAAAAAGCGCGTTTTTATAAGAATACCGTCTGTATCGGCCGGACGCACGGGGTGCATGCCGAACCGACGACCTTTGGCTTGAAACTGGCGCTTTGGTATGATGAGACGCGCCGGAATCTGGAGCGTCTTAAGCGTGCCGAAGAAGAGGTTTCCCGCGGCAAGCTTTCCGGTGCGGTAGGGACATATTCAAATATCGAACCCTACGTGGAAGATTACGTCTGCCGTAAGCTTGGATTAAAGCCCGTAAATATCGCCACCCAGATTATCCAGAGAGATATCCACGCGCAATACCTTTCGACCCTGGCGGTGATCGGAGCTTCTTTGGAAAAGTTCGCTACCGAGATCCGGCATCTCCAGAAGACGGAGGTTCTGGAAGCCGAAGAACCTTTCGGCAAAGGCCAGAAGGGTTCAAGCGCCATGCCCCATAAGCGCAACCCGGTGATCTGTGAAAGGGTCTGCGGCCTTGCGCGCCTCCTGAGGGCAAACGCCCATGCGGCTCTTGAGAATGTGTGTCTTTGGCATGAACGCGATATCAGCCATTCCTCGGTGGAGCGGGTGATTTTCCCGGATTCCACTCTGGCCTTGGATTATATGCTGCATAAATTTATCCAGGTTGTCGAAGGGATGAAGGTTTACCCGGAGAATATGCGGCACAACCTCGATAAAACGCGCGGCCTGATTTTTTCGCAGAGGGTTTTGATTGCTTTAATGAATAAAGGGCTTGCCCGCCCGCGCGCTTATGATCTGGTGCAGAAAGCGGCGATGCAGACCTGGAAAGGGGAGGGGAGTTTTAAAGAAAACCTTCTCTCTACCGGTTCTTCCAAGTATTTAAACGTCCGGGAACTGGACAAGATATTCGATCTGGACTATTATTTGCGTAACGTAGGTAAAATTTTTCATAAGGTCGGTTTATAATTCAAAACCCTGCCTTTAAAATTTCGTTAACTATGCGGTATAAGATTGAAGTAGTCGATAAGCCGGGCGTTTTTGATGCTGTGGGCCAGGGCATAAAAAAAGATATCCGGGATCTCGGAATCGCGGGTGTCAGGGATGTAAAGTTCATCCAGGTTTATCTCCTGGAGGGCAGTTTTGCCGAAGCCCAGGTGATCAGCATCTGCAGGGAGCTGCTGATTGATAAAGTTACCCAGGATTATAAAATTCTTTCCGAAACTTTCAAAGAACCTTCCCGCAGCACCCGTCACGTGGTGGAAGTATCTTATCATCCGGGGGTAATGGATCCGGCGGAGGAATCGGTCTTAAAGGGCATCCGGGATCTTGGAATACCGGAACCGGAATCGGTAAAGACCGCAAAAAAATATATCATCTCCGGGAAATTGTCTTCCGTCCAGCTTAATACGATCACAGAAAAACTTCTTTATAACAAGCTTATCCAATATGTGGCAGACCGTTTTACATCTCCCGGGGATGTTAAAAACCTCCCCGGTTATGATTTCAAGCTGGTGACCGTGGATCTGCTGGGCGCCGCCGACCCGGAATTATTAAAAATAAGCAAAAAAGGCCAGCTCTTCCTGAATTTGAACGAGATGCGGCAGATCCGGGATTATTTCCGCAAGCTCAAGCGTAACCCTACCGATTGCGAGCTGGAGACGATTGCCCAGACCTGGAGCGAGCATTGTTATCATAAAACTTTCCGCGGGAATATCGATTACCGCGAGAAAAAATCCGACCCCTGCCTCGGGGATATGAAGATTAAGAGCCTTTTAAAAACTACCATCATGAAGGCGACCCGTAAACTGGATAAAGATTGGTGTGTTTCGGTGTTTGAGGACAACGCGGGGGTGATTCGTTTCGATAAAGATAATAATGTGTGTTTTAAGGTGGAGACGCATAATCATCCTTCGGCATTGGAGCCTTTTGGAGGCGCCAATACCGGTATCGGCGGAGTAATCCGGGACGTGATGGGCACCGGGTTAGGCGCCAGGCCGATTTTAAACAGTGATGTTTTTTGTTTTGCCCCTCCGGACCTGGATTTCAGGGAAGTTCCCTCCGGGGCGCTGCATCCTAAACGGGTGATGAAAGGGGTTGTCAGCGGTGTGCGTGATTACGGCAATAAAATGGGGATTCCTACCGTTAACGGCGCGGTATTGTTTCATAAAGATTTTGCCGGCAATCCCCTGGTTTACTGCGGCACGGTGGGCATGATGCCCCGGGATAAATCGTTTAAAAAAACGAACCGCGGGGATCTGGCGGTAGTGGTCGGCGGGGCAACCGGGCGCGACGGTATACACGGGGCGACTTTTTCAAGCGGCGAGCTTACTCATGAATCCGAGACTGTCTCAAGCGGGGCGGTCCAGATCGGCAACCCGATCCAGGAGAAAAAGGTTCTGGATACGCTTATTAAGGCGCGCGACCTGAATTTGTTCAGCGCACTTACCGACTGCGGGGCCGGAGGCCTCTCCAGCGCGATCGGGGAAATGGGGCAGGAGCTGGGGGCGCGGGTGTACCTGGATAAGGTGCCTTTGAAATATTCGGGTTTAAGTTATATGGAGATTTGGATCTCGGAATCGCAGGAGAGGATGGTCCTTGCGGTGCCCCCGGAGAATATCGACCGGCTGATCCGGGTTTTTGCCGATGAGAACGTGAACGCCGCGGTGGTCGGAGAGTTTACCGGGACAAAAAAACTTGAACTTTATTACCGGGAAGAACAGGTCTGCAGCCTGGAGATGGATTTTCTGCACGGCGGGATACCGAGCATCGCCAAAAAAGCGCTTTACCTTCAGATCCGGCACGCTGAACCGAAGATACCCCGCAGGAAAAATTATACTTCCGATCTTTTGAAGCTCCTTGGCCATTTTGACATTTGCTCCAAAGAGTGGATTGTCCGGCAGTATGACCATGAGGTCCAGGGGGGATCGGTTATTAAACCCCTGGTTGGATTGAAAAACGACGGGCCGTCGGACGCCAGCGTCACAAAACCATTATTCGATTCAAATAAAGGGTTGATCCTTTCCAACGGCATAAATTTCCGTTTTGGGCTGATCGATCCATACTGGATGGCGGCCGGGTGCATTGATGAGGCTTTGCGGCAGATTATCAGCGTGGGCGGATCGCTAAAAGAAGTGGCGATCCTTGATAATTTCTGCTGGGGCAACCCGGATAAGCCCGACCGTCTAGGAGGGCTGGTGCGGGCGGCGTTCGGCTGTTATCACACCGCCCTGGCTTACGGGGTGCCTTTTATTTCCGGCAAGGACAGTTTTTATAACGAGTTCAGCGTGCACGGCAGGTCTACCCCTATTCCCGGGACATTGCTGATTTCGGCGATCGGGGTAATGGATGATGTATCTAAGTCTATTTCGATGTATGCCAAGGAGGCGGGAAGCCTGGTTTATCTTGTGGGTAATACCCGCGATGAATTAGGCGGCAGCCATTATTACGATCTTTACCGGGCTTTAGGGAACCGGGTGCCCCGGGTATATCCCGGAGAGTCCAATAAGGTTTTTTCCGCTTTAAGCCGGGCATCGCAAAAAGGATTGGTTAAATCCATGCATGATTGTTCCGACGGAGGGCTGGCGGTAGCTCTGGCGGAGATGTCTTTTGCCGGAGGCCTGGGGATGGAGGTTTTTCTTTCAGAAGTTCCTTACGTCAAATCCGCGGGAATAAATAATGAAACCCTGCTGTTTTCGGAGTCGCATTCGCGTTTTGTGGTGGAAGTGGCTGTTGAGAAACAGAGGGAGTTTCAGAGGCAGCTTAAAGGGCTGCCTTGCGGATTAATCGGATGCCTTAATGATAAAGACCGTTTCCGGGTGCGCGGGATGGAAGGCGAAGTTTGCCTGGATGCGGATATCGCCAGCCTTAAAGAGGCCTGGCAGGGGCCGTTAAAATGGTAAAGAATAAAATTTGCGCCAAAGGTATGCTGGAAAAGGATTTTACGCAGGAAGATACCTGGCGCATATTCAGGATTATGTCGGAGTTTGTGGACGGGTTCGAGGTTCTTTCGAATGTCGGTAAGGCGGTTTCAATTTTCGGTTCCGCCAGGACCGGCAGAGAGTCGCGTTTTTATAAGCAGGCTGAAGAGATCGCTTATCATATCGCCCGCGAAGGGTATGCGGTAATTACCGGAAGCGGTCCGGGGTTGATGGAAGCGGCGAATAAAGGCGCCCGGAAGGCTAAGGGGCAGTCTATCGGGTTGAATATCCACCTGCCGTGCGAACAACGGCCGAATAAATATGTGGATACGGCGCTGGGTTTCCGTTATTTCTTCGTGCGTAAAGTGATGTTTGTGAAATACGCCAAGGCGTTTGTGATCCTGCCCGGGGGGTTCGGGACGCTGGATGAATTTTTCGAAGCGGTAACTCTTATCCAGACCGAGAGAATCAATAAATTCCCGGTAATACTTTTTAACCGCAAGTATTGGAAGCCGCTCTTGGGGTGGCTGAAAAAGACGGTTTGCGGGTGCGGCAACATTGACCGGGAGGATCTGGAGATATTTATTACGGTCGATGAACCCAGGGAAGTGGCGCAGGCGATTAAAAAGTTCTACGCGGTCAAGCCGGGGGGTAAGGGTTAAAGTGTCGAAGCCTAAAGTTTGTATTTTAAGAAGTGCCGGGACAAATTGCGACCGGGAGACCGCCGCGGCGTTTGAGATGGCGGGGGCGGATACGGAGCTTTTGCATGTCAACCGCCTGACCTGCGGAGAGAGGGCTTTTAAGGAATTTCAGATCCTGGCTTTGCCCGGAGGTTTCAGCTACGGGGATGATGTCGCTTCGGGAAAGATCCTTGCCAATGAATTAAGGTTCAGGCTTTTTGACGGATTGCGCGAGTTCATTTCCGGGGGTAAGCTGGTAATCGGTATCTGTAACGGTTTTCAGGTCCTGGTGAAAAGCGGTTTACTGCCGGGGGTCGAATCCGCCTCCGGAGGATTAAAGCAGGAAGCCAGCCTTATCATGAATGATTCCGGGAAATTCGAGGCGCGTTGGGTATATTTGAAATCCGAAGGCCGTTGTATCTGGACTAAGGGGCTAAAGGATTTGATCTATCTTCCGGTAGCGCATGGGGAGGGGAAGTTCGTGGTGTCCGGGCAGAAGGTTTTGAACCGCTTGAAAAAGAACCGCCAGGTTGTTCTCAAATATTGCGACGGAAGAGGCAGGTTGTCCGGGTATCCGGACAATCCTAACGGTTCTTTGGCGGGAATTGCCGGCATTACCGACCGGACAGGCAGGGTCCTGGGGTTGATGCCGCATCCGGAAAGGCATATCCTGTCGCTGCAGCATCCGCGTAAAGAAAAACGGGCTGGTCTTAAAGGAGACGGTTTAGGAATATTTAAAAACGGAGTGGAATATGCCAGAAAGAATTTCTGAATGCGGTAAGTACCGGGCTGTCGATATTCGCCGGCCCAGGGAATATTGCGGTTTATTCGGGATTACCAATAACCGCCAGGCATCCTGGCTGACTTATCTGGGTTTGTTTGCCCAGCAGCACCGCGGCCAGGAGGCTTGCGGGATCGTAATTAATAACCAGGGAACGCTGAATATTCATAAAGATATGGGCCTGGTAAGCGATGTCTTCAGCGAGAAGGTGCTTGGCCGTCTCAAGGGAAATATGGCGGTGGGGCATGTGCGTTATTCGACTACCGGCTCCAGCGTGCTGAAGAACGCCCAACCGCTTCTTATTGATTACGCCAACGGTTCGATCTGTATCGCGCATAACGGCAACCTTGTGAATTCCTTCGAATTAAGGCAGAAGCTGGAAAAGTCCGGTTCGATTTTTCAGACTACCACGGATTCCGAGCTTGTTATCCATCTTATGGCCCGCAGCAATAAACGCAGCCTCCAAGACAGCCTGATTTATGCCTTAAGGAGGGTTAAAGGCGCGTATTCTCTGGTAATGATGAACAGTCAGTATTTGATCGGCACGCGCGACCCGCATGGTTTCCGGCCTTTGGTTTTAGGCCGCCTGGGTTCTTCGTATTGTTTTGCCTCGGAGACCTGCGCTTTCGATCTGATCGGGGCAAAATTTATACGGGAAGTTAAGCCCGGGGAGATCGTATTTATCAATAATCAGGGAGAGGTCAAATCCATAAGGCCTCCGGAACTGACTGTCAGCCATTACGCGTTCTGCGCCTTTGAACACATTTATTTTTCACGGCCGGATTCGAATGTTTTCGGCCAGACGGTGCATACTGTCAGGCGCAAGTTCGGGGCGCAGCTGGCTAAAGAACATCCGGTTGCGGCGGATTTCGTGATTCCGGTCCCGGATTCGGGATTCTCAGCGGCCCTGGGCTATTCCCAGGAGTCCGGGATACCGATGGAACAGGGGATTATCCGTAATCACTATGTCGGGAGGACCTTTATTCAGCCGGCGCAGGATGCCCGCGATATGGGGGTGCGGGTGAAATTCAATACCTTAAAGGATATTTTAAAAGGCAGGCGTATTATTGTAGTCGACGATTCTATTGTGCGCGGCACGACCTCTAAAATCCGTGTGCGGAATTTGCGTAAAGCCGGGGTTAAGGAGGTGCATTTAAGGATTTCCTGTCCCGCGCACCGTTATCCTTGTTTTTACGGAATAGATTTTCACCGTTCCAGCGAACTGATCGCCAATAAATACGATACCCTGGAAAAGATCAGTAAATACCTTGAAGTCGACAGCCTGGGGTATTTAAGCCTTTCCGGCATGTTGAGTTGTTTGAACGGCGGGCAGAAAAATTATTGCACCGCCTGCTGGACGGGAAAATACGCGGTAAGAGCGGAGAAAAGGCACAGTAAGTTCTCTTTGGAAAGGCGCTGTTGCGGCCAGGGGGAATTGCAAACGTAATATTTTAGCGGGTCCTGCTACTGCGGCATCCTATCGTGCTCGCTTATGTTGGGCGCGGCAGGGGGATTCGCCTTAGTGCCGCCCGCTAAAATTTTGAAGTTATGCCGGGAGAAGGAGAGAGAGTGAAAAAAATAACTTATAAAAAATCCGGGGTAGATATTAATAGCGCAAGTATTTTTAAATCCAAGATCAAGCCTTTAGTGCGCCGTTCTTTTCGTCCGGAGGTTTTGGCGGATATCGGGGGGTTCGGGAGTTTTTTCAGGCTGGATAAAAATAAATACAGGGATCCGGTGCTGGTCTCTTCCAGCGACGGTGTGGGAACAAAACTGGTGATCGCCGGGATTGCCGGTAAGCATGATACCGTGGGGATAGACGCGGTGGCGATGAATGTAAACGATATCCTTTGCACCGGAGCGGAATCCCTTTTTTTTCTGGATTATATCGCTTTCTCCAAAGTTAAAGAAAGCGTGCTGGTTGATGTGGTAAAAGGAATAAACCGGGGGTGCCGGCAGGCGGGATGTTCTTTGGTCGGAGGAGAAACCGCCCAGATGCCGGGAATGTACCGGCAGGGCGAGTATGATATTGCGGGATTCTGTGTGGGGGTCGTAGAGAGAGATAAGATTATTAACGGTTCCAAGATAAATCCGGCGGATACGATAATCGGGATTGCCTCCAGCGGCCTGCATTCCAACGGTTACTCCCTGGTGAGGAAAGTTTTTAAGCCTTTAGAATTAAAAAGGATGTCGGCGCAGCTGCTGGAACCTACCCGGATTTATGTTTTACCGGTCCTGGAATTATTGCGCCGTTACGGGAGCGCGGTGCACGGGATAGCCCATATTACCGGCGGGGCATTTTACGATAAGATCGGCCGGATCCTTCCGGCGGGTATCGATGCTTTTATCGAAAAAGGCTCATGGAAGGTGCCGGAGATATTCAAGCTTATTCAATCTAAGGGTGGTATCGAAGATCTTGAAATGTATCATACCCTGAACATGGGGATAGGGATGGTCCTGGTTGTTAAAAAGGAATCTGTGCCCGGTATAATGAAAAAACTTTCCGAGTTTAAATTGGAATCCTGGGTAATTGGAGAGACCCGTCAAGGTTCCGGGCAGGTAAAGATAGTTTGAGTCGACAGTCCTGAAAGGAGATAAGCATGAATTTAGTCGGATTGATTGTTGTCGCGGCGGTAATAATTTTTATGATGGGTATCCGGATCGTGCGCCCGACGCACCGCGGGTTAGTGGAAAGATTCGGTAAATATAACCGGTTTGCCACCCCGGGGTTTAACTGGATAATTCCGGTTGTTGAAAATCTTTATCAGATTAATGTTACCGAGCAGATGGTGGATGCCGAGCCTCAGGAGATTATTACCAACGACAACCTGAACGCCAAGGTGGATGCCCAGGTTTATTTTAAGGTTAAAGCCGACGAAGAAGATGTTAAGAATTGCCAATACAGCGTGAATAATTACCAGTGGCAGATTGTAAATCTTGCCCGCACCACTTTAAGGAATATCATCGGTACGCTCACGTTGAAATCCGCCAACAGCGAAAGGGGTAAGATTAACGCCGAACTGCACAAGACTCTTTGCGAGGAGACCGCCAGCTGGGGTCTGGAGATTGTAAGGACTGAACTTAAAGAGATTGACCCTCCCAAGGATGTCCAGGAGACAATGAACAAGGTGGTGAAAGCGGAGAATGAGAAAATCGCCGCTATCGATTTCGCCACCGCCACCGAGACTGCCGCTGACGGCCAGAAACGCGCCGAGATTAAAAAGGCCGAAGGCATCAAACAGGCGCGCATCCTGGCGGCTGAAGGTGAGGCGGCGGCGATCAAGCTGGTTAATGAGGCGGCGCAGGAATATTTCGTAGGTAACGCCCAGCTGCTGCGCAAGCTGGAGACGGTGGAAAAATCCCTGCAGAATAACGCCAAGATCGTGGTCCCCGCCGGCACTGAATTGGTCAATGTGATCGGGGAGATGGCCGGTATCCTTCCGCTAAAGAATAAAGACGAAAAGAAATAATTTTCTCAAAGGAGGGAACGCGTGTCCACGGTAACTATAGCCGGTAATGACCCTTTGAAACCTAAGGTGGTGGTTCTAGCCGTAAGGCTGCTTTATGCCTCTATAGCCATTGTTTTTATCCGGGGCATAATCGTAGGGTTTAAGTTTAATACGGATGTGCCGCTTGCCTCGGTTGTGTTGTTTCTGTTCTTTGTTTGCGGGATAGTATGTTTTTTGATATATAAAATCAGCCGGGGCAGGAATTGGGCGAGGATTGTATATTTGTTGTTGTATCTGACCGGTAATTATTTTACGATCCTGCCGCTTTTTCGTTCGGTTGCGGTTTATCCTTTAACCGGAATCCTGGGCATCGGCCATGCGGTTATGGAATTGATCGCGCTGGTGATGTTGTTTTTGTCTCCCGCAAACCTGTGGTTTAAGGCTGAGCGGTCAGAATTTTAACGGATAAAGAAGTCCTGTTTCCTGGCTCTGCCGTTTTACCTTAGAGAAAATATGAAAAAGATAGCGTTAATAATTTTCGGTATTTTATTTTTTGCCGGGACATGTTTTGCCCGGGATTATTACGCTTTGGTGGAGATTTTGATTAAGAATAACGCGGGAACGGCTTTTGTGATGAGTACTATTACCAAGACCCCGGATGAAAAATCCTGTCAGGCGGTTTTGAATCCTGTAAATCATTTGAAGGACGAATACCAGGTAAGGACTGATTGTGTCAACGGACCGGCATGGGATAATTTATTCGGCAGCGTTTTCGCCAATAAACCCGCGTCCGGGGCTTATATTTCTTATAAGGATCTTTCCGGGTATGAGACCAGAGTTAATAGTAAAGTGCTGGTTAATCTGGAATCTTCTTCTTCCAGTGTACCGATAGATATGAATGAAAAAGAGGTTATCTCTTGGGCAAAGGCGATAATTGAAGCACTGAAAAAAGGCGGGATCAAGAATGCGCGGGTAGTTTACCCGGTAAAAAAATGAAAGGATCATTATGTTCGACAAGATGAAGGGTTTATTCGAAATGCAGAAGAAGATGCAGGAGGTAAAACGGGCCTTGGAAGAGGCGGTTTTCGAGATTAAGAGTTCCGACGGGGCGGTGGAGATGAAGATGAACGGCGCCCAGCAGGTACAGGAGGTCCGGATCAAGGAGGGGTTAACTCCGCAGGAGAACGCGCGCCTGGGTGATTCGCTTAAAGATACCTTTAACCGCGCGGTCAAGCGTTCGCAGGAGATCGCCGCCGGCAAAATGCGCGAGGTTACCGGGATTAATTTACCCGGATTAACATAAGTTATTTTTTAAAACATAAAAAGGATAGAAAATGAAATATATCTATGTGTTGTTTATTGCTGCAGGATTGGTTTTTATATCTTTTTATAAGCTGCAGGCCCAGCAGCAGTATCCCGGCAATGCCGATATTTTTAACACGGATCTATTATCCGCTAAGGAATATATCCCTGAAACAAGCCGCAATGTTGATATTATGGTATTGGGATCAAACAGGCGTTTGCAAGAGCTTGCCGCCAGAATCAAAGAAAGCATCGGTAAAGATCCGCAATGGTACAGGGAATATGTTAATGCTAACGCAGGCAGCTCAGGTCCGCTCCCGTATAATTATAAGTTTGGTGTTTCTGAAGCGGAATATAATGAATTTCTGGAGGCCGGAACCAAGCTTCAAATGGTAAAATCAGGAGAGTCGGCCGTTGATTTTAAATGGATATCCGATTCCGTAGTGCAGATTTCTGCCGCAGGCGAACTTTCGGATCTAAATGGCATTGAGATTGATTTAGCCGGCAACCGCGTCAAAACTTCATTCGGCACCCTTGATATTTACAGCGAAATCAATAATACGGATTCGAATAGTCCTGTGGGACCTTGGACAGGGGTGCAATGGAAATTAGAAAATATTCCGAGTGCTCCCGGTTCTGTTTCCGGAGCGGTTGTGAAATTAGCTTTGGGCCGTTTAACCAAGAGCGGCCGCGGAATACTTTATTTTAACGTCAAAGAAGTCAGCCCGGAAGGGAAGCTGCGCAGAGTGGATAAGGTACTTTTTTATGATTTATAAAACGGGACCGGTAAATTAGCCTGCCGGGTATGGCATAATGTTTATTCTGTCTAATTTTATATCAGCGTCTGCTTCTGTTTTGGATATTTTGTTAAGTATATTATGCTGGGTAGTAGTCGTCCGCGCCTTGATCAGCTGGGTAAATCCCGACCCCTCCAACCCGATCGTGCAGTTCCTGGATAAGGTCTGCGAGCCGGTCCTGGAGCCGATCCGCAGGAGGATGCCGCTTAATTTCCGGTTCGGTATCGACATTTCCCCGTTGATCGTAATACTGGTTATTATTTTTCTAAAATCGTTTTTAATTAAATCTCTTTTTGACTTAAGTGTTTGGATGAGGTTGAGATAATGCGGAAGTTCTGGCGGGGCGCGTTTCTTCTTATACCCGCGGTTTTGCTTTTTTATTCATTTTCCTGGGCGGGGAATTGGGAAAAGAGGGGGGAGTATTATTACCTTTCTAAAGACAGCCGCGATAACTTTAGCCTTCCCGGAGCCGGCCCGAACATCTTTCCCGCCAAATACCTGAAATACAACGGGGTGGATTTTCTGGTGCGGGGTGCCGAAGGCTGGCAGGATTACGGCAGGCTGGATCTTGAATACAGCCACATATTTTCTCTTCCTATCCGCTCCGGAATAAAAATCAGCCAGCTGCATCTTTTGATCGGAGGAAATTACAGCAACAGCTACGAGCATGACAGCTTAATGCGCCTTTACGGCGACAAGTATTTTTACGCCATCCTCATCGTTATTTTTATTTATGATGACGGGGGGTACCGGGAACTTGCGGTTCCGGTATTCTGGGATTGGTTTCATATCGGTCCGGGGTCCTGGTCCGGAAACGGGGCGGAGATCAGGTCTTTGGGGGAGAATCCGGTGCGCAAGGACTGCAGTATTTTTCATGTGGTTTTTAATAATCCCCGGCCGCTGGAACCGGTTAAGAATATTTTGATTTCCGACAGTTGGCTGGGCGACCGGCCATTCTCGGATGTTTTTGCTTTGACCATCAAGTCAGCGGATGACATGGATGCTTCGCCGAGAACGGAGAAATAAATGCGGATTTTAGTTATAGGCTCAGGCGGAAGGGAACACGCTTTGGCCTGGAAGATCGCCCAATCTAAATTATGCGATAAGCTGTTTTGCGCTCCCGGTAACGGCGGGATCAGCCGGGTTGCGGAGTGCGTCGGGATTGCTCATGATGATGTATCCGGGCTTCTGGAATTCGCCGTAAAAGAAAGGATCGACCTTACCGTGGTGGGGCCGGAGCAGGCGCTTGCCGCAGGCATCGTCGATGAGTTTGAGCGCGCGGGTAAAAAGATTTTCGGACCGCATAAGTCCGCTGCGCAATTAGAGGCAAGCAAGGTTTTTTCCAAGGAGTTAATGGCTAAATATAATGTGCCTACGGCAGGCTTTAAGGTTTTTGACGATCCGGAAGAAGCAAAAAGATATATCCGTAAAAACGGTGTTCCCTGTGTAGTAAAGGCTGACGGGCTTGCGGCGGGAAAAGGAGTGGTAGTGGCGCAGACGGTGGCGGAAGCCGAGGAGGCGGTGGCTTCCATGATGCAGAAAAAGGTTTTCGGGGATGCCGGAAAACGGGTGATTATCGAAGAATGCCTGAGCGGCCAGGAAGCGTCGATCCTGGTGGTGACGGATTCCAGGCACGCGCTGCCCCTGGCAAGCGCCCAGGACCATAAAAGGGTGTTTGACGGAGACCGGGGAGGCAATACCGGGGGGATGGGGGCATATTCGCCTGCCCCGGCGGTTACCGAAGCGGTTTTAAAGGAAATTATGGATACCGTAGTTTGCCGGACTATCAGAGGTTTGTCCGAGGAGGGGATAGCTTACCGCGGGGTTTTGTATGCCGGGATCATGCTGACCCCGCAGGGGCCGCGGGTTCTTGAATTTAACGTGCGCTTCGGCGATCCGGAAACCCAGGCTATCCTGCCGCGGCTTAAGACCGATCTGGTAGAGATAATGCTGGCAACCTGCAGCGGCAGGCTTTCGGATATCGGAACTTTAAAGTGGGACAGCCGCGCCTGCGTTTGCGTAGTTTGTGCCTCAGGAGGTTACCCCGGACCTTATACCAGGGATAAGGAGATTACCGGCCTGGATGATGCCGAAGCTTTGGAAGGAGTGGTAGTTTTTCACGCCGGCACTGTTCTCCGGGGAGAAACCGGACATTACCTTACCAGCGGAGGCAGGGTTTTAGGGGTAACCGGAATGGGTGCCACGATTAAAGAAGCGATAAAAGAAACTTATAACGCGGTAAGCAAGATCAGTTTTGAGGGGATGCATTACCGGAAAGATATTGGGAGGAGAGCGTTGGATTTATAAACTCGAAATCCGAAACTCTAAACAAATCTAAAAGAACAAAACTTAAAAGATCGAAGTAATCTAGGAAAAACAGGTAGAGGTAAAGGTAAAGAAAACAAATATGTTTTGCTTTTTTGGTTTTTAGTGTTTTGAGTTTGTTTAGGATTTAGAGTTTAGTGTTTAGGGTTTAATTCCGGGAGGTTCTATGAAGAAAATCAGCATTGTCATGGGCAGTAAATCGGACCTGGAAACGGTGAGCGAAACGGTAAACGTTCTTAATGAGTTCAAGACGGAATTCGACCTGAAAGTCCTTTCGGCTCATCGCAGCCCGCAGGATCTAATCCGGTATGTGGAAAAATCTTCCGAAAGCGGGACGAAAGTTTTTATCGCCGCCGCCGGGATGTCGGCGGCTTTGGCGGGCGTAATCGCCGCGCATACGACCCTGCCGGTGATCGGGATACCGGTTGAAACCCGGAATTTAAAAGGATTGGATTCGCTTCTTTCTACCGTTCAGATGCCTCCGGGTATCCCGGTGGGCTGTATGTCGATCGGCAAGCCCGGAGCGAAAAACGCCGCGCTTTTTGCGCTGGAAATACTGGGAACGGAAGATTCGAAAATCAAGGCCAGGCTTGCACGCTATAAGAAGCAGATGCGCGCCAGTATTCGGAAGACGAGAATCAGTTTATGATTTCGACCAAGGTTGTCAAAGTCAGCCCTTTCTCTCTGGATGATGAGGTGATCCGCCAGGCGGCCAGGGTTCTTATGGAGGGGGGGTTGGTGGTTCTTCCTACCGAAACGGTTTACGGGATAGCCGCAAACGCCCTGGATCAAAAAGCCCTGGAGCGGCTTTACCAGATCAAGAACCGCCCCAAGGATAAGCCTTTCTCTCTATTGATCGGGCATAAACATAAAGTCCATGAATTGTGCCGCGACATCCCGGTAGCCGCTTATAAATTAATGCAGCGGTTCTGGCCGGGGCCGTTAACGATAATTATGAATTCTTCCAAAAAAGGAACGGTTGGATTGCGCATGCCGGATCATCCGGTGGCCCTGGCTTTAATTACCCAGGCGGCAGTTCCCCTGGTGTGCCCTTCCGCCAATATCTCCGATCACCCGGCGCCCGCGGATTTTAGCCAGGCGATCAAGGAGATGGACGGATTGGTGGAGCTGGCGATTGACGCCGGGCCGGCGAAAATCGGCCGGGAGTCCAGTATTGTGGATTTAAGTGTCCAGCCTCCGGCGATAGTCCGGGTGGGGGCGATCGGAGAGGATGATCTTAAAAGGGTATTGAATTCTAAAAACGTGCTTTTCGTCTGCACCGGGAATTCCTGCCGTTCGGTAATGGCGCAGGCATATTTGAATAAGCTGTTGCAGAAACAACAGAGGACGGATGTGCATGCTTTATCCGCCGGACTGATGGCATTGGCGGGGACGGGCGCCAGCGAGGAAGCGCGGGAGGTCATGGCAAAAGAAGGTATTGATGTGAGCCTGCACCGGTCGCAGAGGGTGACCCGGGAACTCCTGGACCGTTCGGATATTATCCTGGCGATGGAGGATATTCATGAAGAACAGATACTGCGGATGGCTCCCGAAACGAAAAACAGGCTTTTTTTATTGAAAGAATTTGCTAAAATGAAAGATGGCAACTTGAATATCTCCGATCCTATCGGAGGTTCATTTGAGTTTTACCACAATACTTTTTTAATTATCAAGGAAGCGGTAGAGAGGATAATGAAAATACTATGAAAAAAATACTGATTGCTTCGGACCATGCCGGTTTTAACCTGAAAGAGAAGATAAAGTCTTATCTTTCAGGCAAAGGGATCGGTTTCAGGGACCTTGGGACTTATTCCAGGGAAAGCTGCGATTATCCGGTTTACGCTTATGAATTGGCCGCCAATATCTCAAACGGTAAATATAAAAAGGGGATTCTCATCTGCAAGAGCGGGATCGGTAATTCGATCGTCGCCAACCGTCTGCCCGGCGTGCGCGCCGCCCTTTGCGACAATGTGCGGATCGCCAGGCTCAGCCGTCAGCATAATGACAGTAATGTTCTGGTGCTGGGGTCGGGGTTTGTGAAACCTGAATTGGCCAAGCGTATAATTTCGACATGGATGAACACCGGGTTTTTGGGGGGAAGGCATTTGAGGAGGGTAAAACTTATTAATCAGATCGATAAAAAGATAAGGAGTGGTTTAAAGTGAAATACCTAGAAGAGAAGGACCCTGAAATCTACGCGGCGATCCGGAAGGAGCTGGAGCGCCAGAATAACAATTTAGAGCTTATCGCTTCGGAAAACTTTACTTCTTTGGCGGTTTTGGAGGCACAAGGTTCGGTCCTTACCAATAAATACGCCGAAGGTTATCCGGGGAAACGCTGGTATGGCGGATGCGAATATGTTGATGTCGTGGAAAACCTGGCGATCGAAAGGGTCAAAAAGATTTTTGGCGCCGAACACGCCAATGTTCAGCCGCATTCCGGATCCCAGGCGAATATGGCGGTTTATTTCGCGGCGCTTAAGCCGGGGGATACGGTGCTGGCGATGGATCTTTCCGCCGGCGGGCATCTTACCCACGGCCATTCTCATAATTTTTCCGGACGGCTCTTTAAGATAGTCGGTTACGGGGTGGACAAAAAAACCGAGACCCTGGATTATGAGGCAATCGCGGAATTAGCCCGGGTGCATAAGCCCCGGATGATTTTAGCGGGCGCTTCGGCATATCCCAGGATTATCGATTTTAAGAGGTTCCGCCAGATCGCCGATAGCGTAGGTGCGTATCTTTTTGTGGATATGGCGCATATCGCGGGCCTGGTGGCTGCGGGCCTGCATCCTTCTCCGGTTCCTTACGCGGAATTCGTCACTTCCACCACTCATAAGACCCTGCGCGGACCGCGCGGAGGTTTTATCTTATGCCGCGAGGATTTCGCCAAAAAGATCGACAGCCAGATCTTCCCCGGTATACAAGGAGGGCCTTTGATGCATGTTATCGCGGCAAAGGCGGTCGCTTTCGGCGAGGCGCTTTCGGATGAATTCAAGCAATATCAGAAACAGCTGTTGAAGAATTCCTCATCTCTTGCCGCCTGCCTTGAAGAGCGGGGGTTCCGGATCGTGTCCGGCGGCACGGATACGCATCTGATGCTGGTGGATTTAAATCCTAAGGATGTTACCGGGGCCGACGCCTCAAAGATCCTGGGTGAGGTTAATATTACGGTTAACAAGAATCTTATACCTTTCGATCTTAAAAGCCCGATGGTTACCAGCGGTATCCGCCTGGGGAGCGCGGCGGTAAGCACCCGTAAGATGAAGGAGCCGGAGATGCGGGAGATCGCCAGGCTGATCGATGAAGCCCTGGTGAACCGCGGTCTTCCGGAGAAGCTGTCCGGAGTAAAAGGCGAGGTTATCGCTTTAACTAAAAAATTCCCGCTTTACGCGGAATTATTTAAATAAGCTTTTTCGGCGGGCAGGAGAGAGGGGCGGCATGAAAAAAAAAGGTTCGGTAAACAGCACTGGGTTGAAAAAGGTCTTAAAACGTCCGAGTTGGGATGAATATTTTCTGGAGATGGCCTCGCTGGTAGCAAGACGTTCTACCTGCCTGCGCCGCAGTGTGGGGGCGGTCCTGGTGAGGGATAAAAGAATCCTTGCCACCGGTTATAACGGCGCCCCCAGCGGTTTGAAACATTGCGTGGAGATCGGCTGCCTGCGCCTGGAATTAAAAGTCCCTTCGGGAGAACGCCACGAGCTATGCCGCGCGCTGCATGCCGAACAGAACGCTTTGATCCAGGCTTCCCTGCACGGTATCAGCGTTAAAGGTTCTATTTTGTATACCACCACCCAGCCTTGCGTGATCTGCGCCAAGATGTTGATCAACGCCGGGATAAAAGAGATTGTGATTGCCGGCGGGTATCCGGATAAGATGGCGATGGATTTTTTAAGGCAGGCGAAAATCAAAATAAGGAAATTATAGGATGCGGTGTCCTTTTTGCGGTTTCAAGGAGGATAAGGTAGTGGATTCCCGCGCTACCGCCGAAGAAGCGGCGGTAAGGCGCAGAAGGGAGTGCCTGAAGTGCGGACGGAGGTTCACTACCTATGAATACGTGGAAGAGATATCCTTGCTGGTAATCAAAAAGGACGGCCGCCGCGAGGCCTGGGACCGTAAAAAAGTCCTGGCCGGGATCATTCGGGCCTGCGAAAAAAGGCCGGTAAGCGTCGAGAAGATGGAGGAGGTCGCTACCCAGGTAGAGCGCGCGATTCAGAAAAAAAGCGACCGGGAGGTACTTTCCAGCCGGATCGGAGAGCTGGTGATGGAAAAGTTAAAATTGATCGATGATGTCGCTTATGTGCGTTTCGCTTCGGTCTACCGGCAGTTTAAGGATGTCGGCCAGTTCATGGTGGAATTAAAAGACATTCTGAATAAGGACAAGAAAAAGAAATAGAGTCCCGCAAAAATCATTTTTCAAACAATTCTTGAAAAAAACTGATACACTTAAAAGTTTATCCGCTCATATTGAAGAGCTGCGCTGTTGCAGGAAATGCCGTTTGATGCATCCTCCTCCGGTAAGCGGAGGGGCGGTTTCTTCTAAAATTATCCTGGTCGGGCAAGCTCCCGGGGACAAGGAGCCGAAATTGGGCAGGCCGTTTGCCTGGACCGCCGGCAAGACCTTGTTCGGATGGTTCAATACTGCCGCCGGAATAAGCGAAGAGCGTTTCCGGGATTCG
>Ga0172380_10002581_pt1 | contig 27345 bp, 33 predicted proteins | sample Leawe162metaG_FD_119747 | JGI IMG/M metagenome (GOLD analysis project Ga0172380, IMG submission 119747) | Leachate microbial communities from a municipal landfill in Southern Ontario, Canada - Leachate well 162 metaG | ecosystem: Engineered > Solid waste > Landfill > Unclassified | place... | reverse complement strand
GCAGTGAGAGGTGTCTCAACAATCATCTGTGGCTTCGCACAACCCGAAGGTTTGGTGGAAGTGGGTCAGAAAGGAGATCTTGAGGTATGTGCACTCATGCTCGACGCATCAGACGACACCCTTCGTTCGCGCCTCATGGGGCGACATACGACCCCTGGGAGCATCGCCGAGATAGAACGAGCCTCCGGAAAGCCCGTGTCCGAATTCATCGATAAGATGGTAGCGGATGCCCCCTTAGTGCGAAACCTCTTCAAAAAACACTCCTGCACCATTGTGAATACGGACGATAAAACGCCCTTAGAGACCGCTGATGAGATCGCAAAGCTGATTTTGAACGGAGCCCCTCAGGAAACCAGAACCACGGCCTAAATCCTTGCCTTCAAGGCCACAACATGGTACATTTGGCCCTGCCTCCGCCTTCGGCGGGGTCCCGCTAAAAGCGGTGATTCCCATCGGTCGTTTATAACTTCTTTAGATACCACGTGAGTAGAGAAACAACGCAACGAGTACGCATCAACGAGTACATCTCAGCACCTGAAGTGCGCGTGATTGGCTCGGATGGGGCGAATCTCGGCGTTCTCTCGCGCGCAGACGCCCTTCAGGCGGCTCGCGACGCGGGACTCGACCTTATCGAGGTATCTCCTGGCATCGTCCCTCCGATCGCAAAGATCATGGAGTACGGCAAATACCAGTACGAACAGAAGAAGAAACAGCAGGAGCATAAGGCAAAATCGCACGCGACGGAGACCAAAGCTCTCCAGATGCGCATCGGTACGAGCGAGCAGAGCCTTATGATCAAAGCGAAACAGGCGTCAGAGTGGCTTGCCGAAGGCCACCGCGTCAAATTCGGTCTGTACCTTCAGGGACGAGCAAAGTATCTCGACAAAGACTTTCTCAAGGAGCGCATGGAACGATTCCTCAAGCTCCTGACCGTCGAATACAAAGTGGCTGAACCGCCATCGAGCGGACCGAAGGGCATGACACTGGTGATCGAAAAAGGAAAATAGAATCAACCTATACATATGAAAAGCAACAAATCATTCACCAAGCGTCTCCGTGTCACCAAGAACGGCAAGATTCTCGCGCGTAAGTCAGGCGGTAACCACTACAACGCAAAGGAATCACGCTCGACCCAGCTTAACCGCAAGTCGAACAAGCCGATGCAGATGAGCGCGAAAGACCGCGGCCGATTCCTTCCAGGAGCAGCCAAGAAGAAGTCTTCTTAAAATCACTAACAGTTAGCAGCCACCTATGACACGAGTTAAACGAGGAACAACATCACTCAAGCGACGTAAGAATGTCCTTCGCGCAGCGAAAGGCTTTCGTAATACCCGCAAGAGCAAGGAGAAGCTCGCCAAGGAAAACTTGGTGAAGGCCGGCCTCCACGCCTTTGCACACCGTCGCGACAAGAAGGCAGACTTCCGCCAGCTCTGGCAGGTTCGCATGACGGCAGGTCTTAAAAAATACGACCTCTCGTACAGCAAGTTCATGGGCCTCCTCAAAAAGAAGAACGTCCTCTTGAACCGCAAAGTCCTTTCAGAAATCGCTCACCAATATCCCGCAGTCTTCGAACGAATCGTCAAAGAAGTCACGAAGTAATCCTCCTACGCCAAGGCTTCGGAGGACGCGAACAAACAAAAACCTCCCGAGAATATCGGGAGGTTTTTGTTTTGAGCCCTACCCCCTAACGACGTCTTCCCCTTCCATGGGCCGAGCACTGTAAGTCATCTTGTTCTCTACCTGGTCTTTTTTGACGAGTGCAATAACTTTGGCGACAAGATCGTGAGGATTGGTATCGAAGACCACCTTGTTATGCGAACGATTGCTTCGATCAAGAATGGTCGTGAGTGTTTCGTCCATCAACCATTCGCCCTGAAGGATACCAATGGGCTTATTGTCTTCGAATGCAACAACAAATTCGTGGATTGTACCGACACGACCACAACCAAAAAGAACTGCGTCGGAAGAATGTGTGAGGATGAGGTCACGACCCGAATAGCCGAATCCGGTATAGATAATGAGATCCATGTAGTCGATGGGAAGCCGATAGGCCTCCGCGTGTTCCCTTTCGGATGCGGCAGGAGAAAAGCCAATGGATTGCCCTCCGGCCTCATGTGCGCCAATCGCCGCCCATAGCGGGAAGCCTGTTGTTGCCCCTGTATTGAGCGAGGCGCCCTGCCGGGCGATCTCGCGTCCGAGCTCCTTAGCGACTTCGTATGCGCGAGGGCCACAATGGCTCGTCTCTGCTGCACCGGAGACACAAAGCTTAATCTGTCGGGTCTTTGGTAGATTCGTATTCATATCTAAAGACAGTATGACGCGAGGCGTGACCTAGAGCAAATCGACGGTATCCCCGAGCTGTGGGCAAACGGCGTCGACACCAAGATAATCACGTGCACGTTGTGCGAGATATTGCGATGCTTTCTGCTCTCCCATCGTCACAAAGAGTCGCGTCAGTGATCCGGCTGATCCGCTAATGAATTCGATGAGACCGTTCACATCACGGTGCCCCGAGAAGCCATGAATGGTCTCCACGTTCGCTGCAACCGAAATGCGCTCCTCACCGATGGTGATCTCTTTGGCGCCTTCCTGAAGCTGACGGCCGATAGAACCTGGCGACTGATAGCCGACGATGAGCAGTGTGTTCTTGGCATCACCCAGATAGATGCGCTCGTGGTGAATGATGCGGCCACCATGTGACATGCCGGATCCGGCGATGATGATCTTGGGTCCAGCAACAGCGACGAGCGAGCGCGAGTCGCGACCCGATGTCACGAATGTGAGTTTATCGAATGAGAAAACATCGTCCCCTGCTTCGATGGCCTTTTTGGTCTCTTCATTGAAAAGCGCTGTCGCATTCTTGTAGATATCAGTCACGCGGATTGCGAGCGGTGAATCCAAAAAGACCGGGATCGCTGGGATACGATTCTGCTCAACGAGATTGTTGATTTCGTAGAGTATGAGCTGGGTACGTTCAATAGAGAACGCGGGGATGAGAAGCGTCCCCTTGCGCTTAATGATGCCCTCAATCGCGGTTTCGAGGATACGGCTCCTGTCCCCCGTTTCTTCGTGTACACGGTCACCGTAGACGCTCTCAATGACCATATACTTGGCGTCGTCGATGACCTCCGTATCCCGAAGTAAAAGCGTTGGCGAATTGCCGAGATCACCCGTGAACACAATTTTGCCAGACACCGGGTGCACGCATTCGACGAGGGCAGAACCCAGAATATGGCCCGCATCACGGAAAGTAACCATAAGATCACCGACGGGGAACGGTGTGTGATACATCATCGTCTCCCAGTTATCGAACACGTGAGCAAGATCCGCCTCAGTATACGGAGGCGTCGTCTTGCAGATGCGAGCCTCTTCAACAACCAAGTGAGCGGCATCCTCGAGCATAATTCGAGCGAGGTCTTTGGTCTGAAGCGTTGAGTAAATCTTACCGGTGAATCCTTCTTTGACGAGTTTTGGAATGCGGCCGATGTGATCGATGTGCGCGTGTGTGACGATGAGCGAAGTCATCTCACTTGGCTCATATGGGAACTTCGCGTAATTATCGTCGCTACACATTCGATGTCCTTGGAACATTCCACAATCGACGAGTGTCTTCCCCGCTTCCGTAGTGAGAAGAAAATTCGCGCCCGTCACCGAGCCGACGCCACCGCAAAATGTTAGTTGTGCTGGTTTTGGATTCATAGAATTTCTTTGGAGGGAGTGGCACGAGCAGCCAGCATGAAGATACTGCACACAAGGAGACTCCCGAGTGTGTCCATTACCAAATCTTTAACCGTATCAAAAACATATCCAGCTTCACCATTTGTAATACCTCCCACATATTCCATCACTTCCCAACCAAGACCAACGACAATCGCTGTTAGAATCGCCATCAAAAAAAGCTTACGCTTCGACAGCATAGGATAAAAACGAAGAGCACCCCACAACGCCAGCGCACCGATGAGCGCCCCACTCATGAAGTGCATCATGATGTCGTACCACCAGAATCGCCAGTAGAAAAAATGGACAAGTGCCACCTTATTCAAAATAAAAATGACCCCGGAGAGAATGAGGAGGCCTATAAGTGTTCGTGTCATACCAATCTGCATGTGGCATTAGTATAACAAAAAATCCCGCCGAGGCGGGGTTCTTTGGTGGGGTCATCTCAGACGTGATACCTAGCGTGAGCTAGGTGGGTATCCTCAGCTTATCCTCCACGGAGGACGGGCAATTCGGATTCCCGGAAAAATCTACTTGATCTAGATATTGCCCGAGACGACCCTGCCACAATGGTAGACCTTGCACAGAACAATTCAAGAAAAGACCCTCTTCACGATACGTGTGGGATGAAATGTAAACCGGCATCAAAAAATCCTCCGTGTAGCGGAGGGTTTTTTGGATTCTATTTCGCGACAAGCTCTTCGAATCAAGAAATCGTTTGTTTTTAACGAATCTTGGTATGACTTTCGCTGCGTGGTCCGTGTTTTGTCCTCGCAAGCTCGGAAAAACCCGGATCCACTCCGCTCTGCGCCATAGATTTGGAGTTCAGTGGCCTATTCGTCCACTCCAAAGCGCTTGTATACGTGAACTGCATCCTTGCCAAACCAGTGTTCGATTTCGTGAGCGGCTTCTTCGGGTGTTTCTGATGCGTGAGCAAGGTTCATGACCGCACGGTGCTCGGCATTTGCGATAAGTGGAGAGTCTACTGAGAAGTCACCGCGGATTGTTCCCATTTCTGCGAGGTTTGGAAGCGTTGGACCAACAATCTTGCGGACCATATCAACCGCGTGGGTACCCTGCACGATCATTTTGACGAGCGGAGCAGAAACCATGTAATTCACGAGCCATCCGCGGACCAACTTCCCCATCTCGAGTTCATTGTCGGTGCCAAATTCGTCCTTAGGGCTAACGTTGTACTTCTCACACGTCTTAAAGGTCTTTTGACCAAGGCGTGCAATCCATGTCTCGTCCTTTGGATAATGTTCGTCAATCTGTTCGAGCGTTGGCTGGAACATCTCGAGTGCGACGATTTTGAGATCGCGCTGTTCGAGACGGCGGATAATCTCTCCGATGAGGCCCTTACGGACACCATCTGGCTTAATCATGAGATACGTGAGTTCTTCTTTTGGGTTTTTCATACGAGGGCATCGTACCAGAAAAACCAATGACCAACAACCAATGACGGATTCTTGATTTTATTCCCACGTAACAAAACTCCCCTCTTTTCCAAAACGTCTTTTGTATTCTTGATACATATTATTAACCACCTGTATCTTCGCACTCTTTGCTTGTCTCTCAATATCTGTTTTGGACGTATCAGGATGAAGTTCTCGAGTAAGTTTCAGATACGCATCTCTCACCTCCTTCGCACCCGCCGTCTCAACTTCCATCACATTTGTAAGCAAACGACGGAAATCAGCATTCTTCAGTGTACTAATGCTTTCAAGAATAATTTTGTATTCCCCACTGGTAATACTGAAGCTATCCAGAACAGATTGCTCTATTTGCGCACTATCTACTTCACCTTCTTTTTCATTATTTGGTTTCTCTTCTTCCTTGCCCTCTTGATTTACTTCTTCCTTTTTGCCCTCTTCTTTTGGGGTGTTTTTATATAGGAAGGTTTGTAAAACTCTATCCTTTAAACTCCAGATTTCTTTTTTGCTCAAAGTAAACGCCTCGTTAATCTCCTCAAGTGTTTTTCGGGTCCATTCCATAACCTCTTGCCGCACAGCAGCATCCCCTGAACTTTCTCGTGTCTTTTTTCTCAGTTCCTCCGCGTGTTGTTTCAACCACATCTTATGTCTCCCGAGTTCATACCGAAACCATTCATCCAAATATTTGAGGTCTTCGTCCCGCATCTCTGCCGTGTAGGTCTTTGGATCGACAGACTCAACCACAAGCATCCTACGCTCGAATTCTTTCGAGTAGTCTTCGTCAGGGACTCCCTCCCTATTTTCTGCAGGCTCAGGCTGACCCTCTTGTTGCCCAGATTCGTGTGAACTCATATGTTAAGCAGTCCTATGCTGCTACAGACTTCTCTTTTTTCACCACTTCCGCCTCAAGAATAATACGATCGAGAACAGCAATACCTTCACACTCCAAATGAATTTGTTGTAATTCTTTTTTAAGAGAACCCACTAATTCTTTAATCTGACTGACTTTTCTTGTTTCAACCAATTCATTAATTTTCTTTAAAATTGCTTGATTACGAAATCTCTTTGTTTCTGGTTGACTAAGTCGCAACCCGGTCTGAGTATTGAATCGATCTTTTACTAGCAGTGGGTCATATTTGTTTCCATCTGAAGAAAAACGACCCGAACCCACCTCATCACGAAAGAAATCTTCTACATCATTCAAAATAACACCACATGTGTCATTTTTCTTCTCGTTGAGTTCAAAATTTAATTCATACATTCCTTCATAACCACGCTTTCCCTCTCTATCGGGATAAATCTCTTTAATCGCCAAGTAATCAAGATATGTCGTTCCTTCTCCAATTTCTTTATAAGCATTTTGGATATGGTAGTTTAAGGGAGAGGCTTCACCATCTTTATGAAGGCGTCTATATTCGTTGTTCCATTCAACCAACAATTTCATTGTCTTTTTTAGTTCTTCGCCATAATGTCTTACCTCTTTTGCGTCATCACTTCTGTCAAGTAAATCAACAATTTTTTCAACTTGATGAGAGAGACCCTTAAGAATAAATGTGTGCTGCATAAGTCCCATTCTTTTTTTATTCAGCTTTGCAAACATCTTATCAATCACTCCTTGCCCATCCCAGAATTGGGTGAAGAGGTGCTCAAGAACCCCAACACCTGAAGCCCATAACTCGGCCTTTATCTGTACTCGTTCAAAGAATGTGTCAAAGCGACGTAGGAACTCAGTCTCAAGCTGCCTCATTTTTAAATCTTTCAAAAATGGATCTATCTCGCCAATCTCTGCAAGAATAGTGTGTGCTGTTTTTCTCAAGTCAAAACACTTTTCTCTTTTTTCTTGCATCACTTCCATCCCCATTTTGACTGGCGTCTCATTTGCTTCATATTTTTCGATCTCCTCCATTACAATCTCGAGTGCCGCTTCGGGCAACTCTTCTTCATTTATGAATTCAAGAAGACTTGCTTCCTTACCCTCAAGCTCCCGCTTTTTCATCCACTCAACCATTTCAGGAAGAAGTTTGGTTTTAATATAAAACGACGTCTCAGCACCGTTTACTTTCTTTTTTTCATGTTCCTCCCCCTTATCCTCTCTGAGGAAACTCTCATCGAGTATTTCCATTACCTTTTTTAACTCGATTTGCTTCTGCCGAAGAATGACTAAACGTTCCGCTCTGTTTTTCTCAGAATCTACACCTACAACCTCTTTCTCAATGTCCTCCACGGTAGTTTCCTGCTTAGGAATTTCCTTCGTTGGTTCTTTTTCCTCTGGTGCTGATTCAAATTTCATATATCTAAAAGTTTTTAAGCTACGGACTTATTTAGACTCCTCCCCTCCAAATCTGTTTTCATCTTTCAAATCTCGCTCAAACAAATCTTCAGCAGCCCCGAGTGGAGATTCTGTTTTTTCTTGCACCCTTATGAGTGCTCTGTAGATAGTCTGTGTCATCTCAGGAGGAAGCGGCCTATTTTTTTCGTAAGCCTCAGTCCCCTCTCCTTCTACTACAAGATATGGGAACCCATCGTGTATACCGACCCAGCCTTGTAACATTTTGGAAACTATTCTATATACCTCCTCTTTAGAAGTTCCTTCTTTTGCAAAATACTCTTCAATTCGTGCTGCTAGTTTCTTTTCTTCTTCTTGTTGTTCCATTAACGCCTCTGGATCGATTGTCCAGTCTTGTTCTGTCTTTGGTAACTCACCGGACGGTTGTTTTCCTAAACGGTTCATCCACTCTTCTCTTTTCGTTCCAAATCGTTCTGGTGTTGGCTCCTCTGGTGCTGATTCAAATTTCATATATGTGATTAAGCTGTGTCTACACTAACATCCCCTAAAGCTTACTCTAAATAACCCCCCTATAAAAACCATGTACAAATCCTAGATATATGTCGTAGGACAAGCACCCTTGGGGTTATTTGGATACTAAATGGATTATTGATATTCTTTGGGTATTGAAAGTAATCATATTCTACATATATGGAAGGAATGTCACACAGAACTCCTGAGGATTTGGAGGAGGAACGGATGAGGAACGACGAAAAAGATGCTGCTGCATGGGCTGAAAAAATGCGCACTAACCCAGAAATGCGAAAAGATGTGGAGGATTTTGACAAAACCACAGGAGCTGAGATGGAAGCCGAGGAAGAAGCTAAACGAACTGAACAAGAAAGTTCTGCTGGCAAAAAACCCGACATGTCAGAAACTGAAGGAGTTATTGAGCCTTCCGAGGGGAACGTCTAAAAACGAGGCCCCAAAAGGTACGCCTTACAATAAAACAACGACCTCGGTCGTTGTTTTATTTTGCCCTACATCCCGTATGCCTTTCGGAGTTCTTCTTCAATCTCCTCGCGTGGCTTGCCAAATTTGAGATAGGACAGCTCTTTCAATTTTTCAATCATCATCGGATCCCCAGCGTCTGGTTTGGGAACATAGATTGAGAAGGGGCGCTCGGCTTTGTTGCGCACAAGCATTTTGATAAAGGCATTAAAGTTGTCGACGTTCATGAGGTCATATGCCGAAACAGCAGGGCTGAACTGCTTTTCGAGAAATTCGGCGTCTTCAAAACCAACACGATATGCGCACATCGTTCCCACGTTGCCAAACACAGCATCTTTGATGGTGTCACTCAACTGCTTGATGTACTGATGGAACATATTGAGGCTCAGCTTGTACTTACGCGCCTCAGACAAGATTTGTGCAACCGAATCGGTACTGATGTTCTGGAACTCATCGATGTAGAGATAGAACGGATGCATGTCATCCGAGGACATCCCAACACGCGACAGTGCCGCCATGAGAATCTTGCCGACAATGATGAGACCAATGAGACTCGCGTTGATTTCTCCGAGGCGACCCTTTGAGAGATTTACCAAAAGAATCTTGCGATTGTCCATGATGTCGCGGAAATCGAACGCAGATTTCTTTTGGGTGATGATTGGCCGCATGATGTCATTAGCCAAGAACACATCAAACTTCGAGGTAATGTACGGAACGATGTTTGCGAGTGCCGCATCTCCCCCGGCCTTTTCGGCAACCTCACGCCAAAACTGCACGACGATGGGGTTTTTACAACGTGAAAGCTTGAGATCACGAAAAACCTTGTCGGTCATCACACGACCAACGTCCGAAAGTGTGTTGCCGGTCTCTGGGTCTTCAATGACGAGCATTGTTGAGTTACGGAAATATTGCTCGAACATTGGGCCCATGCTCTCAGGGTTCGCACCATACAGCTTTTGGAAGATACTGAAGAGTTCGTTGACGATAAACGTCTTCTGCTCAGGCTTGGTCACATCATACTCAAGCATGTTGAGACCCATCGGTCGGTCGGTGTATGCGGGATCAAAGTAAATAACATCGTCCGCGCGCTCGGGCGGAATGTTGGCGAGTACCTCCATGAGGTCTGTTCCATGCGGATCGATCATACAGACACCATCTCCATTTTTGATGTCTTGGATAATCATCTGCTTGAGGATTGTCGTTTTTCCGACACCGGTTTGTCCAACACAGTAAAAGTGGCGCAAACGATCGCCATCCGTCATATGAATAGGTGTTTGTACGTTGCCGTGGATGTTCATGCCCAACAAAACACCATCGGTTGGCAAGCCGACAGGTGCAGGAACACTCATGGACTTGGCACGCTTGAGCTCACGCGATGAGTCGACGTTGCCCGATGGTAAATGGAAGATTGTCGAAAGTTCACGAAGGTTAAGCGGCAACGTCTCGCCCGATTCGAAGAGACGGAAGGTGTAATTTTTGACGAAGCTGTTCAAGCCTCCCTTCTTCATACGGTTAAACTTGAAGCTGTTACCAGTTGAGAGCTCAAACTGGTTGAATGTTGCTTGGAGGTTATCGAGAATGGCTTCGGCGCGTGCTTGAGTGTCAGCCGAAACGACAAGGCGAAGATTGGTTTCGACAATTGGGTATGCAATCTTCGTCGTCACCGCCTCAACCGCGCGCTCGTCGACAATTTTCTCCTCAGGCTTATCATCCTTCTTTTTTGTTATGAAAAAATCTTTGAAGCCAATAGCAATATCTTTGACGATTGATTCATCGGCGAGTACTTCTTTGGCCTTCTCTCCTTTGCGGAGCTTGTCGATTGCCTTTCCATATCGTTTAACATAACTATCACCCACCGGACGCACAATGAGCTGCAACGCTGCACCCTCGCCAGTGTGTGCGAGCTTTGCAAAAGCAGAGAGCGTGATGTTCATCGGGTCAAAATCAAACTGCTCGTATGTCTTAAGAGGATACGCACTCTCACGGGTGAACTTGGCCACCGAAGCTGCGGTACCAGCGTCTTTTGATGAAAAGATGTTGTAGTCGTTCTTAGTCTCAACCAAATGTGCTCGTGGAAAAACCGAAAGAAGCTGCTTTTCAAAAAGCTCCCGCTTGGCGGTCGGCACCGCACAGTAGACCGTCGCCTCTTCCCCAGTGCCGGAGACCGCGATTTCAAAGGTGAAGACATCAGGGTCAGATCCAGAAGCAATGGAACCCAAACCAGCATAGAGCTGTTCCATCGATGAGATCATCTCTTTGAGTGGGCGCTCCTTCGCGTCTTTGTCAGAGAATGGCAACGACACTTCGAAGAGCGTCATCGTAAGTGCTTTCCAGAGCGGACCCTGCTCTTTAATCCCCTGTGCGCGGTAACCAGCCTTGATGTATTCGGCGAGGAACCGGTGGAAGTCGTCTTGAATGTGAAGGTCGCCGAGTTTTTCGACAACAGAAAGTGCGTTCTTTACACCACGCTCTTGGAGGATTGCGAGAAGCTCGGCCATTTGAGCATCGTGGGCTTCTGGCACGAGATCGAGCACGATTGCATCGACTTCGGTCTTGAGCATCTCGTGACCTTTTGCGAGCACTTTGTTGGGCTCGTGTTGTGCGTAAGTCTTAACGACCTCATGCACGACATGCTCGTGCGATTCTTGTTTCTCGATGAGATCATTCTCAAGCGACTTGAGCCGCTCACGCAAAAAGGTGAGCTCTTCCTGCGGTGTGCGTAGCTGTGCTTCGGGAGTGACTGAGAAGCGTTCCATGAGAATAGTGTACAGGGTCTGGGTGTTGGGTTCTAGAGAGCTATCAGCTACCTGCTACCAGCCTCCAGACGAAATGCTCAAAATCCGTGGTTCAGAGCGGACCCCGCCATGGCGGGGGTGCGAAAGTGCAACCACGACTTAAGAAGGAGTGGCGGCGGAGCGATTCTTATATCTGATTCTTCTGTTCGATGACCTTGAGTGCCTTCCGAATGTACTGATCAACTGTCTGATTGAACCAAAGAATGTGCGCGCGGGGACGGAGGCCTGAGCGAGCTTCGAGATCCCTAAGATAGCCTTGCAAATGCGCTGCATGACCCTGTTCCGCGTCGACATGGAGATTGAGGAAGCGGCGTGCGCCATAATCGCGCCACTGAGGCCATTCGGACTGTCCCTCGTTGCTCGTGCCGAAGACTTGAGTCAGGTCATGATTCATGCGCTCCACAACCGCCTGGGACAGATTCATACCACTTGTATCGAGAAATGGTCCTGCGTCACGGTCAAACGGAATCCCCTCATATCCTATCTGAGAGACTCCAGAATCACGATCAAATGGGATTCCGTCATACCCGACTTTTGAAACATCTGGGTTACGATCATATGGCATGCCGGGAGCATGTTCCTCAACAAGAGGTGCGTGGAGGACCTCCCCTCTCTTTTTCCACAATTGGCTATCATCGACTTCTTGTTGGGCGGGCTCTCCTTCAATAACGTCAGTTGGAGTTTCGATATCTGATACAGAAGCACGAGCCGCATCCATCATCTCAATAGTCTTTGGCTCCAAAGAAGCAGTTGATTCTATACCTTCGACTGGAACGGTCGGTCGCGCATTCAAATATTCCACATTCGAGAGTGTGACGCCCTTGTGTTCAAGATCGATAGCGACACCACCCGACTTGATGCGCGTCATCATCTTTGTATATCCCTCAAGATCGTTCGTATAGCCGAGCTTCGCTAGAGATCCTTTTACTTCATCGTTCTCGAGTGCCTTTGATGCATGTTCGAGCCATAGCGCATGAGCTTTAGTGCCCGCCCACGTCTTGATATCGCCCTTACCATCCCATCCGAACTTTTTGGCGACATCTTGATGCTCCTTGAAGTAATCGATGATTGAGCCTTCGGGACCGCGTTTGCCGATCTCGAGAGCCGCTACGGCACCTTCAGTAGTCTTTCCAGCGTGTCCTGATGTGAACTCGTGAGCTCCGCCAGCCGCTCCTGATCCAGGCTGAAGGATATGGCGAGAGGCTCCCGCACCACCAAAAGCTCCCCCATTGACGTCAGACGTAGCCTCAGTTCCATCAGAGTCAAATAACCCGTGAGCAAGATGATCATGGAAAACGAACTCGGACGCCACACGACCCGCAGCACCAAATCCCGCACTTATGAGCGCACCCTTCACCATCGCATTATTCAGATAACTCGAACGTTTCTTGTCGATGGCTTCATCTTTCTTCGCCATAAAGTCAGCAACGTTCTTTGAAAGCACTTCGGCGTATGTCTTGCCTGCATATTCGGGATTTTCGAGGCTAGCAACAGAAGCACGACCGAGTGCTTGGCTCAAGTCGAGCTGATTCTTGATTCGTTCCGAAAATGCACCAAAGCTCACCTTGCCATCCTCGAGTTTATCTTGAGTGTACTTGATGCGTTCACGGAGACGGGCGATGAGTTCCCCTCGTTTTTCATGGTCCGTTTCTTTTGCAATCTCGTCGGTGAGTTTATCAAGCTTTTCCGCAGTCTTATTCTTGGTCACATCAATCATATTCTGTGCCATCCCTCCCTTGTCTTTCACACCACGGCGAGCAAGCGTGTCAGACTCACGAAGCCCTTCTTTTGCGCGTGAGCGTGCCTTTATTCCACCAGCAAGCCCCGTCACAGCAGGAGCTGCAATCACTCCAAACATGGAGACCGTGAGAAGTCGACTGAGACCACCTCCAACAAAATATGCCGCACGTTCGACTCCCGCGTTCTGGAAGACTTTGAGCCATAGAGCCGAGTCTTTGATGCTCTCAAGCTCCTCTTTGGCTTCTGGATGTGTTGAAAGAAGTTGGTCGGTGCGAACACGCTCGTCGATCTTATTCATCCAAAGAGCGGCTTTGAGAGCATCACCATCTTGGGCTTCCTTCATGAACAACATATTCTCTCGCGCCTTGTCATATGCCCTGCGGGCGCTCGCGTATTTAATCCGTTGGGGTAACGTTGCAGTTTCAGCAGACCATTCCGCTGGGATCTGGCTCAAGCGCGCTGCCGCTTCGTCGAAGCGCTCGGATTGTTTCTCCTGTTTAGGATTCTCGGCCTTGAACCCAGGTATATACGATACGTCGAGATTCCCTTCCGCATCGAACGATACTTCATCACCATTTGCCTTTGTAACTGCGACAAGCTGTTCGAGCGTCGAGCGATGAGCATCGATGCCCTCCTTGGAAAGCGCCTCGGCGATACCCTTCTCGAGTTCCGCGACACGATAGCTCTTCATGAACCCTGCGGCCCATTTACTCAGCGTCCCCGAAGTTCGGCGTCCTGTTTTTTGTTCGACACCCGAAGCATCTTCGTGAATCTTGCCGAGCAAGACTTGTTGAAAGCGTTCATGAACAAGAGCCCGCTGTCCAAATGAAAGATCCTTATATCCAGGAACCGTCATCAACTCTTTCTCAGAGATATTAAAATCCGACTCAAATTTTTCTGAGAATCCTTTGAATCCTTCAGGCTTAGCTTCCTTGGGCGCGCGAGCAGCTCGTGGTGCTTTCGGCGCACCAGATGATGTAGGCCCTCCAGTCGGTCCACCTGCACCAGGTGGTGGTGTAGACGAGCCGCCCCCAGCTCCGCCGGCAGCCTTTCCAGGTGGTGGAGGTGTTGAGGAACCACTTTCAGAACGTTCGCCCGCACTAGCCTCACCAGCAGTCCCCCCCGGTGGCGGCGTTGATGGTCCACTTTCAGCTCCTGGGTTTGTCGTGCCCGTAGTCCCCGAAGGTGGCGGAGGAGTATATCGACGACGTCCACCCTTTCCCCGTGCCGCATCATATGCCGCATTAACAGTCTTAAAGGCCTCCTCGAATTCTTTTTCCTGTGGGTGACCATTACGTTTATCAGGATGATATTTTCGCGAAAGCCTTCGGAATGCATCGCGAAGATCTTCCACAGTCGCGTTCTTTGAAACACCGAGGACGGCTTCCCAGGCATTCGGATCAGTACTCGTAAGCGGTTCAAAAACCTCTGGTGGCTCGGTGGCTTTTTCTTTCTTCTTTGAGCCCGCAGAGGTCTTTGATCCAGTGGCTCCCGTTGTTTGATCAATCGGAGGAACCCCAACCTTTGGATCAGCTTTTTTAGAAGCTTTGGCAGCATCTCTTGCATCCATCTCCTCTCTGTCAGCCTTTCTTCCAAGCGCGTCCTTGAGTCCTTCAATCTTATCTTTATAAGCAGCAGCCTTTTGAGGAAAGAGGGTAGCAAAAGTATCCCACGCCTGCATATTTGCAAGACTATGCATTCGCATCCCAAAATCGAATGAGTCCGCATCTTTACTGCCCTGAGCTCTTTTAGCCTCTATCCGTTCATTGGCGATTCGGGTTGCACGACTTTCTGTTTCTTGGACAGCGGGGTCTTGGTTTGGATCATCGTATATCTTGGTCCTTTCATCCTCAGCCTCCGCCTTATCTGCGGTGTGTGGGGTCGGAATTGGTTCCGTCGGACCGTTCGCCATCTCCGGTTCAGGAGTCACAACTTCCACCTCTGGTTCCTGAGAAAGCTCTTCAAAATCAGGAGACCCCTCTCCGACCGTATCGGTCGCATCCTCAACATCCGGAAGAACAATCATGTTCTTGTTACTGAGATACTGAAGGATACGCTCTGCATCCATGCGAGCTTTACGAGATGTTGCGCTGGCCTCCGGAAGATTCTCAATAATCTCTCTGAGCTCCTTGAGCTTCTTCAGGTGTTTATTCTTTTCTTTAGGATCGAACTCGGTATCCTCAATATTCTTCTCCGCTGATCTAAACCACTCCTCGAATTCTCTTGGATCTCTGTTCCTTTTATTGAAAAAGTTCTCAAAGAAAGCCTCCTCTGTGCGAGGCGGTTTCTCTCCTGTGGGACCTTTTTCTACTGTCGTCGCCGCCGGTTCAGTTTCTGCTTCAGTGGGCTTCGGGGTTTCGGGGGTTGGCTCTGGAGGCGGGACGGTCGATGAAGTATCTTCGACGGAATCTATTGGTCGTGGGGGGCGTTCACTCATATATCCCCTATCTTCGCCTATCTTAGGGCAATGTCAAAATCTCGGGTTCCCCGTTGGTGATAACGATGGTGTGTTCAAATTGCGCGGTGCGCGATCCGTCGATTGTTTTGTATGTATAGCCGTCCTCGGCGAGCTCGATGTCGATGCTCCCTTCGGAGACGGTGGGTTCAATTGTGATAACCATGCCAGGGATGAGCTTGGCTCCTGTCCCGGCTTCACCGAAATGAAAGATGTGTGGTGCCTCGTGTACTTTGTGCCCTACCCCGTGCCCCCCAAGGTCAGGGATAGCCCCAAAGCCGGTTTCCTCGAGCTCTGCGTCAATCGCTGCTCCAATGTCGCCGAGACGGTCACCGCCACGCGCCGCGTGAATGCCTACCATGAGCGCCCGCTTGGCCACCTTGATGAGTTCAAGACCTATCTCATCCACGTCCCCTACTGCCACAGTCGTGCACATGTCGGTGATGAGCCCTTGGTGAGTGAGACCCGCATCGAGGCTTACAATATCTCCGTCCTGAAGAACGTAGTCACTCTCGGTCGGAACTCCATGCACCGCTTCGTCGTTGACCGACACACAGAGAGATGCTGGGAAAGGGCGCTCGGCACCCGCGGGGGTGTAGCCCAGAAAAGCAGGGGCATCGCCACCCGCACGCGCCTCGCGCTCAAAGAGCGCGTCAAGGTCGCGAATTGGTACGCCGACTTTAGTCTCCGCTTTCACGAGCTCGATGAGCCGTGCGAGCCGCTTCCCTCCTTCGCGAAGGATCACTATCTCTTCTGGTTTTTTAATAAGAGTCATGGAATCAATAGAATGAACGCATGACGCATGAGAATAAGATGAACTTCATGCGTTATGCGTTAAATATAATGCGTTTAATTTCTTCATGAATCTCTTCGACAGATCGCTCGCCATTTACTTCGATAAATCGATACCCTGGGGTGTTGCGGTACCAATCGATTGCGGGGCGCACATCACTCTCGAACCATGCGAGGCGCGTCGTGACATCGTCTTCATCCACATCATCAACGCGCTTACGAGCTTTGAGCCGATCGCGTGACCACGCTTCAGAGACATCCATGTAAACGATTGTTGGCGTGGGACGCTTGTAGTAGGTAAATGCTGAGTCGAGCACCATCGCCTCGCGCTGTTTGCGCGGAACGCCGTCGAGCACGAGGTGTTCAGAACCGGTGATCAAATCGACGAAGACGTTTGACCACATGTAGACCGCGAGAAACTCTGGTTGGAGAAGACCTTTCTCATAGATATCTCGCGAAAGCGCAGCGGAGTACGAATCTCCCTTGAGAAAATTACGGAAGTTCTCGCCAGTCTCGACGTAGATGACTTTGCGCTCGGTGTCTCGCTTCTTAAGCTCGTCAATCATCAATTTTGCTTGTGTACCCTTACCACAGCCCGATCGGCCTATAAAAATGAGTGTTTGGAGGTCCATAGAGGCAGTATACAGCTGCCAGCTACCGGCTACCAGTTTTCAGACAGATACAAATACAAAGAAAAAGCCCCGAGCAATTCGGGGACTTTTTCTTTTCTGGTAGCTGGGAGCAGGTAGCTGGCAGCTTAGTACTCACGCAGTGAGAGTTGTGCGTCGACTTTCTTGATGATGTCGATGATGACCGAGACAACGATGAGGAGTCCTGTACCACCGATTGCGAGCGACTGGATGCCGGTCACCGAACGAAGGACGAGCGGGAGGACTGCAATGATACCGAGGAAAAGGGCACCAAACATCGTGAGACGAGTAAGGATGCTTCCGATGTATTCGGATGTCGATTGACCGGGACGGACACCTGGGATGAATGCGCCGCTGCGCTGGAGGTTCTGCGAGATTGCGTCAGGATCGAAGGTGACTGCTGTGTAGAAGTACGTAAAGAGGAAGACCAAGGCGAAGTAGAGAATGCCGTAGAGTAGGTTGTTGTTGAAAAGACTCACGAGGACCGTTGAGACCTTGAGAAGCATTGGGTTCGCTGACGTCGCAAGGAAGTTACCAATCATCTGTGGGAAGAGAAGAATCGAGAGAGCGAAGATGACTGGCATGACACCTGCCTGATTGAGGCGGAGCGGGAGGTATGTCGAAACACCACCGTAAACCTTACTACCACGAACGCGGCGCGCGTAAGTGACAGGAATCGGACGTTCGGCCTCGGTGATAAATACGACGCCGAAGATGACCAAAAGCGCGATGACTGCGAATCCGATGTAGAGCGGAATCTGCTCAGGTGTAAAGGTGAGTGCAAGCTGTTCGACAGCGCCTGGAAGGCCCGCAACGATACCTGCGAAGATGATGATGGAAACGCCGTTACCGATGCCGAATTCGCTCAAGAGCTCACCGATCCATGCAAGAAGCATTGAACCTGCGGTGATGATCGCGATGTTGGTACCGAGCTCCATCGGAGAAAGCGGCAAGATAATACCGTTCTTCTGGAAGAGTGTGATGAATGCGAACGCCTGGAGCGCTGCGAGCGGAACGGTGAGCGCACGTGAGTACTGGCTAACGCGCTGACGGCCTGCCTCACCCTCTTCGTGGTACATCGCCTTGAGGCGAGGTGAGAGGATTGTGAGGAGCTGCATGATGATCGATGCCGTAATGTACGGTCCGACACCAAGCATGACGATCGAAAGGCCTGAGAGACCGCCTCCTGAGAAGAGGTTCAAGAGACCGAAGAATTGGTTGTTCGCGAAGAATTGATCGAGAGCAAGAAGGTTGATGCCTGGGATTGGGATCGCAGCGAGAAGACGCGAGATGAAAAGGACAAAAAGTACGAAAAGAATCCGGTTGCGGAGAGACCGGTCTGAGAAGAGCGTATTGAGTTTTTGGAAGAAGGAGTTCATATCGTCTTATTCATCTCGTCTCCCCTGCCTGCGGCAGGCAGGTCGTTGCCGTCGTCTTATTTGGTTCGTTCTCCGACTGACTTGGAAACCATGACACCTTCGAACGAGACTTTCTTAACGAGCGCACCTGCGCCGAGGATCTTCACTGATGGCATCTTACCACCGCGGCGGCGGATGAGTCCCTTATCAAGCAAGGTCTGAGGATTCACCATCTCCCCTGCTGCGTAGTGCTTCTCGATTGATGCGAGGTTCACGATGACCTGTGGCATCTTTGTTCCGTCGACGCTTTCTGCACGGTGCTTACCGTAACCACGGCGCTTCGGAAGCTTCTTGATGATATCGCGCATCTCAGGGCGCATGCGGTGACCGGCGCGTGCCTTCTGACCCTTAGTACCGCGACCTGATGTCTTACCGCGCTTACCTCCACGTCCAACACGCTTAACAAGCGTTGTTCCCTTTTCTTTTTTGATCTGGTGAAATTGCATAGGAGCTATTTTAGCTGTTCGTCTGCTTCTGTTTCTTCACACGTGCTGGCTGGAGCTTTGCCAATGCCTTGATAGCAGCCTGTGCGTTGTTGAGCTTGTTCTTCGAAGGAGAAAGAATCTTTCCACCAACGTCGTTGATACCTGCGAGCTGGAGCACATCACGGACTGCACCTCCGGCGACAACACCACGGCCTGGAGCCGGATAGAGGAGAACGCAACCGCTCGAGTACTTTGCTTCGACGTCGTGTGCAATCGAGTTGGTCTCGGTGACGGGAACCTGGATCTTGTGCTTTACCGCTGAGCGGTATGCCTTTTCGACAGCGAGCGCGGTGTCACCGGCCTTGCCGGTACCAACACCAACTGCACCCTTGTGGTTTCCTGCGACAACCGTAACGCTGAAGCTGAAACGGCGACCTCCGGCAACGACACGAGTAACACGGCGGATACCGATGATGCGCTGATCGTATTCCTGCTTAGGACGCTCGGTGCGAGTTCGTGACTGGCGACGAGGATTCTTCGAGAAGCTGCGGCGACCACCGCGGTCGTCTGCCGCAACAGGCGCCCCAGAAGCCTGCATTGGAATCGGAACAGCAACAGGAGCTGACGCAGCAAGCATCTCTCCCTCGGTTGAGATGTTTGCTTCCGGCTCTGTGTTTTGTGTTCCGTTGTCAGTGCTCATATGATGATCATTTAAAATGCCAATCCGCCTTCGCGTGCGCCTTCTGCCAATTCCTTGATTGTTCCTGCGTATGAGAATCCGCCTCGATCGAAGACTGCTGCGCTAATACCCTTTGCTTTAGCTGCTGAGCCGATGGTTGAGCCGACCTTGCGTGCGACTTCGCGGATGCCACCCTTCATGTCCTTTGAAGAAGCTGCTGCGATCGTGACACCCTTGCTGTCATCGATGAGCTGAGCATAAACGAAACGGTTCGAACGAAAGACCGCGAGACGAGGGCGCTCGGTCGTGCCTTTGATCTTTGCGCGGACGCGCTTGTGTCGTGTGACGCGCTGCTGTTTTTTTGAAAGTGTTGCCATAGAATTTCGAGATGTTATGCAGCACGCTTACCTTCCTTGCGGCGGATGACCTCGTCGGAGTAGCGCATACCCTTACCCTTGTACGGTTCAGGCTTCTTCTGGTCGCGAACCTTTGCTGCAAACTGACCAACGAGCTCCTTGTCGATACCGTTGATGGTAAGGTTTCCCTTCTCAACAGTAAGGTTGATGCCTGCTGGTACTTCAAGGGTAACTGGGTGTGAGAAACCGAGCTGCATGACGAGTTTGCCATTCTGCATCTCCGCGCGGTAACCGACACCTTCGAGGATGAGCTTCTTCTCGTAGAGCTTGTTGACGCCCGCAATCATGTTCTTAACGTGTGATGCACAGGTGCCCCAAATAGCATAGAGCTCATTGCTGTCTTTCTTGGGTGTGAAGACAACTTCTGATCCATCAACAGCAACGGTGATGTCCGCAGGAAACGAGCGTGAAAGCTCACCAAGTGGTCCTTTGACCGTGACGAGACCATCAACGATGGTTACAGTCGTTTTATCAGGGATTGCGAGACGTTGTTTTCCTACTCGTGACATAAATGATTTACCAGATTTCGAACAAAACCTCTCCACCGATGCGTGCCTTGCGGGCAGCTTCACCGGTCATGATTCCCTGAGGTGTCGAGATGATCACACGACCATATCCGTGACGGATTGGTGTGAGCTCTTTGACGCTCTTGTAAACGCGCTTTGAAGGCTTCGAGATACGCTTAACGTCGGTGAGCTTAGGAGCGCCATCAGTCATAACAACTGAGACTTCGAGGTATGGACGTCCGCCTTTGCGGCCCTTCTTTGAGAGATTGGTGATGTAGCCTTCCTTTTCGAGGACAGCTGCGATGCCGTACTTCATGTCTGAGTACGGGACGCGAACGAGCTCCTTACCGACAGCTGCGGCGTTCTTGAGAGCGATGATGAAGTTTGAGATAGGATCGGTGACCATATAGAAATTACCAAGAAGCCTTCTTAACGCCCGGAATCATGCCCTTGTTGGCAAGCTCACGGAAACAGATTCGGCAAAGACCGAAGTCACGCATGAATGCACGAGGGCGGCCACATTTGAAGCAACGGTTCTTTGAGCGGACAGGAGACGCGTTCTTTTTGAGAGCCTGCAAACCTTCGTAGTCGTGAGCATCCTTGAGCGCAGAACGCTTCACCTTGTTTGAGGCGATCATTTTTGACCGTTTAAGGTCTCGTGCTTTGTTTGACGCTCGGGCCATGAATGATTGTGTACGTAAAAATAGACCTGCCTTTCTCTATACCCATGGACTATCCCTTTCAGAACAGCCGGCTGGTACTCAAAGGCGGACAAGTCCTCCGCAAAGCGGAGCAAGCTCTCAGTACGAAAGCCCGCTGATACTAGCAAAAAATGGGACAGGTGTCAAAGAAGCTTCCGGCTTTGAAACCGGAGTGACCATCCCTCCGAGAAGAGCCGAAGCGTCGGAGCCCGAGAGGGCGAGACCCGATCCCGAGCCAGCAGGCGAGAGGTCGGTGCGAGGCTCTTCGCAGGAGCGGTGGGAACGAAGGAAAAATCCTACCACACAGCACCCAGAACGATCAAAGCCCCTTTCGGGGCTTTGATTAGGAGTCTTTTGTCTCTTTCTTGCGACGCTTCTTGCCTTCTTCTTCCTTTTTGAAGGGAACACCGATGTATTCGAAATATTTGGTAGCCGATGCCTTGTCTTTGGCGGTCGTGACGATCGTGACAGCGAGACCAAAGACGTCTTTAACTTCTTCATCAGCTGTCTCAGGGAAGATGTTGTGTTCCTTGAGGCCGAGGGTCATGTTGCCCATTGGGTCAACTGATTCGCGAGGAACCCCACGGAAGTCACGAGTTCGGGCAAGGGCGATGTTGAACAAACGGTCGAGGAAGTCATACATGCGCTGACCGCGGAGCGTGACCTGGTAACCGATTGCTGTACCCTCACGGAGTTTGAATGATGCGATCGACTTCTTGGCTACGCGAGGCGCTGCCTTCTGACCGGTGATCTTGGCGAGGCGATCTTCGATGATCTCGAACTTCTTCTTGTCTTTGAGCGATCCAGTACCAACCGAGATGCTCACCTTGGTGAGACGTGGTGTTGCACTGACGTTCTTGATGTCGAGCGCTTCCTTGAGCGACGCGTAAGCCTTCTTTTGTTTGTCTTGTACGGTAATCATACGGGTTTCGTTATGCCTTCTTTACGTTCGAGACGTGGATTGGCATTGCCTTTTCGAGAATCTGGCTCTTCTGACCGCGGGCGCGAGCCTTCTGGTGACGCTTTACCATACCAACACCCTCGACGACGATGAGGTCTTTCTTAGGGAAAGCATTGAGGATGGTGCCTGTTGCGCCTTTGCCCTTTCCTGCTATGACTATTACTTTGTCTCCTTTTTTGACGTGCATAAAAATGTTATACGACCTCAGGCGCGAGCGAGATGATCTTCTGGTATCCGCGTTCGCCCATCTCACGAGGGATAGGACCAAAGATGCGGTTTGCCTTTGGCTCTGGCTTCACCTTATCAACGATAACGACTGCGTTGTCGTCAAAGCGGACATACGATCCATCCTTGCGGCGGAATGCCTTGGTCTGACGGACAACGACGGCGTGAACGACTTCTTTCTTCTTGATGGCCTTGCGAGGTTCAGCAACCTGAATTGAGATAACGACCTTGTCGCCAATTTCTGCATAGCGGCGCTTTGAACCGCCGAGCACCTTGAAGACACGTCCGATCTTTGCGCCGGAGTTGTCTGCGATATTCACAATGGAGCGTGGCTGAATCATAAAAGTTTAGACAATCTTGAAGTGCTTAGTCTTTGAGATAGGACGCGTCTCCTGAATGGTGACCTTGTCACCGATGTGCTTGGTGTTACCAACATCGTGCGCAGCGTACTTTTTGCGCTTCTCCATGTACTTGCCGTACTTAGGGTGCTTGACGAAGCGCTTCACCATGACGACGGTGGTGTCCTTCATCTTGTCGGACACGACGACGCCACTGAGTGTCTTCGTCTTCTTTTGTTCAGGTGCGGTTGTCATATGTTATTTGGGTGCGTTGGCTGCGGTGAAAGCGCGGGCGATGTCCTTCTTGGCTTCGCGCATCTTCTTGACGTCACGTGCCTTGCTGCCAGCAACCGCAAAGCGGGCCTGACGGAGCTCCTCACGCTTCTCAGCGATGAACGTTGAGAGCTGGTGGGCGTCTTTCTTTGTGATATCTAACATTGTGGTCATGGTGTTTGGCACTATACGTGAAGGAATCGTTGAGGACAACTACGCGCGTTCGACGATCTTCGTCTTCACCGGCATCTTTGCACCTCCTTTGCGGAGCGCTTCTTTTGCAGCTTCGGCTGAAACACCGTCGATTTCGAAAAGCATGCGGCCTGGGTTCACTGGGGCAACGAATCCCTGAGGATCACCCTTACCCTTACCCATGCCCACTTCGGCAGCTTTCTGTGTGAACGGACGGTCAGGGAAGATACGCATCCAGATGGTGCCGTTCTTACCGAGTTCACGACGCATAACGCGACGTGATGCTTCGATTTGGTTGCTTGTGATGCGACCAGCCGCCATAGCCTTGAGACCATACGAACCGAAGGCGAGGGTGATACCACGAGTAGCAACACCAACGCGCGCAGGATTGCGACGGCCAGTCTGCCACTTGCGGAATTTTACTTTCTTAGGAAACAACATGACTATTTCTTATCTTTATCAAAGACTTCACCGCGGTAAATCCAGACACGGATACCAATCTGACCCTGTGGGATGTGTGCTTCGTCGTGCGCGTAGTCGATGTCTGCGCGGAACGTCTGGAGCGGGATACGACCACGCTTGATAGCTTCGCGACGTGCCATGTCGGCACCACCCAAACGACCCGAGAGGTGGATGCGCATACCCTGAACATCGCGGTTTGCCATAACCTTCTCGGCAGTCTGCTTGAGAACACGGCGGAATGGGAAACGCTTTTCGATGCCTTCGCGCGCCATGATAGCGACGATAGCTGCGTTTGCTTCAGGTGAGCGGATTTCTTCTACTTCGAGCTTGAGTGCATCTGCACCAACAAGTTTCTTGGCTGCGATAAGTGCGTCGAGGTTCTTCTTGATCTTAGTGATGCCTTCTCCGCTGCGGCCAATGATGAGACCTGGGCGTGATGTCTTGATGAGGATCTTGAGGCGAGTTCCCTGGCGTTCGAGATCAATACCACCGACGTACATATCGCGAAGAGCCTTCTCGAGGTGCTTCCTGATAAGAATATCGGTCTTGAGGTACGCCTGATAGTCATTGCCGCGCGCGAACCAACGTGACTGCCAGTCGCGGAGAATGCCCAAACGGTGTGCAAATGGATGTACGTGGTGTGTCATATACTATTTCGTTTCTTTGACGGCTTTCTTAGTCGTCTTCTTAGCTACTGGCTTTGCTGCTTTCTTGTCAGCCTTAACAACAGGAGCCTTGCTACCAAGCACGAGTGTGACGTTGCTTGAGTGCTTGTCGTAACCCGATGCACGACCCTGTGCCTTTGGCATGTAGCGGCGCATCTTGAGGCCCTTGTCGACGCGGATTTCCTGAATGAAAAGGCCGTCGGTTGAAATACCGCCGTTGTTCTTTGCGTTCGCAATAGCAGACTTCACGAGGTTCGTGAGCTGACGCGTTGCACGCTTCGGAGTCGTGTCGAGAATGAGAAGAGCACGTGAGACTTCCTTGCCCTTGATGAGATCTGCGACGATGCGGACCTTGCGAGGAGCCTGACGATAGTTTTTAAGATAAGCCTTCATACAGATTCAGTTTATTTCTTTGCTGGAGCGTCAGATGCACCCTTAGCTGCCTTTGCTGCGTTGATCTCGGCTTCCTTCTTTGCGGTATCGAGAGCCTTCTGCATCTGACCACCGTGGCGCTTGAAGGTCTTAGTAGGTGCAAATTCACCAAGCTTGTGTCCCACCATTTCCTCGGTCACGAAGACATCGAGGAACTTGTTGCCGTTGTGGACGGCAAATGTAAAACCGACCATTTCAGGGGCGATAACGCTTGCGCGTGCCCAGGTCTTGATAGAAGGGCCACCGGCTTTGCCGGCTGCAACCTTCTTCATAAGTTTGGCATCAAAATGAGGGCCTTTTTTGAGTGATCGTGTCATGTCAGCGAAGAAAAAGAGCCGTGAGGCTCGTGGAGCGATAATAGCAAAAAGCAAGCAGATGTCAAATGCCTCTCTGCCGGACGAGGCCTTTTTGAAGCCACTTTTCCACTCTCTATCCCCAACCTATTGCCTTTTTACAAAAGAAGGGTACAATTCTTTTCCAGTTGCTTCGAGTCTTCTTTTTGACCTGGAGCCAGGTGATTTGGTCTTTGTATTTTGGTTTTTGCTTACATCCGGCGACAAAGCCGGTGTATATACGCAGAGGGGAAGCTCATGTTCCGAGTCTACTGCTGTGAGACGGGTCTGGGAGTACCGTACCAGTTCGAGAGGAGCCGTCCCAAGCGGGGCGTCCGAATCTCGACCCCCGTCCGTGCAGGCAACGCGGTCCGGCGTCGGCGCTTCATGCGCCGAATCCTCCGAGCTCTCCGAGGGGAGGTCTCATGAAGATGCGAGTGCCTGTCAGCATCCAGGGAAGGCTGGTCCTTATGACCGGCCAGGAGCTCGAGGCAACCCTGACGGTGCATAGCGACGGAACGTGCTGTTTCGTCGCTGACCGTGGGCTGTGCTACCGCCTCAACCAGTTCCTGTTCTTCACCGCCTACGCCTACTGACCCTCGCTGGGCTCCCCAAAAGAGCCCGCAACCCCGAGCCTAGCCACGACCAACGGTCGTCTATGCTCACCCCAAAGGACCTCGTGCCAATTCCACGGTACGCGGTCCTTTTCAATTTATGGACAACAAACAAACCCGCCTTTCGGCGGGCTCATTTTTTGTATCCTTGTATCCTCGTATCCTTATTTCGTCTTCTTTCCACCAACGCGTCGGCGTTCGACGATGAGGTGGTTTGAGTACTTCTTTGGAGTACGCGTCTTGTGACCCTTACCGGTGTTCTTACCGTGACGGGTGCGTGCGCGGCGGTGACCACGACCCTGAACACCTTCACCACCACCGTGTGGGTGGTCAACTGGGTTCATGGCAGTACCACGGACCTTTGGACGTACGCCGAGCCATCGGTTGCGGCCAGCCTTACCGAGGTTCTCCAAGCGGTGCTCTGGGTTCGAGACTTCACCAACTGATGCCCAGCCGATTTCGTCGATGCGACGGATTTCGGTCGAAGGCATCTTGATGAGCGCGTATCCTGCGTCGTGAGCAACAACTTCTGCGTAGTTACCTGCTGAACGTACGAGCTTCGCACCACCCTGAGGCTTGAGTTCGATGTTGTAAACAAAAGTACCAACAGGAATCTTTGCGAGTGGAAGACGATTGCCCGCCTTTGCAGGTGCGCTTGCTGAGTTAATCATCGTGTCGCCAACCTTGATGCTCTGAGGAGCGATGACGTAACGGCGTTCACCGTCGCTGTAACAGATGAGGGCGATGAATGATGTGCGGTTTGGGTCGTATTCGATTGATTCAACACGAGCAGGGATATCCTGTTTGTCGTACTTGAAGTCGATATCGCGCCAGCGACGCTTGTGACCACCACCGACTGAACGAGTCGTGAGACGACCAAAGGCGTTGCGTCCGTGTGAGCGCGTGTAGCCCGCTGTGAGTGGCTTGTGAGGCGTATCCGTCGTGAGGATAGCGCGATACGAGATCACTGACATTCCGCGGCGTCCTGCTGATGTTGGTTTGTGCTTTTTCATGAAATGGATGCTAGACGAGCTCGATTGTGTCGCCCTTCTTGAGCTGAACGTAGGCCTTCTTACCGCCACCTGATGTGCTCTGGAGACCGCGGCGTGACATGTAGCTCTTTGTTGGGACAGTGACGATGCGGACAGCTGTTGGTGTTACACCGTAGACGTCCTTGATGGCAGCCTTGATGGTTGTCTTGTTTGCTGAACGTGCGACGTCGAACGTGTAGACGTTGCTCTCTGCGACCTGTGATGCCTTCTCGGTGATGCGAGGATTGCGAAGGATATCGCCGCTGATCTTGCCGGCAGCAACCGTCGTCTTGAACGTCGTATCAACGTCCTCCTTGGTCTTCACAGCAGCAACAACCGGCATGCTCTTTCGCTCGTCGTTCTTCTCCTGCGCGTCTTCTTTCTTCGCCTTAGATGCGAAAAGAGATGTCTTTGCCTGAGAGCTCGAGTTTGAATCTTTTTTCTTGAACAACATAAAAGTAGTGTGAGGAGGAGTTATTTCGTCTTAGGCTCAAAGAGCTTGAGTGAAGCCTCTGGGTTTTCGATGAGGAGGTACTTCGATGAAAGCGCGTCAACGACGTTGAGGTTGCGGAGCTCGTCAACTTCAACATTGCCAAAGTTACCGAAGCTGCGCTTTGTGTTCTCATCGTTCTGTGAGAGCGCGATGAAAACTGCGTTCGTCTTCTTTGAAGTGATCATCTCGAATCCCTTGATGCCAGCAAATGTTTTGAGCATCGTGCGAGCCTGTGCAGTCTTTGGAGCTGCGAATGAGATTGAATCGATGAAGATCACTTCACCTTCGCGGAGCTTCTGTGAGAGAACAACCGCGAGTGCCTT
>Ga0172380_10002579_pt1 | contig 27351 bp, 19 predicted proteins | sample Leawe162metaG_FD_119747 | JGI IMG/M metagenome (GOLD analysis project Ga0172380, IMG submission 119747) | Leachate microbial communities from a municipal landfill in Southern Ontario, Canada - Leachate well 162 metaG | ecosystem: Engineered > Solid waste > Landfill > Unclassified | place... | reverse complement strand
GCTGGCGTTTTGGTGTCGATATAGGGGCGGCTTCCAACGGCTTGCCTGAATTTATCACATACCGCATCTTTAATTTTTAAAGTTGCAAACTCTAGGCTTTTTAATGGGCATTTAACGCCTGTAACTTTAACCATAAAGTCATGCTTCACATCAAACCATTGCGGCCAATTCATTTTATAGGCGGCATCAAATAAGTCTTCTTCATTCAAATACTTACCGCGCCCGACTTGCCACATAATCCGTGTGGCGATACGTGAATGCAAGTTGGCGGTATAGCATATAGCCCAATCACCATCAAAGCTCACACCACCATCAGTTGGCTTGATGGATTTAGCACCTACTTGTTGAAGTTCATCTGCCAATAACTGCTCTAAACCGCGTGGGCAAGTTGCAAAATATCGATTAGGGGGTTGCTGTGCCATAAATTAACGATCGCTTTTCATAAAAATTCGGTTGTTAGTGCTCTGATTATGCTCTGCCAGTTTTTCTACAAACTGTAGAAATTCAATTTTATGTGTTTTTTCTAGCGTTTTTGCACGCTCACGTAAGCTGTTTAAACGCAAATCTGCAAACCCGCGCTTTAACCCAAATACAGCAATATTCCCAGGCTTACCCGTTGGTAATATCAGCACGCGTCCATTAAAACTCTGCTCAATACGCTGTAAATAAACATCAAAGTTTTTATCACTACCCCATAAGTTAATAACAAATACGCCATCGTACTTTAATGTATTAGCGCACTGGTCAAAAAAATCCTGGCTGCAAAAATTGGGCGGGATGCCATTGCGATCAAAAGCATCGATGATCAAAACATCTGTCGCGTCAGTATGCTCTGCTAAATAAATTAAACCATCGGCTTCAATGACTTCAAGTCGTGCATCGTTATCGGGCACGTGAAACTGGTTACGTGCCACCTGAATAATACTTGGGTTAATCTCAATCACTTTACTTATAATTTCAGGGCAATGTGCATACACGTATTTAGCCACCGAGCCACCACCCAAGCCAATTGTCAGCATATCCTCAACTTTGGTATGAAACAATAAAAACCCCATGATTGCACGTGTATAAGTAAGCTCTAATGCGAACGGGTCTCTAATGCGCATCGCACTTTGCACCGTGGCTGAGCCCAAGTGCAGTGCACGCACGCCGTTAATTTCACTCACATCTACCGTATCATTTGCAGCACTCGGATGATTAAAGCCGCGCAACAAACTTTTGGCAACACGAAACATTACGCGGCCTCCGCTTCATCTTCATCATCAGCAACAATTAAGTCAGCCGCAGCTGGTTCACTTTCAAGCACATGCATAAATTTAGTGCGCAAATCCATCATCAGCGTATCGACTTCCTGCACCTGCAAACTTACACGTGTGCCCGTTTTAAGTTCAGGCAAGCCATACACTTTGGTCATATAAGGCAAGTTATCTAAACGCACTAGGTTCTCTCGCCACACTGTAGCGTGAATTTCCTGCCCACCTTCTTTTTGATAGCCCTCTTGAACCAAATACTGTAAGCACCAATAGCGCTCCATCCGAATTTGAAACTCGCTATAGGCTTTGTAAGTGAGTTCAAAGTTACGCAGATGGGTGGTAAGCGCATCGCTATTAGGCAGATACGCAGGCGCAGTATTCTGCACCACACTGATAATTTGCCGTTGGTTGATTAAATCCACCGCGCGGCGTAAGGGTGATGTGCTCCACGCATACTGAGCCACACCTAAACCCTGATGCGGCTCAGCTTTGGTTGTCATATACACTTTGCCACCCATTTGTGCACGATACAATCCGGGCACTTCATGTGCCGCCAATAATGCACCCCATTGATTGTTCGCTTCAATCATTAGTTCTGCCACCAGTTTATCCATAGGCGAGCCACGATGACGCCCGATAATGCTAACAATGCCATCATCGACATAAAAATTGTAATCAACCTGCGGCGGTTTTGTCGGGTCGTATTTACCGCGCGCTTTCTCTAACGACTCAGCCAACTGAAACAAAAATAATAATCTAGCCCAGTAAGGGTGGCCGCTATCTTCAGCTAATGTTGCTTCATTGAAAAAAGGCTCTAGCGCATCGTGGCGTAAATTATCGGCAATTTTAATCAGCTCAACCTTGCTATTACGCTGTGTAATTGTGAAATCAGCCGCTACATGCAGATACAGTGATAATACCGGCTTGATTTTACCTGCATCCAAACTAAACGGCCTGATGGCGGTTTCTGGCAACATGGTGATTTTGTGGCCTGGCATATAAACCGTTGACAGTCGCTGCATGGCGCCGATATCCAGCGGGCTACCTATCAAGATACCTAACGCAGGGGCTGAAATATGAATACCAACGCGCGTCACACCGTCTGCCATCTGCTTAATTGAAAGCGCATCGTCAATTTCAGTCGTCGTGCTGTCATCAATACTAAAAGCTTCGACATCGGCCATCGGTAAGTCAAAGGTTAAGTCAGCAGGGATTTCAGCAATTTGTTCAGCAGTAAAGTCCGTGCCCTTAGCAAAATACTCGCGTAAAAAAGCGCCTAAGTGATAATCATGGATTGATGGAATCGCGCCGCAGGCATGCAAAAGCTTGATGTGACTCACATGCAAATCACCCGCTGCCGCATCTAGCGTTTTGTATTCAAACGCATTCTTATCTGGCTCGTATAGCAACATATCAAGCTTTTGCATCAACTCCTCTGGCATCGTATGTGCTTTGAGCTGTGCAATGAAACCTGCCATTTTTTCTGCCAACAAGCGTTTTTTTTCTAAGCCGGCGAGCGCCGCTTTTAAAATTTCGGCAGGTGCCGCTTTATAGCGCCCTTTGCCTTTACGGTTGAAATATACAGGCGCACTGTGCAGCTTTATCGCAATAGCAGCTGCTTCTACTGAAGTGGGTTTGCGGCCATAATAATCTTCAGCAAATGCTTCAAAGCCAAATTCAGGCTCACCGCAACATTCCCATAAAAAATCCAGGTCTAGCGTTTCTGCCTCAAGGTTTGCCGCCTCCATAAAGCCTGTTAACGGCGCTTCAAAACGCATCAATACATTGCTGGTTTTAATTTTACTGCGCTTACCACCTGCAGATTCTATTTGCATAGACCCCTGCGATTCGGTCATGATAGAGGCAACTTTAAAACTACCGTCTTCTTCAAAAAATACGTTCATACTAGGCTTGGATAACTAAATTAGGCACATTTTACCTTGTAATAGCAAATTCACTTGTAAACAATCTACATTTAGCCTCCAAATAAAACTCAATTAAAAAACACATTCGAAATAATATTATGGACAAACGCATCCCCGTCACACTTCTTACCGGTTTTTTAGGTTCAGGCAAAACTACATTGCTGAACCAATTATTACGCCACTCAGCTATGCACGACTCTGCAATCATCATCAACGAGCTTGGTGATGCAGGGTTAGATCAAATTTTCGCCAATAGTAACTTAGCGCAAACCATTGAAGGCGAGCAAATCGCAGACAACACCGTATTGCTCAACTCAGGCTGTGTGTGCTGCAGCCTAAAAAACGAGCTGGCTGACACCATGCGCGATTTATTTTTTAAGCGCGCTCTGCAAGCTATTCCCGAGTTTAATCGCTTAGTGATTGAAACAACCGGCATGGCTGACCCCGGCCCGATACTGGCTAACTTGATGAACGAGCCTGTAATCGAATCCACCTACAGACTAGACGCTGTAGTAGTCACTATCGATAGCGTTTATGGCTTAGAACAAATTGCAAATAATAAAGAAGCCCTAAAACAAGCGGCTGTGGCGGATATACTACTACTGACTAAAACTGATTTAGCTAGTGCAGAACAAATCGAAGCGTTAGAACAAAAGCTTACCAGCATCAACCCCGGCGCGACACAGCATAAAATTATCAATGGTGAATTAGACCCTGCTTTTATCATTGATGTTGGGCTGTTTGACCTTGCTACCAAACAGGCAGAGCCACAGCGCTGGCTTCGCGCGCCAAGCCAAGCGAAATTACCTAAAGGCACTTTACCGCAGAAAGTACATGACGACGAAATAGTAAGCTTCACTGTCACCATGCCAAAACCTTTGCATTGGCGCGATCTCAAACCTGTGATTCTAAAGTTATGCCAAACGCACGGTGAAAAACTACTGCGCCTAAAAGGCATTATCCATGCCGAAGATCAACCCGCCCCGCTTGCGATTCATGCGGTGCATTTCACACCCTACCCGCCTACCCTGCTTGAAGGCTGGAGTGAAGAAGAACCCAATTCACGCATTGTGATTATTGGTAAAGGGCTGGATGAACTGGAAATTAGAAAGGTTTTAATGCAGGTTTAAAACCTGCACCAATACGACTTACGTCATCAAATTAACAACTAGAGACTTTTGCACGAAGCGATTTTAAGCCTAAAAACATTAAAACTGTCATTCCGAACGAAGAGAGGAATCTTTGTATCTTATTGAATATATTGGATTTCTCACTTCGTTCGAAATGACATAACGTTGATGTTTTTGATAAAAATACGTCATATTATGATTCGTGCAAAGGTCTCAGCTAAAAATATAATTTATTACTGCTCACATTGCCCATTATTATCTTGGCGTTCTAAGCGCTCATTCTGCGTAGGCTTACGCTGCGTAGGTCGCGCAATTAAAACAGATTTTAACGGCGCGGTTTTCCAATTTGGTTTTAATGGCGTCATGCCTACCACACGTTTTCTTGCAACAATAAAATAGACACCGCCCATCACAGTTAACCAACGGGCCGTGAGCCTATTCATAAAAGCAAAGCGTTTACGCCAGGCTGCTTGCTCAAAAGGTGGTTCATGACAACACATTTCAACCGACACCACCTCAAATCCAAGTAGTGCTAACCAATCTTTTAAACGGTTGAGCCCGATAAACTTACCATTCCATGGAAAAGTGTTAACGACTGTGTTTTTATTTGAGACTAGTTTTTTAAAAGCCAGCACTAAACCCCAAAAACCAAATGGATTAAATCCAGTGATTAACAAATGTCCCTCCGGCATCATCACCCGCTCTGCCTCACGCAAAGTTTGATGCGGACGCTCGCTAAACTCAAGCCGATGTGGTAACAGTAAAACATCTAAACTCATGTCAGCAAAGGGTAAAAAATCATCCTGACAACATAAATCATGCACCTGTGTTGCACAGGCATACTCTGCCGAGTGATACCGATGCGCAATACGTGAGTTACGCAGCAAATCCATCTGCAAGCAACCCATTTGCAATGCATTAAAGCCAAATAAATCAACGACAGCCTGGTCATACAAGGCCTGTTCTTGCCGTTGCAAATACTGCCCCAGCTCAGAATCCAGCCACTGGTACTGAGCATTTTGTATGTTTTGTAGATTTATTTGTGAACTCATTGTGTAATTACCATTCAAACAAAATCGTTAAAGACCTTTACAAGTTTTAATTGACATTTAAAGCGCTTAACCAAATGATAGCCGATATGCAAGCTCACCTACAAATTATCCCCATTCCAGCGTTTAAGGACAATTACATCTGGCTTATTCACAATGGCCGACAAGCGATTGTGGTTGACCCTGGCGATGCACTGCCTGTGCTTAACACCTTAAGCCAGCATCAATTAACTTTACATACCATTTTAATTACCCACCATCATCAAGACCATATTGGCGGCGTAAATGCACTTGTAGAAAAATATCCTGATGTAGAAATATTTGCACCGAAAAACGAGCAATATGACTTTAAACATACACAAGTCTGTGAACCTGATGTCGTTAAATTAGCTGCGTTTAATATTGAATTTACGCTCATCGACCTACCAGGACACACACTTGGTCACGTTGCTTATTATGTAGCACACAGCGATAACCCCTGGTTGTTCTGTGGGGACACCTTATTCGGCGCAGGTTGCGGGCGTCTGTTTGAAGGCTCGCCTACGCAAATGCTACACTCATTACAAAAGCTAGCGGCATTGTCTGCTACAACCCAAGTGTTCTGCACACATGAATATACCTTGCACAATATTGGCTTCGCATTAACGCTTGAACCTAATAACTCAGCACTACGCCAACGACAACATGACACCCTTAAATTAAGAAATGCTCACCTTCCGAGCCTGCCATCAACCATTGCCTTAGAGTTAGCTACCAATCCTTTTTTACGTTGCAATTCAACAGAAATTCAATCGTCACTTCAACTAAAAAATGCTAGCTTACTGCAAGTTTTTAGCTTGATCAGAGAAATTAGAAATCATTACTAATCAATAAGATACAAACTATACATCAAGTAAATTAGCCTTTTATTTACTTGACTTTGCGACGCGCTCTTCGTTACTATGTCGCTACATTATGATTAAGAGCGTTTTTATGGGTTTTCAATTATTTCTACGCATTTTTCATTGTTGCAAAAAAATTGGATGTTTTATCACAATCAAATTGTCTAGCGTTAATCTACCAAGTTATTTAATGATTTTATTGACGGGTCTGTACTTTCACAGCCCGCTATTGCATGCCGAGTCTTATACGGAATTTAACGTGCTAGGCGATGAAATCGTTATTTATGCAGATGATACTTTCAAACCTGCGCCTAGGAATTTAGGGGTAAATGAAAGCCGCTCAAAAGAGCTTGCTACCAAGAGTGCGCCTACTGAAAACCGCCGTAATGATAGTCCTAGCTACAAAATTCCGCGCGGTGGCCGTTTAGGCGACGCGCTCGATACTAGCCTCAGTGAAAAAAATATCAATGTCGAAACCAATACCAATAGCGCCAACAATGACGCGACTGACGTTGTTACGATCAGTAGTGACGACTTATGGCAACGCATCAAAAATGGCTATGCCATGCCCGAGTCAACCTCTAACCTCACCGCTAATCATGAAAACTGGTATAGCTCACGCCCAGATTATATTAAACGCATGGTGGAGCGTAGCCAAAGATACTTATTTCATATTGTCGAAGAGGTTGAAAAGCGCGGCATGCCAACTGAAATTGCACTGTTACCCATGATTGAAAGTGCCTATAACCCGCAAGCCAATTCAACGAGCAATGCTTCCGGTATTTGGCAATTTATACCTTCTACCGGCAAGCATTTTGGTTTAAAGCAAAATTGGTGGGTGGATAACCGACGCAACATTACCTTTGCCACCGAAGCCGCGCTGACTTATTTACAAAAACTTCACGCCATGTTTGGCGCTTGGGATTTAGCCTTGGCCGCTTACAACGCCGGCGAAGGTACTGTTGGCCGAGCCATTGAGAAAAATAGAAAGCTCGGACTACCTACCGACTATGAAAGCTTGAATTTACCGCCAGAAACTAGAAATTATGTTCCAAAACTACAAGCGGTTAAAAATATCATGACCAACCCTGAAAACTTTGGCATTGACATCCAAACCATTGCCAACACACCATATTTTGCCAAAGTAAACGCGCCCGCACAGATAGACTCACGTTTAGCGGCAAGGCTTGCAGAAATAAGTGATGACGAATTTCTTGCACTTAACCCTAGCTACAAACGTCCAGTTGTCACCAGTAGTAGCGAAAATCACGATTTGCTGCTCCCTATTTTATCTGCACAAACATTTAGAACCAACCTCGCTAACTATGACAAGCCACTAGTAAGTTGGCGAACTTACCACGCAAAACGTGGTGAACGCATGGAGGCAATCGCCAATAAGTTTGGCATTAATGTTACAAAACTACGCAACGTTAACAACTTACCGACACAGAATAAAATTAAATCAGCCGCTACAATTTTAGTCCCTAATGGAAAGCAAACTGATTTTAATAGCAAAGAAGCTGCAACAAACCTAAATGCTGATGAATCAACAACGTTTACTCAAGAACATGCTTTAACGTCGCAACAAAATGCAGCGAATATCGATATGGTCAGTCTGCAGAATATCGTTGCCGATAGCAGTGAAGCCAGTAAGAATGAACTAGTGGTGAGCAATAACGTCACACATAAAGTTAAAAAAGGTGAGGTGATGCAGAACATTGCAAAACGCTACGGCGTGAGCATTAAGCAGATTATGGCCGCAAACTCACTTAAAAGTAATCGGCTAAAAGCTGGCCAACTATTGAATATAAACACTACTGCAAACAGCAAAACCACTAAATCTGCATCCTATAAAAACGCAACTAAAAAACAAATCTACATCGTGAAACGTGGCGACACTTTACATAGTATTGCGGGAAAATTCGACGTTGCCATTACGGATATCAAACGCTGGAACAAAAAAGTCAGCCATCATATTCAACCTGGCAATAAACTCACCATTATTCCGACTGATGCCTTGTAATTAACGACACCCGATGGCAAGTCATACACTACATTTCATCAAAAACGCGATTGTTGTCGCTATTTGTATATGGCTGTCCGCCTGTGGGGAATCGCCGAATAGCCATCATGCATCTACTACTGTTGATAACAACATCAATTATCCGATTGAATCTGGTGGCGCATTGATCAATGCAATGACAGGCGAGCCTAGTGGCTTAATATCGATGATTGCCGGTGAGTCTGCATCTGCGGCCATTTCTTCCAATATCTTTAACAGCTTGCTTAAGTATGACAAAAATCTTGAACTTGAAGGAGATTTAGTTGCAAGCTGGCAAATTTCAGCAGACCAGAAAACCATTACTTTCAAACTAAAACCCAACTTAAAATGGGCAGACAATCAGCCACTCACCAGTGCCGACGTGCTGTTTACATGGCAAGCAGTTACCGACGAAAAAACAGCCAGCCCCTACGCCTCAGATTTTCAACTGGTTAAAAAGGCAGAAACACCAGACCCGCTAACGTTTAATGTGACTTACGATCAAGCCTACGCCCCAGCGCTTGATAGCTGGGCAGGTTTGCATATTTTGCCTAAACATTTACTAAAAGGAAAAGATTTACACACGAGTACTTTTGTACGCAACCCTGTTGGTAGTCATTATTACAAGCTGGATAACTGGGCGCATGGCGAAAATTTAAAATTATCAAGAAATGCCAACTCCGTATTGGGGCAAGCTAAAATAGATAAACTGATCACGCGCATTATTCCTGATAACTCTGCGCAATTTCTAGAGCTAATGGCAGACAATATTGACTTGATGGGTTTGGATCCCATCAAGTACTCACGTATCATCCCTGCACGCCCCGAGCTACAGCAAAAACTCGCACTTTATAAAGAGCTAGGGAACAGCTACACCTATATGGGTTTCAACCTGAAACACAAGCCATTTGATGATGTGCGCGTGCGCCATGCCATCAACTATGCCATTGATAAACAAGAGATTATTGACGGTGTTTATCTAGGCCTAGGCATTAACATTGCTTCACCTTACAAACCCGGCACACGCTGGAGCAATCCAGCACTCACACCTTATCCTTATGATCCGGCGAAAGCCAAAGCTTTGCTAAAACAAGCTGGATTTATAGACACCGACGGCGATGGCATTGTAGAACGTGACGGCAAACCATTTGCCTTTGAAATCGTCACCAATCAAAATAAAGAGCGTGAGAAATCAGCAGTGCTGATTCAACGCAGACTTAAAGACGTAGGTATCGATGTTAAAATTCGCGCTATTGAGTGGGCAAGTTTTATTAGCCGCTTTATTAAAACCGGCGATTTTGATGTCGTAGTACTCGGCTGGGGGCTTGGCTTGGACCCTGACCAATTTAACATTTGGCATTCCAGCCAACAGGCGCCTGGGCAATTTAATTTTATCGGCTACAACAACCCTGCTGTAGATAAACTTTTAGAACAAGGGCGTTTAGAACTTAACCCGGATGAGCGCATGAAAATCTATCATGAATTTGCACGCGTATTATTGAGAGACAGCCCAATTGTGTACTTGTCTGCTGGCTACGGCTTAACCGCCATCAATAAACGGGTGAAAGGTATCGACAACCCCGCGCCTCCCGCTGGCATCGGTCACAACTCGCACGATTGGTATATCCCTACGCCGTTACGCCGAAACGAAATAAGCGCCCATTAGTCATGTTCAAATATCTGATTAAACGTGTATTGTGGATGATACCAATGCTAATTGGCATTAGCCTCATCTCGTTCTTCATCATGCATCTGGCACCTGGTGACATCACCAGCAATGAAGCCGCATTTAACCCAAAAGCCAGTGAAGAGTCACGCCAAAAGTTACGTGAAATGTACAATCTGGATAAACCGGTCACTGTGCAATACGGCTTATGGCTTAAACGTATGGTCACTTTAGACTTTGGAAAATCATTTGCCAGCCATCAAAAACCTGTGTTTTGGCAAACCACAGATAAAGATGGCAACGTGACCAAAGGCCTCATTCAAGAAGCCTTGCCCATCACCTTAATGATTAACCTGTTAGGGCTTGGCATCACGCTGATACTAGCCATCCCATTGGGCATCATCGCTGCACGTAAATATCTGGGCTGGCAAGATCGATCCATTACCCTATTTAATTTTATCGGCTTTTCTATTCCAGGTTTCTGGCTATCGTTACTGTTAATGTACTGGCTAGGCGTGGTCAATAACTGGTTCCCCATCTCTGGATTGCACAGCCTCAATTACGAATCACTAGACACCTGGGGCAAGCTTAAAGACTCATTAAGCCACTTGTTTCTACCCGTTATCATTCCTTCAATTACAGGTCTGGCAGGCATCACCCTATTTGTTAAAAACGGCATGTTAGATGTGCTACAACAAGATTACATTACCACTGCCCGCGCTAAAGGCTTGAATGAGCACAAAGTTGTCTATACCCACGCCTTGAGAAATGCGCTACTGCCGCTCATCACCATTGTTGGCCTGTCTATACCAGGTTTAATCGGCGGCTCCGTCATAGCCGAGACCATTTTTGCCATTCCCGGCATGGGCAAGTTATTTTACGACGCCGTTCTCATGCGCGACTTTCCGGTAGTGATGGGTATCCTCACCATCGGTTCCGCACTGACACTGGTAGGTAATTTATTGGCAGATGTCGCCTACGCATGGGCAGACCCACGCGTACGGCGTGGTGTGGCTAGGGGTTAATATGAATAAAAATGTATTCATAAAAGCTTTATCCAATCCACTTGCATTAGCTGGCTTTATTATTATCGTGCTAGTATTTTTATTATCGATGCTCGCCCCTTTTATAGCCCCATTTGATCCTAATGACATCAATGTAAAGGCTATATTGCTCGAGCCTTCAATGCAGCATTGGATGGGCACTGACGGCCTAGGGCGTGACGTGCTAAGCCGCATGCTACATGGTGGACGCATTTCTTTACTGGTGGGGTTAGTTGCCGTCGGCATTTCCACCGCTATTGGCATTATCCTAGGTGCAATCGCAGGCTTTTATCGTGGCTGGGTAGACACTTTCATTATGCGTCTAGTCGATGTCATGCTATCCATTCCCAGTTTCTTTTTGATACTAGCGGTCATCGCGTTTTTAACGCCTTCAATTATCAACATCATGATTGTGATTGGGCTAACCTCCTGGATGGGCGTCACGCGTCTCGTTCGTGCAGAGTTTTTAAGTTTGAACGAACGTGAGTTTGTCACGGCCTCTCGCACCTTGGGCGCAAAAGATGCGCGTTTAATTTTCACCCATCTGCTCCCTAATAGCCTCACCCCTATTATTGTGAGCGCAGTACTTGGTGTCGCCGGCGCAGTTTTAATGGAGTCCGGATTAAGCTTCCTGGGGCTTGGTGTACAGGCACCACAAGCCTCATGGGGTAACATTCTAACTGACGGCAAAGAATACATTCAGTTTGCCTGGTGGCTATCGTTGTTCCCCGGCTTAGCTATTTTAATCACGGTGTTGGGGTATAATCTACTCGGTGAAGGCTTACGTGATGCACTTGATCCACGAAGTGGGTCAAGCAAATAAGACGCATTGTAAAGTACGGACTAACAAGCGAGTGTCAACTTGCTTCAATTCAAGACAATAGGATATAGATATGGGATTTTTAGCTGGTAAAAAAGTACTCATTGCGGGCTTATTAAGTAACCGCTCAATCGCTTACGGCATTGCTGCTGCCATGAAACGTGAAGGTGCCGAACTCGCTTTCACCTATCAACTCGAAAAACATGAAAAACGCGTTGCTGGCTTAGCGGCCGATTTTGACTCAAAAATTGTACTGCCGTGTGATGTGGCTGAGGATGCACAAATTGACGCCCTCTTTCCAGCCCTGGCTAAACATTGGGATGGCTTGGATTCACTGGTGCACTCGCTTGCATTCGTACCAAAAGTAGCGCTGGATGGCGATTATCTGGACGCTGTCAATCGTGAATACTTTCGTATTGCACATGACATCAGCTCATACAGCTTTTCAGCGCTGGCCAAAGCGGCATACCCGATGATGCAAGGCCGCAAAGGCAGCCTACTCACACTGAGTTATCTAGGCGCAGAACGCACGATGCCTAACTACAATGTCATGGGCGTTGCCAAAGCGAGTTTAGAGGCCAATGTACGCTATTTAGCGCAAAGCCTAGGCCCACGTGGCATCCGTGTTAATGCGGTGTCTGCAGGCCCCATTAAAACGCTTGCAGCGTCAGGTATTGCAGACTTTGACAAAATGATAGGCTTTAACGAGAAGCATGCCGCATTACGCCGCAATGTCACAATCGAAGAAGTCGGCAACGCTGCGGCATTTCTCTGTAGCGATCTAGCCTCCGGTATTACCGGTGAAATTACTTATGTCGATGGCGGAATGAACATTACTGCCGCAGGTCAAATTGATTAGCACTCACAAATAGGCATAAGTGTTACGCACATAAAAAAGCCGATGTTTACATCGGCTTTTTTATGTGCGTAACACTTATCCCAGATATTTTATCAAGACTTAATTCGCAGCATTATCTAATAACAAACGCTGATTAACTTTAATCTTAGCTTTTTCACGCAAGGATTGTTTGTAAGCCGCAAGGTATTCACTGTTTAATGCGGCATCCAATTCTGATTTTACCGCTTTAGCAACGCCAGCATCGTCAGTTGCAGCATTCTCTACCTTAACAACCTTAACTAGTAAGTACCCTTGTTTTTCGTCAGCCAGCCCTGAATAAGCCGGTAATTGACTAACATCTGTTTTAAACACTTGCGTCATTGCCAATTGGGTTAGGCCTTGCGCATTTTTACGATCAACCGTTACTTCAGGAATCCAGTTAACACCATCGACAGCATTGCCTGCACGCAGCCCTTTTAATGCATCTTCACCCTTAGTTAGCGCCAATTTAGATGCAGCCTCTAGCTTAAGTAAACTTTCAATCCCAGCTTTAACTTCATCAAAACTTCTCGGTGTGGCGGCTTTGTAATCAATCACGCGCGCAGAAACTAAATTATTCGGCGCTATCTCCACCGCTTCTGTATTACGGCGATCTTTTAAGGATTCTTCAGAAAAAACCAAAGCCATCAGTTTGTCACTATTTTTAAAATACTCAGCACCTGACTCGCGGCTCAACCAATCTGACTGTTGCACTTGCCCGCCATAAGCCTTGGCTGCCGGCTCTAAACTACCTGACTGCTCATAGACAATGTTACTAAAGCCTTCAGCCTGCTTAGCAAACTCTTCCTGCGCTTTCTTGAACATTAAATCGCCTTTGATTTGTGGCTTTAATGCATTGAAATCAGAACTCTGGCCTGTAATCCCTGTGAGCTTGATAATATGGTATCCAAACTCAGATTCCACCAAATCACTCACCTCATTGACTTTCATACTAAAAGCGGCATCTTCAAACGGTTTAACCATTGCACCGCGACCAAAACTGCCTAAATCACCACCTTTAACCGCAGAACCTGGATCTTGAGAGTTTTTAACTGCCAACTCTTCAAATGACTTTGGATTCTTTTTAATTGCGGCAAGTAAGGCTTCGGCTTTGGCTTTGGCCTCTTGTTTATTCTCAGGAGTCGCATTCACGCCAAAACCTATCAGAATATGGCTGGCGCTACGTTGCTCATTCCCTTGAAATTGCGCCGCATTCTCATCGTAAAAAGCTTTTACTTCAGCATCATCAACGTTTACTTTTGTAATTAAATTAGCTGCAGACAGTAATAAAAACTCAACTTTAACTTGTGCTGGCGCAATAAATTTATCTTTATGCTGTTCGTAATAGGCGGTAACTTGCGCCGGCTCAATTTTCACCTGATCAATAAAATCTTTAGTTTTAATCTCAGCAACTGTGACATGTCGTTTCTGATTAACTAAGTTTAAAGTATTATCAGCGCGTGCATTAGAAATAAAACCAAGCTTGGCAATACCATCTTGCGCTTGTTGCGCCAACAAATCTGAGCGCATTCCCGCTTCAAACCTAGTAGGAGTCAAATTATTTTGTTGCAACACTTGATCATACAAGTCTTGTGAAAACTTTCCGTCTTTTTGGAAAGTTGGCATGCCTGTAATATAGGTGGCAAGTTGCGCATCGCTAATTGCATATTTTGCGTGCTTAATCTCCTCAGAGAGCAACTGCTCATTGATGAGTCGATCCAGCACCAATGATTTAACGATTGGGCTATCAAGCTGCGCTTGATCAACTTTACCTTCTGATTGCATACGATTACGTACTTCTTGCATTGCATTAGAATAGGCTTGAATAGAAATATCAGTGCCATTCACCTTAGCAATCGCGACATTTTTACCTGATTGACTTAAATAAGAGTCAATTCCAAATAAAGCAAATGGTATTGTAATTAAAGCTAACAATGTTTTACCAACCCAACCTTTGGCTACATCGCGGACACTATCTAACATAAAAAATTCTCTTCTTAAATATTCACTAACCAGTAAAAAAATAAAAAATCTGCAAAGTCTCAAAATAGAAATTACAAACTAAAGCTGGCGCTAATATATCACAAGTTTACTTGATATATTAATACTGAAACCTATGACATAAGATAATAAAAACAAGTTCTTAATCAGACGAAATTACTTGATTTTCACTTATAGATAACTAATTGAAAATAGAAATAAAAAAGCGAGTCCTAAGACTCGCTTTTTTATTTGGCGGAGCGGACGGGACTCGAACCCGCGACCTCCTGCGTGACAGGCAGGCATTCTAACCAACTGAACTACCACTCCTTAAACTGCAACGTATTATTAACAGCTAATACATATTAAAATTTTGCGCTTTAAATTTTAGCCATTAGTTCTCAATAGCTTTTTACAAAATAAAGAGTGCCTAAACTACTAGCACTCTCAATTTATAAAATTAGAAACGGCTTAGTCACATATAACATAATTGTTGGTTTTTGGTGGGTGCTAACGGGGTCGAACCGCTGACATTCGCCTTGTAAGGGCGACGCTCTACCAACTGAGCTAAGCACCCTGCATAACCAACTAAAATGCTAGTTTACAGCATCTTTAAGCGCTTTACCAGCCCTAAATTTTGGAGAATTTGCAGCTGCAATCTTGATTGTTTCGCCTGTACGTGGGTTACGGCCGTTACGAGCCTCACGTTTACCTACATAAAATGTTCCGAAGCCGATCAATGTTACTAAATCGCCCTTTTTAATTGCTGTTGTAATCGCAGCTGTTGTTGCATCTAATGCACGACCAGCAGCAGCTTTAGAAATACCAGCAGCGTTTGCAATCTCGTCAATCAGTTCTGATTTATTCACGTGTAATCCCCTCTCAAGGTTTTATTAAATAAAGAATCGGTAAATATTGGGAGAATAAAATCCCCGTATCAGCTTTATATCAAGCCTATAAAGGCTATGTCAAGCTTTTATGCGCCTTATGTCGCACTTATTTTTCAATGTTTTGTTGTCTCCGTAATAGCAGAGGCACTTTCCTTAGACTTATCAGTAGGTTGAACATCTTTCGATATATCTTCTTTAATATTATCAGTTTCAGGCAATGGCTCTGGTTTAGCCGCCAGCGCTAAGGCTAGCACATCATCTATCCACTGCACTGGGTGTATATCCAAATGATTTTTGATGTTTTCCGGAACATCCGTCAAGTCCTTTACATTCTGCTGCGGAATCAGCACGGTTTTAATGCCGCCTCTATGCGCTGCTAATAACTTTTCTTTTAGTCCACCGATCGGCAACACCTCACCCCTTAGCGTGATCTCGCCCGTCATCGCCACGTCTGCACGCACTGGAATGCCCGTCAGAATCGACACCAGCGCCGTGGTAATAGCGATCCCCGCACTTGGGCCATCTTTAGGCGTAGCGCCCTCAGGAAAGTGAATGTGAATATCATTCTTCTCATAAAAATCATCAGCTATGCCTAGACGTTTTGCACGGCTACGCACGACGCTCATTGCCGCCTGCGTAGATTCTTTCATCACATCACCTAATTTTCCGGTTGTTGTAGTTTTACCTTTACCTGGTAACAATACAGCCTCAATCGTCAACAACTCTCCTCCCACTGAAGTCCATGCCAAACCAGTCACCTGACCAACTTGGTTTTCTTTAGCCGCTACACCGTAATCATAACGCTGTACACCTAAGTACTTATCCAGATTTTTAGGTGTAACACTGATTTTTTTAGGGGCTTTCGCGCCCTCTTTTGCTTTAGTGGTCAGTAATTCTTTAACTACCTTTCTGCAGACCTTAGACACCTCCTGCTCAAGCTTACGTACCCCAGCCTCGCGCGTATAGTAGCGTACAATGTCACGCACCGCAGCCTCTGAAACACTCACTTCCTGCTCTTTTAAACCGTGTGTTTTTAATTGCTTAGGTAATAAATATCGCATAGCAATATTCACTTTTTCATCTTCAGTATAGCCAGAAAGATGAATAATCTCCATACGATCCAACAATGCCGCAGGAATATTCATTGAGTTTGCCGTTGCTACAAACATGACATCGGATAAGTCATATTCGACCTCAACATAGTGGTCAGCGAAGGTATGGTTTTGCTCAGGGTCTAAGACTTCCAGCAATGCTGAAGAGGGATCACCTCTAAAGTCCTGTCCCAACTTATCAACTTCATCGAGTAAGAATAGTGGGTTTTTAACGCCAACTTTAGTCATGCTCTGTAATATCTTACCTGGCATTGAGCCAATGTAGGTGCGCCTATGACCTCGAATCTCTGACTCATCACGTACGCCACCCAAGGCCATACGCACAAATTTACGATTAACCGCCTTTGCTATACTTTGCCCAAGCGAGGTTTTACCAACGCCCGGTGGGCCTACCAAGCATAAGATTGGTGCTTTAATTTTATCAACGCGTTGCTGTACCGCGAGATATTCAACAATACGCTCTTTAACTTTCTCCAGGCCGTAATGATCGTCGTCCAACACGGCTTCAGCCTTGATCAAATCTTTACTGATTTTAGTTTTTTTCTTCCAAGGTAAATTGATTAAAGTATCAATATAGTTACGCACGACGGACGCCTCGGCAGACATCGGCGACATCAATTTCAATTTCTTTAATTCGCTGGACACTTTAGCAAGCGCATCTTTAGGCAGATGTGCTGCTTCAATGCGCTTATCAAGCTCATCCATTTCATCAGTTTCATCTTGCTCACCCAGCTCTTTTTGAATCGCTTTAACTTGTTCATTCAAGTAATATTCACGCTGTGTTTTTTCCATTTGACGTTTCACACGGCCACGAATACGCTTTTCTACTTGCAGAATATCAATTTCACCTTCCATCAGGTGTAGCAGATGCTCTAGGCGTACGGCAACATCAAACATTTCAAGGATTTTTTGCTTTTCATCAAGCTTTAATGTCAAGTGCGCGGCAATTGTATCAGCCAGACGACCCGCTTCATCGATACTGGCTAGCGAAGTTAATATTTCAGGTGGTATTTTTTTATTCAATTTAACGTACTGATCAAATTGTGCAAAAACCGTACGCATTAAAGCTTGTATTTCTACATCGCTCACTGACTCTTCAATCAACTCTGTACGTGCAGCAAAACACTCTTCAGTCTCAGTAAAGTCGATAATTTTAGCGCGCTGCACACCTTCAACGAGCACCTTAACGGTACCATCGGGAAGCTTGAGCATTTGCAATACGGTCGCAATGGTTCCTACGTCGTGCAAATCGTTAGCTTCTGGATCATCCTTATTAGCGGATTTTTGCGCCACTAGTAGAATCTGCTTATTGCCTTCTGATGCAAGCTCGAGGGCTTTAACAGATTTTGAGCGCCCAACAAAAAGAGGAATAACTAAGTGCGGATATACGACGACATCACGCAATGGTAATAGCGGGATTAAACCGCCATCTGGGCTGTACGAAGGGAGTAATTGCGCCATGGGAGACCTCAATAAGCTAAAAAATTAAGCATAAAATGCCTGTATGTATATGGTATGGGGTGTTTTATTTACACTTCAAGTATCAGATAGTATTTAAGCACTAATTTAGCGCGTTAAATCGGAATATTTGAAAGAAATTTAGCGATGACTAGGATACGCGATAAGCGACATGACAATCTCAGCTTAAAGCGCTAGGCGCAACAAGCTGAGATTATAGGGCAAACAATAACTAAGCTACAGATTCTTCAGCAGGCTTGTCTGAGTAAATCAGGATGGGTGCTGTATCACCTCGGATAACGCCCTCATCGATAACAACCTTACTTAAATTAGCAAGTGAAGGTAGCTCATACATGATTTCCAGCAAAGCATGCTCCATAATGGAACGCAAGCCACGAGCACCAGTTTTACGTTCTAATGCTTTTTTAGCGATGAGTAGTAAAGCAGACTCTCTAAACTCTAAATCAACGCCTTCCATCTTAAACAACTTGATATATTGCTTAGTTAAGGCATTTTTAGGTTCAGTCAAAATCGTCATTAGTGCCGCTTCATCTAATGATTCCAGTGTAGCGACTACGGGTAAGCGCCCAATAAATTCTGGGATAAGTCCAAATTTAATGAGATCTTCAGGCTCAACATCACGCAACACAGCACCAATTTCACGCACATCTGCTTTGCTTTTAACTTCAGCGCCAAAACCCATACCGCCTTTTTCAGAGCGTAAGCGAATTACTTTTTCTAGACCATCAAATGCGCCACCACAAATGAATAAAATATTAGTAGTATCAAGTTGTACAAACTCTTGATTAGGATGCTTACGTCCGCCCTGTGGAGGAATTGACGCAACGGTACCTTCAATAAGTTTCAGCAGGGCCTGTTGCACACCCTCACCTGAAACATCACGGGTAATAGACGCATTCTCTGATTTGCGAGAAATTTTATCGACTTCATCAATGTAAACTATGCCGCGTTTGGCTTTCTCAGCATCGTAATCACACTTTTGCAATAGCTTCTGCATGATATTTTCAACATCTTCACCCACGTAACCGGCTTCGGTCAGCGTTGTAGCGTCAGCCATTACAAAAGGCACGTCAAGTAATCTAGCCAAAGTTTGTGCTAGCAACGTTTTGCCTGAACCCGTTGGACCAATCAGCAATATATTACTTTTTGCGATTTCAACTTCGTCTTTTTGTCCACCGTCAGAAAGGTTGTTGTGACCTAAACGTTTGTAATGGTTGTAAACTGCCACAGCCAGGTTTTTCTTGGCTTGAGTTTGACCAATCACATACTGATCTAAAATTTTGCAAATTTCTTGGGGGGTAGGCAGGCTAGTTTCTGTCGATTTCAAGCCGTCCGTGTTCTGGACTTCTTCTTTGATGATATCGTTACATAAATCAACACACTCATTACAAATGAATACAGACGGTCCTGCAATCAGTTTTTTAACTTCATGTTGGCTTTTACCACAGAATGAGCAATAAAGTAATTTATCGTCGTCGGCTTTAGTTGCCATCAATTATGTCCTATTGAATTAGATGTGCTGATTAAATAACGCAATACCAACGTGGTGGTATGTTGTATTTATGCTGTTTCGTTACGGTTACCAATAACTTTATCAATCATGCCATAAGCCACTGATTGTTCAGCGCTCATAAAGTTGTCGCGCTCTGTATCACGGTCTATTTCTTCAGCAGTTTTACCAGTATGGTGCGCTAGGATATCGTTTAACTTGGCACGTAAATACAAAATTTCTTTTGCATGAATTTCAATATCACTCGACTGTCCCTGGAACCCGCCTGAAGGCTGATGAATCATCACACGTGAGTTTGGTAAGCTAAATCGCTTATCTTTTGCGCCTGCAGCCAATAAAAAAGCGCCCATACTGGCAGCTTGACCAATGCACAAGGTGCTAACATCCGGCTTAATAAACTGCATGGTGTCATAAATCGACATGCCAGCCGTAACAGAGCCGCCTGGTGAATTGATATACAAAGAAATATCTTTATCTGGATTATCAGCTTCTAAAAACAAAAGCTGAGCTACTACCAAATTGGCTGTCATATCATTGACAGGACCCACTAGAAATACAACTCGCTCTTTTAAAAGACGAGAATAAATATCAAAAGAACGCTCGCCGCGGCCACTTTGCTCAATCACCATTGGGATATAACCCAAACCTTTTGGTGTTAAGTCATTCTGCGCTTGTGACTGCAACATATTGTTCATTTAAGCATTTCCCATTAAGTCGTCAAATTTAACTTTTTTATCACTTACTTTAGCCTTCGACAACACCCAAGCAACTGCGTTCTCTTCTGTCGCCAATGCAGATGGCTCATCTAAACGCTTAGGATCAGCATAATACCAAGTAATGACATCTGCCGGGCGCTCAAAGCTTTGTGAGAACACGTCAACCATTGCACGCACTTGGTCGGCACTTGCATGCAGACTATTGGTGTTAATTAACTCGCCTAAAACTAAACGCAATTTAGCACTGCGTTTAGCTTGATCTTCAAACATTGACGGCTCAAGTGTAATATTGCCTAAATCCGCACCGCGTTGCTTCAGATTTTGCTCTGTTGTTTGCATCATGCGATTAACTTCAGACTCTAATATGATGCGAGGAATTTCAAATTCCGCGTTATCTACCAAAGCTTGGAACACTTGTTCTTTTAGTTTTGCGCTGACGCGTTTGGCAACCTCTTGATCTAAACTCTCGCTTATTTCAGCTTTCATTTTTTCAATATCGCCATCTTCAACACCTAGGCTTTTAGCAAAGTCTGCATCGATTTCAGGGAATTTAGGTTGTGAAACACTGACATAAGTCACTTCGTAACCTACTGTTTTTCCAGCAAGTTGCTCTGGGCTGTGGTCTGCAGGGTAGGTAATATCAAAGCTCTTGGTTGTACCGGCCTTGCCGCCTACCAACTGCTCATCAAACGACTCTACGCGCCCAGCTTCACCCAACACCAAATCAATACCATTGTCACCGGTTGATTCTACCACTTGCCCATCAATCGACGCTTTCAGGGTAACGTTAACGCGATCACCTTTTTTAGCTGCGCGTTTAACTGGCTCGAAGCTCACTCGTTGCTTAACTAAAACGTCTAATGTTTTCTTTACGTCAGCATCAGTTAACTCAATCACTGGGCGCTCGATTTTTACTTTAGATAAATCACCCAAAGAAACTTCAGGAAACACTTCAAACGTAGCGGTGTACTCTAAAACTTCTGATGCGGCATCAAATGGCTTGTGCTCAATGTTAGGAAAGCCTGCAACGCGTAATTTATTTTCATCCACGGCATCGCCAAAGCTTTTTTCTACAGCAGCAGAATACACTTCATCGCGCACTTGGCTGCCGTAATGCTGATTAACTAGACCTAGCGGGGCTTTTCCAGGCCGGAAACCAGAAAATTTTGCGGTACGAGCGACTTGGTTTAACCGTTGTTTGATTTGCGCTTCTAGCGGTTCAAGTGGAACACTAATTGTGATTCTACGTTCGAGTTTACTGAGGGTTTCAACATTTAGAGCCATGCCGTATTTCCTAATTTTTCTGTAATTGTATATAACGAGCAGATGCGCGGTATTATGCGGCAACGCAAGATAACAATTTTAAGTAATGATGGTGCGAAAGAAGAGACTCGAACTCTTACACCCGAAGGCGCTGGAACCTAAATCCATTCTTTTACATCCGTTAAACCCTTGTTGTATAATGTTTTATGAAATTTTCCAGTCAATTGTCTGGAAAATTCTGGAAAACACCTAATCAACTAAGGTCGAAAGATAGCGAATGTTACACAAGAAAACACCCGAAGTCCAGATGAAAAAGGTAGATAAAAATATTTATCAATACGGTAAATATAGCTTCCAAGTGAAAATGATGGTTGCTGGCCATCGAGTTTCTCAAGTCTTCGATTTTATCGAAGAAGCCCGAACGTGGAGAGATCTCCAGCGCGCCGGCAGCTCACTAGATGTCGATGAGAAGCGTATCTTTGAGGCTCGGGCAAAAAAACGTGAATCTCGTACATATACTGTAAAACAGGCTCTCGAACGCTATGAAAAAGAAGTTACACCGGCTAAAAAAGGATCGGCTGTTGAGCTCACTCGTATAAACAAAGCCAAAAAAACTGTACTTGCTAGCAAAAGCTTTTACATGGTTACGCCTAAAGACGTATTGGCCTTTATGGATGAAATCGGGGGCAGTGACAATAACAAGCGTAAGTACGCTAGTCTAATTTCTCATCTATATAAAATTGCTATCACACGCTGGTCAAAGGCTGTTGAAAATCCAGTTAGTGGGAAAATAGAGCTGCCCAGCAATGGTAAACCACGAGACAGACGACTTAATGGAAATGAAGCTGAAGAACTACTCAAGCACCTGACTGGTGAAGCCAAAAACATATTCGAATTTGCAATTGAAACAGCCATGCGACGCGGTGAGATACTAGCTCTTGAATGGAAAGACATAGATTTTAAAACACCTTCTGCCACACTGAATGACACCAAAAATGGCGAAATTCGTGCCGTCCCACTCTCAACCACTGCAGTAAGGATAATCAAGGAACGAACACAGGGTATTGGTGCAAAAAAAGTATTCGACATAACAGCAAGAAAGCTACGTAGTGATTGGGATGCAGCAAAAACAGCAGCTAACATTCCAGACATTCGATTTCATGATCTTCGGCATGAAGCGGCCAGTCGTTTATTTGAGATCGGCCTAAATGTAATGGAAGCAGCAAGCGTAACTGGGCATAAAACGCTGTCTATGCTCAAGCGCTACACCCATCTTAACCCCTCTGATATAGCAAAGAAACTTAGATAGAATATGTACTTTTCTTAATTCCATTAAACGAAATGGGAAGCGTGGAGAATTTTGAGGCTGCAAGAACTATCCACGTTGCAAGCAGTTGCTTTATTCAAGAGCACTAGTCGATAGTACGCTTCGGCAGCTAATTTTTGACGCCGCCGACTTTGCAAACTAAAGAATTAACACATAGTGCTCTATAATCTAACCACAACTATTTCACTGCAGGGATGTGTGAGTGATAATTCCAGAGCTAGATAAAGAAGAGTTCGGCAAGAAATTAAGTGATGTTGTTTATCCATCACGGCCTATCCGAAGCATTCAACATCTAATGGGGCGTAGCCATGAGATAGACATAATTGAACGAGCACTTTACCAGCCAGGGCGACATATATTCATATTCGGTGATCGTGGCGTAGGCAAAAGCTCACTTGCTGCAACCGCAGCTTATCAATACCAAAGCGCAGAAGCTGAACCAATATTTGTTTCTGGTTCTATAGATGACACGTTCAAAACAATTATTGCGAATATTGCAAATCAGGCTTTAGGCAGATCTAAAACCGAAAACATCAAGCGAAATGAAAGTATAGGCATAGAGTGGCGCGGTCTCAGGTGGGGTGGTGGTATTGAGATTAGTTCACTAGATGTAGCATCTCAAATCCAGTCGATAGGCGATGCTGCAGAACTACTCAAACAGATTTCATTGAATCATTCTGAAAAACCGATAGTTGTACTAGATGAGTTCGACACCATTAAAGAACAATCTGAACGAAACAAATTTGCAGCGCTACTCAAGCAACTTGGTGATCAATCAATTAATCTAAAATTCATATTCACTGGGATTGGGCATAGCCTTGATGACCTACTTGGCGCGCACCCTTCTGCATTTAGGCAACTCGAAACTGTTGAATTACCTAGACTGGCATGGGAAGCACGTCGTGAAATCGTAATCAATGCCGCTGATGCATTTGGCCTTTCTATAAACAATGATATTAACTGGCGAATAGCAATTGTTAGCGATGGCTTCCCATACTATATTCATCTAATTATGGAAAAGATGCTTTGGGAAGCATTCATAGAGGACGAAGTTACTACTGAATTGAGTTCAGAACACTATTATCTTGGACTGAGAACCGCTATTCAAAGCATCAATGCAGAACTGAAACGCCCTTATGATCAAGCGGTAAGTCATCGGGATCAGCAATATGAAAATGTAGTTTGGTCTACTGCTGATGGAGATGAGTTATATCGTCCACTCAAGGACATGTACGGTGCATACAAAATACTTATGCAAAAGAGAGGATTAGTCGACCAAGCACTTCTACAACCTAAATTCAGTGAACATGTCCGGAAACTTAAGGATAAGAGCTATGGCGAAATGTTAATGCAGGTTGAAAATCGTCAAGGTTGGTATACATACTCAGAAAAAATGCTCCGTGGTTACGTTCGAATGCAGGCTGAAGCTAATGGTATTGAGCTTTCTGGCGAGAGAGAGGCTCCTCGGCAGAAAATGCATGTTCCAGGAAATGCCAGAACAGGATCATATGGTCCCAGCATCCCTAAAGGTGTTAGTTTCGGTGGTAGAAGCAAAAATGATGATTCTTAACAAGTCAATTACTCTGCTATAAAGCGGGTTAAGTCCAGACATCATTACCATATCGGAGGAACAATGGCAGATTGTGAAGATCAGGAAAAAGTGATCATTGATGCAGAAAATCTCCGAAATGGCATGGTCAACCAGCTTTTCGGGCCTCCACTTTATGGCACCGAAGATGAATGGGTTTTCTATTATGACGAAACTAACAATATCCGAAAGTTACACTTAACGGAAGACGGAGCAAATGCAGAATTCAAGAATTTCGTTTTGGGCGGCATAGCACACCCAAGGAACAGAGGGCTACCAGATACGAACTCCCTGATTGAGTCTTTGGTGTTACAGAAGTCAGCTACAGAAATCAAATTCAATCAACTAGCTACTGGTTCATTTCTAGGAGTTCTGAATTCCAAAAAAATTAGAACGCTACTGAAGTGGTTGATTGATAATGACATCTATATTCACTATACCAATTTCAACATCCTTTATTGGTCCCTTGTAGACTTGGTGGACTCTCTTTGGAGTGACGAAGAAATTTTGCAGTATGCTCCTTACCAATTGGAAATAAAAAATGAGTTATTCAGACTATGCAACATAGAGTTAGATATTTTTACGCAGTTGCTTAGAAAGTATCACTACCCAAATATTAAGAGAAGTCAGAACGTCAGCTTCATGTCTGAAGTGGCCGATCATTTTGAGTCTTTTACTAAAGAACCAAGAACGGACATCACGAAACTGGTGATTGCTTTAATGCGCCATGGGGCGACCATTGAAGAAATGGCATTCTTAGTAGATAACGATGATGACATATTAATTAATAGCTTTAAGGATATGTACTTAAGGCCAATCTACATCTACCCGAACAGCATACATATTTTTGATAAAGAAGATTCCGTGCAAATCGATCTTAAAAATCATGTAGTCAAGTTCAGAGATCGCTTGGTTAGCTATTCATTTGTTGATTCCAAACAGAGTATTGGCATTCAAATATCAGATGGAATATGTGGGCTTCTAGGAAGTTATTTTAACTTCTTGGAAGAAAACACAATAGAGCAATTAAAAGGGATCAAAAGCAAACTAAATTTAGGGCAGACCTCCACATTGGAACTACTCAAGACACTGATTGACGCGTCAGATGAAGCAAGTAATGGCTTTTGCCATCGGATTGCACCAACTGATAGTGATTTTAAGAATCAGTTTTTCCTCTTCAATATAAGTTGATTAAGCTGAGCTTCAGTTTAGGTCGTAACTAGCTATTTATCTAAATTTGATTTAAGAATTATGAGTGGCCGCTATTGATAATTATAGGTGGCTTTTTTGAGACCAAAACAGTTGTAATGAATGCTTTATCGATCTTAGCACAGCCGTTCCACGAGGCACGCCGATGAACCGCAAACCGGGGGATTAGAGGAATGATCAACAAGATTAATGACCAGAACGATGGCCAAGATGATTTCGACTGGGATTCGGACGATGATACCGACCCGAGCGGATCGCGGGCACTTGAACGCGAAGTCGACCCAGAGGAGGAGTTTGGGGAAAACAGGGACCCCAACGTGTTGCCCGTGACCTTAAAAGCGTCCACCATCAATGGTGAGGATTGCGTAGAGCTCTACGCGCATGGCGAGACTTTTTCGTCCGAGACTGGGAAGATGGCCAAACGAGCTGTGCTGCTCGCTCGAGTATCGCCGCTAGAGCTCACGATGTTCCCACTAGAAGCAGACGCGCATCGAGCGTGGTTTCTGGAGCCGAAATACGACGATCTCAAGTCCATCACCGTCCTCGCGAAAGAGCACAATCCGTGGCGGCTGCCTGAGTCGGTCGGAGATTTCGATGAGATGCTCAAAGAACTGCCGACAGGCTTCGCGCGGCATGCCATATACGGACTCGGGTTCAAGTGGGAATACCGGCTGATTCCAGAAGCCATCATCAAAATGGTCGGCGTGACCGAGTTGGTCATCGAACTGGGAGACGGTGCCAGCGCAGAACTCCCTACATTCAGGCTCGGCATCGATCGCTTCATCCGCATCCGGAAGGCCATCGACACGATCTCGAAAAGGGCGACGTCTAGCTCGTTGAAAGCTCGTCGCTTGGCCGCCTACAACGAGACGCTCCATGCCGCACGTCCTGACGAATTCAAACATCGCTATCCGGAAGTCAAGGCAGGCGAAATCTATGAACTGATTCAGTTACGCAGACGAGCGTCGAATAGTAGCGCAAAGGATGGTCTAGCCGCGGCCCAAGTGGTTCGAGAAGACGCGGAAAAGATCGCCAGCCAGGAGCCTGCAAAGTTGTTCGAGCTCAAAGCCGTAATTGAGCAGGTCACCTTAGCCCAGCTCATTGGCGAGTTCGAATCCATGCTGCAGAAGAACTTGGCCGAGCCGAAGTGGCAGACCTTCTTCAAGGCAAACCCATTCGTCCTCGGCTTGGCCTTCCCCTATCCGGTTATCTTGTTCCAAGACCAAGCCAGCGTCGGAGGAACTACGATCCGCGGCAACGGCGAGAGCATCGTCGATTTCCTAATGGCGCAGCGGTTCACTGGGAACCTAGCCCTCATTGAGATCAAGCGCCCCTCCACCACGCTTGTGGAACCTCGGGCCTACCGAGGCGACCTGCATGCGCCGCACCGGGAACTGACCGCGTCGATGGCGCAGGTGTTGGATCAGCGGGCGCAGTTGCTGCATCACTTCGCCACCAAGAAATCGCAGGACAAGGCGCTGACCGATGCCCATGTGTCCTCGGTCAACTGCATCGTGGTGGTGGGGCGGCTGCCGACAGATGCCGCACAAATCCGCTCGCTGGATCTCTTCCGTCACTCGTCAAAGGACTTG